>VOFK01001118.1_pt1 | contig 11046 bp, 22 predicted proteins | sample 5384121 | NCBI WGS metagenome assembly VOFK01 (sample SAMN12384730, study PRJNA508395) | human gut metagenome | isolation source: healthy gut J | host: Homo sapiens | reverse complement strand
CAGTTACGTATTGCTTTGGAACAGTGCAGCGCGTTCTTGTCGAGGAGGAGGGAAAGTGGAAGGAATGCTCTCCGGCCGTACGGACGGGAACGTTATCGTGGATTTTCCCGGTCCCGCCAGTTGGTTGGGTGTTCGCGGACGTGAGTGACCGCCGCCCGCAACCGGATTTTAACGGGAGAACTTGCCACCTGAGCTGCGTGCGCGCAGGAGCCTTCGTTTGATTCTTCATTTGCTTTTTGGAAACTCTTTTATCCTATATTTTTAAATATTTTGAGGTACCCGCTATGGATATCATTGAACTGACCCGTGAAATCGGCCGTGAGCTGCAGAAGGACGAGCGCTATCTTTGCGATGCGCAGGCGAAAGCGAAGACTGCGACGGCGACGCTGTTCTGCAGAATATGATCGGCGATTTTAATCTCAAGAGAATGGCGATCAACAATGAGGCTAATAAGGACGAGCGCGACGACGATAAGCTCCAGCAGCTCAACAATGAACCCGTTTGCTTTTTACGGTCAGATTATGCAGAACGATCATATGCAGGCGTATAACACGCTGCGAAGCAGACGGTCTTGGACGCTCTGCTGAACCGTGTCGCTCCATCATCAGCCAGTGCCGAAGGAGCCGATCCGATACGGTGACTACGAGGTGGAAATGAGCGCGGAAACTGTAAAGCCTGCGGCGGCTGCCACTCGAGCAGCCTGAGTGACAGCGCGGAACTCCGCACAGCGGATGAACATTCACATCGAAGGCATGCGGAGTGGGGGAGACGGAAGCACGTCGTACCCCGCATGCCTTTTCAGTTTGGGTTGGAGGCAGAGTCATGGCAAAACCTTTCGCCGATGATGCGGCAGTATGTGGAGATGAAGGAGAAAAATCCCGGTACGATCCTTTTCTTCCGTCTCGGTGATTTTTATGAAATGTTTTTTGAAGACGCGAAGCTCGTCTCCGGGAACTTTGATCTGACGCTGATGGTGTGACAGGACGTGATTGCGGTCAGGAAAGCGCATGGCACCGATGTGCGGCGTACCGTTTCACAGTGCGGAAAAACTATATCGCCCGCTTGGCAGAAAGGGTATAAGGTTGCCATCTGTGAACAGCTCGAAGATCCCGCGCTGGCCAAAGGACTTTGGTCAAGCGTGACATTATCCGCGGGAAACCCGGCACCGTGCTGGAAAGTACTGATGCTGGATGAGTCCAAAATAATTACATCTGCTCGATCTGTACGGTGGGGGACAGGGGCTGCTGCTTTGCCGATATTTCGACGGGAAGCGCTTGAGTGCCTGCATCCTGACCGGGGGATTCGGCGAACAGCTTATCAACGAAGCCCCGGATTTTCCGCGCGAGATCCTGCTCAGTCCGGGGAGGACTTGATTTCAAGGAACTGCCTGTTTTATCCCAAGGCGGAACGCCTTTCTGCCAGCCTGGAACTTCTTCCCGGAGGAAGAGTTTGACCTGCAGGGAGCGTCGGCGGCGGTCAGTGAGCAGTTTTCCGGACGATCGCTCGAGGACCCGGCATCGGGGATAAAACCGCTTTGTCACAGCCGCTTTGGCGCTCTTCTCGGCTATTTAAAGAGACCACAGCGCACCGGTCTGAGCGCATGACAGCTTTTCTCGCCTGTTCAGCGAGGCACAGTATATGCATCTCGATTTGAATGCGCGGCGTAACCTTTGAATTGACGGAGACGATGCGTTCGAAGCGAGAAGCGCGGTTCGCTGCCCTTGGGTACTTTGATGCGCGCACAGCGATGGGAAAACGTCATTCGGGCAGCGTGGATTGAGCAGCCGCTCAGTCCCGCGCAGATTCTTTTCGCCGTCAGAGCGCGGTGGAGGAACTGGTGGGTTCCGCTGCCCCGGTGACGACATCGCAGAAGGGCTCTCCGGCATTTCACGGATCTTGAGCGTCCGGCTGAGCCGGCATCGTTTACGGTGCGTCCAATGCGAGGGAGCTGCGCTCACTTGGTGGCGCTCTGGCACGCCTTCCGATCCTGCAGCAGGCGCTCTCCCTACCGGGCCCAGTCTTCCCTGCCTGCGCCGGCGGAAATTGATCCTCCGAAGATGTAAGAAAAACTTATTGACAGCGCGGATTTCGCCGACGATCCGCCCCCTTCCGTGCGTGAAGGAGGGCGGATTCGTCCCGGTACAGCGAAGAGCTTGACCGGATCAAAAAGGGGGATATGACAAACGGCCGCGGCATTGTGGCGCAGGTGGAAGCCAGAGAGCGCGAGGACCGGTATCCCGAAACTGAAGGTCGGCTATAACCGTGTTTTTTCGGCTACTACATTGAGATCAGCAATTCTTACCGCGATCAGGCTCCCGAGATTACATCCGGAAGCAGACGCTTGCGAACTGTGAGCGTTACATCACTCCCGGAGCTTAAGGAGCTCGAAGGCCGCATCCTTGGTGCGCAGGAGCGCTCGGTGCAGTTGGAATATACGTTGTTTGATGCGGTGCGAAAAAAGACGGCGGGCGAGCTGCCCGCATTCAGAAAAACGGCGGCAGCTGTTGCACAGATTGACGTTTTGCGCTCCTTTGCGCAGGTATCTGCTGCGCAGAACTATGTGCGCCCCCTCGATTAACCTTGAGGGCCGGATTGATTCGCGAAGGCCGTCATCCTGTGGTGGAAAAGCTCCTTGATGTGCGCTTCGTCCCGAACGATGTCATGCTCGATAAAATGAAAATCGCCGCTATCATCACCGGCCCGAATATGGCAGGCAAGTCAACCTATATGCGTCAGATCGCGCTGATTGTTCTGATGGCCCAAATTGGCTGTTTTGTTCCGGCTGCTTCGGCGGATATTTCTTCATTACAGACAGCATTTTTACCCGTGTAGGCGCATCGACGATTTTGGCTTCCGGCCAGTCAACCTTTTATGGTCGAGATGAGCGAAGTGGCCGAGATCATCCGCTGCGCTACGCCCGACAAAGTCTTCTGATTCTGACGAAATCGGACGCGGTACACTGACCTTTGACGGGATGAGCATTGCGCGGGCCGTTTTGGAATATGCGGCGGATCGGAAGCAGCTGGGCGCAAAGACGAATGCTGCGACCCATTATCACGAGTTGACGGTGCTTGAGATCTCTGTCGACGGAGTCAAAAACTTCAAATTGCCGTCAAGAAGCGCGGCGACGACATTACCTTCCTGCTGCGCCGTATTGTGCGCGGCGGAGCGGATGACAGCTTCGGTATCGAGGGGTGGCAAAGCTGGCAGGCGTTCCCAACAAGGTGATTGCCAGCGCGCAAAACAGATTCTGGCCGAGCTGGAGGAAGGCAAGGCTGTCAGTATGCCAGGGCAGGGACAGCGCCGTGCGCCGGAACCGGATCAAAGCCTTCAGCTCTCCATTGTTCCCGGCAGGGAGAGAGCGAGATCATGGAACGGCTGCGGAATCTGGACGCAACACATTGACGCCGATTGAGTGTATGACCCAGCTTTATGAGCTGACTTCGCGCTCGCGAAGGGAGTAAAGAGCCTTTGGAAGCGGTTTGCCCTGAGACGATATCGTTAAAACGCATCGACAGGCACTCTCTCAAACGAAAAGAATACACAGGAAACGGAGAAAGGGGAAGGCATGGGACGAATTCATGTACTGGATAAACATGTGGCGGAACTGATTGCCGCCGGCGAGGTGGTGGACGTGTCCCCTTCATCCGTCGTAAAGGAGCCGCTTGAGAATGCTGTTGACGCCGGAGCAACCACCGTCACGGTTGAGATCAAGCACGGCGGTGTGCATCTGCGCATCACCGGTGACAATGGCTGCGGTATCGCGCGCGAGGATGTTCCGACGGCTTTTTCTCCGGCACGCGACGAGCAAAGTGAACAATCAGTCAGATCTTGAGGGAATTGGAACGCTTGGCTTTCGGGGAGGCTCTTGCGGTTGCCACGTGTTGAGCTGTTGACCCGTGTGGGATGCGCTGAGGGAACCCGTTATGTGATAGCGGGCGGGAAGAGGAAGCCTGCGAGGACGCAGGGTGCCCCCGCCGGAACCACCGGCCATTGGGTCAGAGATCTTTTATAACACTCCGGCCCGCATGAAGTTTCTCAAGAAAGAATGTTGTGGAAGGAACTCCGTTTGCTTCGGTTATGGATAAGATTGCGCTTTCCCATCCCGAGATCTCGTTTCGTTTTTTGCGGGACGGAAAGGAAACGCTTCATACGCCGGGCGGCGGACAATTGAAATCAGCCATTTACGCTGTTTATGGCCGTGAATTTACACAAGGCTTGATTCCCGTTTCACTATGAGTACGGCGGCGTATCGGTGAACGGATATGTCAGCAAGCTGCGGCGGCACGACCGAACCGCAGTATGCAGAACTTTTTCCCTGAACGGCCGCTATGTCAAGAGCCGTACGGCTATGGTCGCGCTTTGAGGAGGCTTTTAAGGGTTCTCTGATGGTTGGTAAGCTTCCGGCCTGTGTGCTCCATCTAAGCGTCTCATGCCGCTCCGTGGACGTCAACGTCCACCCGGCAAAAATTGAAGTGCGGTTTGTCAATGAGAAGCCTCTCTTTTGATCGACTGTGTTTATCATGGCGTCAAGACGGCGCTCAACGAAGGAGATACGCCAAAGGTCGCGCAGGTTCCGGCTTATGTTCTCCTCCGGTTTTTTGCGGGAGTTCAGCCGCAGGCGAAGCAGCTTTTCATTTACGCCGCAGCCTGCGGCGTCTGCTTCGGAGGAGCCGGAGATTTCCGTACCGCGCCTTGGGCGGGAGCGCCTCCCTGCGCGGGCCGCGGCGTGGTGCGCGAGAGGAGCGCCTTCCCCGGCTCTTTCCCCGCGAAGAGCCGGAGAAGCCGGAGGAATCCTCTTTGGTCAGCCCGGCCTGTTTCTGCCGCAGCAGGCGGATCCTGCAATAGAAAAAGAGCCGCAGAATGTGGAAGTTCGGCACACTCCTCTGCAGGAGAAGATGTCCGAAGCCCCACAGACGGCGGATCCTTTGGGGGCCTGATTCTGTCCGGGAGAACGTTCCGGTGTCAGCGAAAACAACTTGCCGGGGGCATTTCAGCGGTTTCCTTCCCAAAGGCGGAGCCTCAGACGACGGCTGCTCCTGTTTTGGATACGCAATCCCTGGAAAGCCGGCCGCCTGTTCTCCCCAGAGCCTGTTCAGGAAAATCCGGATGCGGAAATTCAGGAAGAGGAGCGCCCGTTCCGGCTTGTGGGGAGGCGTTTGGAACCTATGTGATTCTGGAACGGGGAGACGAGCTGGTCTGGATTGACAAGCATGCCGCACACGAACGGATGCTGTATGAAAAGCTTAAGGCAGAGCGCAGCGATGCAGATTGCCAGCTTCTTCTTGAGCCCGTCGCTGTTACACTGGAGAAAATGAGTATGCGGCTGTTCTGGAAGCACGGGAGCTGTTCGGAAAGGCGGGCTTTGAGATCGATGATGATTTCGGCGGAGGGACGGTTCTCGTGCGCACTGCCCGCTGATTCTCGAGGAGAGGGAATCGCCGATGCGGTCATGGAGATGGCCGGTTATCTTGTTCGTTCGAAGACCGATCTGACGACAGAAAAAGCTTGACTGGCTTTATCATAATGTGGCCTGTCGGGCGGCGATCAAAAGCGGGGGACGAAACGCCGCCGGAGGAACTGGAAGTCTTGGCGAGACGATTGGCGGCTCACCCGGAAAATCCGCTATTGTCCGCATGGCCGTCCTGTCTCGATTGTGATGCGCCGGCGGGATCTCGAAAAACAGTTCGGAAGACTGCAGTGACGCCTTGTTTCGACCGTTTCCGCAGAGGCGCTGCCGTATCATAAAAAGCGGTCCGTACCGCATGAAAGGGGGAAGAAAATGGAACAGGAAAAACATACCGGTGATTGCGGTTGTCGGACCGACAGCTTCCGGAAAGACGGCCCTTTGCGGTTGAGCTTGCCCCCTGTGTTTCGGCGGTGAGGTGGTTTCTGCCGATTCGATGCAGATTTACCGAGGTTTGCCGGTGAGCACCGCTCAGCCGACTTCTGAAAAATGCGCGGTGTGCCGCATCATCTAATTGTTTCTTGGACTGGGATCGTCTTTCAGCGTTGCGGATTACGTTGCGCGTGCCGGGGTTGTTATCCGCGGGAGATCCCATGCCGCGGCCGGGTTCCTGTGCTTTGTGGGGGGGGGACAGGCCCTTATGTGTCCTCGCTGCTGCACCATATTCGCTTCTCCGGAGGAACCTCCGGGAGATACGTGCTCAGGCCGCTCTCGAACAAAGAGAGCGCAGAGGAGGGAGCGCAGGTTCTTTTGGATGAGCTGCGTACACATGACCCGGAAAAACCGCGGCCCGCCTTTCTTTGCGCGACGTCAAGCGGATCGTGCGCTGGGAGCTTTTTGCCGTCTTCGACCGGCAAAACAATGGCTCGTCTGCGTGAGGAATCCCGACGGGAGCCGTCTCCCTTACCATGCGTGCTGGATTGGGCTGACGTATGAGGATCGCTCAGCTGTATGATCAATCGTGTCAACCGGCCGTGTTTCGCTGATGCTTGAAAACGGTCTTCTGAGGAAGCGCCGTTCGATGGAGTATCCTGGGGCAGCGACGGTCAAACAGGCAATTGGGTGCATATTTCAAAGGTGTGTTTCGCTTGAGGAAGCTGCGGACAAGCTTTCTCCGCCAGGAGACGCGCCGCTACGCGAAGCGTCAGCTGACCTGGTTTCGCCGTGAGCAGGACGTCAGATGGATCGCCCGTGATCACGTGCCGGATCGTCTTCTTGTGCAAGAGGCCGCCCGCATAGTTGCAAAGGAGCTTGAAATCAGCTATACTATAGAATAACGGTGCGAAAGAAGCGGCTTCGCCCCGGCAGTCCCATGGAAGGGAGCGTGTTCTGTGAACAGCCGTTAATTCGCAGACTGGCTGCGATTTGTCTGGCCTTTCTGCTTCTCTTTATATTGGTTACCAGGTATATAACGCCAATTATGTCTCCGTAAAGACAGAAATCGCCACCTATGTGAGCGCGGATGATCCGGGTACCTCAGAAGTGGTGCAGGCGACCGGAACGGCCATACGCAAGGAATCTATCATTCAGCAGCAGACAAACGGCGTGATTACCTATGTGGTGAACGATGGAGGAAAGGTCTCCAAAGGAGGACGGTTGCCGAGATTTATGCAACGGAGCAGGATGCTGCGGCACAGCAGCAGATTGAAACCCCTGAACCTGCAGATTTCTCAGCTGCAAAAGCTGTCTTCTCCCGGCAGCACCTATGCCGCTGATCAAGACACGCTGAACAAGCAAATCAGTCAGAAGTTGGTGGCACTGCTGCAAAAGTCTGCGCCGGAGAATTTGATACGCTTGAGGAAGCAAGGGAAGATCTTTCTGTATGTGCTGAATGAGCGTCAGATTGTCACAAACAAGGTGGAAAAAAATTTTGATGAGCGCATAGCCTCTCTGACTCAGCAGCGGGATTCCCTTTCCGCCGGCCGTCAGGCTCTTGGCACCATTACGGCGCCCTCTGCAGGAATATTTATCAGCGAGGTTGACGGTTACGAAAAGCGTCTTTTGATTATGACAATATTCTTTCCGTTACGCCGGCACAGTATCGTGAGGGCTTTCAAACCACGGTCTCGCCTGCCGCTGACGCAGTTGGAAAGATTTGCGGAGAATTCAAATGGTATGTTGTCTGCGTGGTATCCGCGGAGGACGCGCTGAAGTTTCTCGAGGGCAACGCCGTCACACTCAGTTTTCCTTTGCAACGTCGGATTCCGTTACGGCTGTCGTGCGGGCCGTTAATCAGGAAAGTATTGATTCGAGGCGGCTGTCGTGCTCGAATGCAGTACGATGAATGAGGAACTGGCTCGTCTGCGCACAGAAACTTGTTCCATTGCCGTTACCCGGTACAGCGGGATCCGCGTGAGCCAGAAAGCGGTTCACTTTGCGGAGGTAACGCGTACTTATGAAAAAAGGAAGACGGGGAGGAGGTCACGGAGACAAAGGAGGTCAAAGGTGTATGTGATGCACGGAAGCGAGATCGTCTTCCGTCAGATTGTTCTCTTTACAGCACCTCTACTTACGTGATCTGTGATCCAAATCCCGATGAGGATGAACTGATGACGTCTGAAACCGTACAGCTGTACGATGAAATTGTTGTGGAAGGGACCTGTATGACGGAAAAGTTGTCAAGTGAGTTGGAACAGAGATTCCGCGACGTCGAAGAGAACCTGAAAAAAGGATCCGCTTTGAAATGGAGCAGGCGGCGGTTTCCTCGGGGCGCGAGCCGGAGGAAATCACGCTTCTCGCGGCGACAAAAACGGTTCCTGTTGAGGTGATTAATCATGGAATTGCGCTTGGGATCCGTCATATCGGAGAAAAACCGTGTGCAGGAGCTCTGCGAAAAATATGAGGGGTATGCTCCGGTGGATCTTCAGTTTATCGGCCATCTGCAGACCAACAAGGTGCGGCAGATTATTGATAAGGTCACGATGATCCAGTCTGTGGACAGCACCCGTCTTGCGCAGGAGATTTCCCGGCAGGCAGAGAAGGCAAACCGTGAAATGGATATTCTGCTCGAGGTCAATATTGGCCGGGAGGAAAATAAGTCAGGGATTTTGCCGGAAGCCCTTCCTGAGCTTCTGGCTTGGAGGAGGCAGCCGCCCTGCCCCGTATTCATGTGCGCGGTTTGATGGCAATTCCGCCGGCGGATGCAGCGAGAGAAGAAACCATTCGGTTTTTTTCCAGGATGACTCAATATTTTATTGACATAAAGCAGAAAAGAATAGATAATGTTACTATGGACTATCTGTCGATGGGCATGTCGGCGGATTTCGCAGACGCCATACGTGCAGGCGCCAATTTGGTGCGTGTCGGTTCAGCGTTGTTCGGTCCCCGCGTTTACCGTTGATTTGCAGCACAGGAATTAAGATAGCCAGGAGGTCTGGAATTATGGCAGGTTTCGTACAGAAAAATCAAAAATATGTGGAATCCCCCCGGATGACGAGTACGATGAGTACTACGCGGAGGACGAGCAGGACGATGAGGGAGGAATTTGTCTCTCCGATTGAAAGCAGAGAAACGAGAAAGTCGACGTCCAGGCATGCGTCTTCCTCTTCTTCCTCATACAGTTCAAGCGGCAAGCAAGTGGTTAATATCCATGCCACGGCTCAGCTGCAGGTGGTTTTGTTCAAGCCGCAGAATTTTGCTGCTGAGGAGACTGTCCCATCGCGGATGAGCTGAAAATGCACACGGTTGTTCTGAATCTTGAAAAGACGGAAAAGGAAGCATCTCTCTGCGCATTATTGATTTCCTGTCCGGTGTGGCCTACGCCAACGGCGGTAAAATCAAGCGCGTGGCGACCAATACATACATTATTATTCCCTAGCCAATGTGGATTTGACGGGCGACGACGTGATGGATGAGCTCGAGAATAACGGAGCGTACTATTAAAATGGGAGGAAGCCGGGAAGATCAGCTCCTCACAGCGCGGCTGACAGATGCTGTGAATACGGCGGGAACACCGCGGACGCTGCCATTTTGCGGGCTTTTTGGATGAGAGAGAAGCGGAACTGGCGCGGACTCTGGATGAGGAGCCTGCGCTTTGAGCGCTTCCTTTTTGGGGCGGCCACGAGGATGGATCGCGTCTTATTCGGCGCGTTTCCGTACCATCTTGATCCGGATCCATCCGTCTTCCCCTGACGGCTGTAACTGGAAGTTTCGCCGGGAGGATGAACTGGACTCACCGCGATCTGCTGGGAGGTCTTCTCGGGGATTCAGCGGAGGCCTTGGGGGATATCCTGATTGAGACGGAAGGGCCGTCTTTTGTGCGCGAAGAGATCGCTCCCTTTCTGACAGAGCAGACGGAGAGAATTGGGCGCGCCGGTGTGAGGCTTTTCGCTGGGGAGCGGAGGAACCGCTTCCGCCTGCGCATCGTTTTGAGGAGATTTCGCCGTCATTGCGTCGCCGCGGCTGGACTGTATTGTGGCAGCTTTTGCCGGTTTAAGCCGCGAAAAAAGGCCGCCGCTGCAGTCGGGGCTGGATTACGCTCAGATTACCGCGAAGAAACCTCCCTCCCGTATAAGTGGAGGAGGGCGCAAAGCTTTCTGTTCGCGGTAAGGGGAAATTGGTATTGTCGACCGACAGGGGCCGAATACCAAGAAGGGGCGCCTCTGCATTGCAGGCAGAAAATACGTCTGAAAAGCCGATCAGGCGGGAAGAAGCAGGGAAAGGGGACGATAGCAGGATGCTTTCGTTGAACGATATTACGAATGTCAGCTTTCGAAAGGCCGGTTTCTCCGGTTATAAGCCGGAGGATGTGGATGACTTCATCGACCGGGTAAAAAATTCCTTTGTAGGAGCTGATGCAGAAAAAATTGCGCGCAGCGCGAGGGAGATTGACCGTGTGGAGGAAGAGAAGCGTCAGCTGCAGAAAAGTTGAAATTCTCGCCGCTAAAAATTGGTGACCGCAGCGAGGAGGGCGAAATCAAAACCGCCTGGTCAGTGCTCAGAAGCTTGAGACGCCTCCATTCGTGAGGCTCGCCATAAGGCGGAGATTATTTCTGAAGGATGCGAACCTCAAAGCGGAACATATTGTTGCAGGCGCGGAGGATCAGATTCGTCAGCAGAAGCAACAGATGGTCGATCTGAAAAAGCAGGTTGCAGATTTTCGTTCCCAGCTGCTCGATATGTATCGCCGGCACCTTACCTTGATTGACGCTTTGCCTGTTCCGAAGCAGGAAGAGCCCGATCCGAGCCGGCGTATGTTCCCGAGCAAGACCCTGCCGAGCCTGAACCGGTTCCCCACGGAGGGAGGAGACGGTCGAGCTGGAACCTTCCTTTTTGAGCAGCGTCCCGCCCCGAACGCGGACAGTGTTTCAGGGAGCCGACGCTGGAATTTCTCAGTGTGTCCGAATTTGATGAATTCTGATAGAAAACTATTTTACGTTTAGGAGTAAATGACATGGCCCAGGATTACAAAAAGACGCTGAATCTCCCGGAAACAGAATTGCGATGCAGGCAGGACTCCCGAAGCGCGAGCCCGCGATGCTGGAGCAGTGGGAGAAGGATGAATCTACGAGAAGCTGATGAAGAAGAACGAGGGTAAGCCCGTGTTCGTTCTTGCATGACGGCCCTCCGTATGCCAACGG
>VOFK01003043.1_pt1 | contig 11053 bp, 10 predicted proteins | sample 5384121 | NCBI WGS metagenome assembly VOFK01 (sample SAMN12384730, study PRJNA508395) | human gut metagenome | isolation source: healthy gut J | host: Homo sapiens | reverse complement strand
TCAAATTGTACTTCGTTCAGTTACGTATTGCTGTCCATTAAAAATTGAAGAGCGTGGATTTTGAAATACACTGCCAACTGTTTTACAGAAATATCATAAAGGCGCTCCGAAACCTTTGCATTCACTTTAAACATTTCCACTCATTTTGCCCTCGCCTAGTATTAGTGAGGGATCAGGCCAAACATCAGGCGGGTAATTGTCGTTTTCCACGAAGTAACTTTCGTATAAAGTACAATAAAATTGTCATCCTCTATGTTCAGGTTTACTTATCCTGAACACCACCGATAACTCTCGCTTTCTTCCCATAAAAGAGAAGGTCACATGGTCAATCCGTATCACAGGCTCCCTCCTTTCAAAAGACAAAGTTGCTTCTGAAGCAGAAATACAATAAAACAGAGGATGGATACAGAATAGGGCGGCAACTACATCTTGAAAAACGAAAACCAATTTGGCATACATTTGTGCGTCTAACAGGGGCACCCAGTCCCCGTGTCAATAACGCAGCAGCAGAAAGTTCGTCACCCAATCTTTACAACGGATACCATCAGAGGAACCAGCCTGTATTCCACCATCAGCAAAGGATTTCTCCCACCGGAAGCGGATACCCCGCATTTCATGGCGTCCCGGGATCGCCTGGATATTCTTCGCTGATTGTAGGAAAAGCGAAAAATCACAGACATGGGGAATGACGATTTTTTCTGTGATGTGCATACGCCCATAGCGCCGATAAACTCACAACGGAAGTCGATGAGATCAGCCATGCACCGGTCATGATGCCAGGTGCAAACCGTGTCATAATGGATGTAACTGCCATCACAATGAAGGAAAGCAAGCTTAAATATAGTTGAAGGGCAATCCGTTCCAATGCAAAGCAGGCTACATAGAGCAGTAGATATTTTTCCAGCTGTTTTGAAGCAATTGTTCACGATAAAATCCTCAGCACACAAAAGGAACAAGGAAGCAAGCAGGGCTTAACACGATGTTCACTTAAGCTTCATTGCTGGTACTGAGGAACTTGCATCAATGTTGTGTCGTCAACAACAGGGCTTTGTGCGGGGATCCCAGAAGCGATATTCCTTTTCTTTTTCGGTTGAATACAAACTACACAATTCCCGCTTTGGCAAAATGTTTTCAGAAGTGCCTTGCACCCTGGCAGACCACCAAAATCGCCGAAGGGCTTAAAAATTCCGGCAGTTACCGAGAATAATGCTCCACAGGCATCGCACCGCATTCGCTCTGTCCGGCGTATTCCTCACCGAAGCTGGCCGCAAACTAGCTCCAGGAGCTCTACCATGAAATACATGGGGGATGTATGTACCAACCATCCAAAGGCTGAACACCGCATAACCAATCAGGCTCTTTTTGCACTTATAACCGCCGGTTTCAAGATCAAATCTCCCAGCAGGCCAAAGATCACGCCCATTGGCACACCCCAGAACCCCCATACCAGTCAAGCCCCATCAGTAAACCGCTTAAAATCGCCATAATCCGTGACCATGCCGAATTTTTTTACTCTGGTCAGGAACAGCATGAACGGGATGCCGGTAATCAAAGACCACAATAGGCTCCGAGGACCGGCAAAAAGATAGGTACAAAGCCGACGGGAATGGCGACACAGCAGCCAAATCACAAAGTAGAGAACGGTGAACAGGCCGAGGTTAATCAGGTCTTTTGCTTGTAACTTGTTACTCATAACGAATACCTCCATTCATTTGCTGGTTAGCGTTTTCTAACCTCTCTATAAGATAGCATAGTTAGTCATGGCTCTCTACAACCAATCATCTTTTTGGCTCCAAACAGCAACGAAGTTTTTTTATTGACTGACTCCTTTTCCGATTCTATAATAAAATCAAAATCAAGTGTAAAAAGCCAGATAGTCGAGTGAGAGGGAGGTAAAAATGAAGATTGATGATATTTTTAGAAAATGTATTGAAATTCCCGGCGTTTCAATAAAAACGTAGCGAGTTCAGGCTTTGCAGAACTACTTATGAAGAGGTAAAGATGGAAAAGGATAAATGACCTTTTCCCACTTTTTCCGCTTACTAGTGTATATCTTCGTAAATTCTCCAACATAAAAGGCACACCCAATTTCTGGAATAGCTCCATTGAAAAAGGTCCATTACTCCTAAACTATTGCGTAACTTGGTCGTTGCGAGATTATCTTGAATAACGGAAACTTGTATATGAAAGATGGAGAAATTTCTCTCACAGAGGCGTTTCGCCCAAAAACAATATGTCTATCCTCGCCGTATCTATGAGGGAATGGAACTTTTCGTTGATACTAATACACTGACATCAGAAAGTGCATGGGTACAAAAAGAGTTTGGTATTGACTTTCATAAAGTCATTGATCTCTTTGCCCTAATGGTAATACCTATATTTCAACGGTTGCTCCTGAAGTCGAGGAAATATTGACAAAACTTTGGAACCTTTTTGGATATTGCTCCCCCCCCATTTTCGATTTCTCAAATGAAGATCTATGTTCTGGCTCTATTTTCATTACTACAAAATCTTAACAATATCCCCCCATCGCAAGCCTGCACTTTTTACTGAAACACAGGTAGATATAGCAAAACGTGTTGAAAAAATTATCACTTCCGATTTACGGCAACATCATCCTGCATGGGAATTGGCAGCTCAGTTTTTCTGTCAGCGAAACCAGCTTAAAAAACTATTTTCGTGGCGTTTTTGGTCAAAATATTTCCATCTATCTACGGGAAGTCCGAATGAAAAAAGCTGCGGAGCTGCTTATCACCACGAAATTATCGGTAGCAGAAGTGGCGGAGCAAGTGGGCTATGTAAACCAAAGTAAATTTTGCCGCCGTGTTCAAAAAACAGTTTAGCCTTTCTCCATTAGAGTATCGACGTTCAAGTAAATTGAAAAAATATAATATGAGAGATTTCGTTTTTATAGCGAGATCTCTTTTTGTTTTATGAAAAAGCTAATACTTGCCTTAATAAGTGACAAAATTGAGCATTCTGCAGCAAGTTGGATAAATTGAATTGTAAATCGTATCTCTCAGTTCTATACTGGAAGATACGATTTTTGATATGTTCTTAAATGAAAATTCACCTCTGCAAAATAATGCAGGTGCGCATGACACCAACGACAAAGAACAGCACCAGCAAGGGCAAGCCCGATTGCCTGCAGTGCGCCGTGGATATTTGGATAACAGACCATATCGTACCGCCTTTGAACTGCTTCGGTGACTGGGTAATGAACTGCCATATCTCGGCTAACTTTTCATTCCATGTGTTCAGGGCATTTTTCAAGATTCTGTACGACCCAGTTATCAGACACATAAACCACCTCCTGTTTTCTCTGCATAACTACTGATTTCAACATCACATACAACCTCGTTGCCCCACACATCCCAACCATCTGTTTTTGGCGGGCAAACAATTCCAATCGCGGCAGGTCGCCCATCAGCGCAACGATTTTCTCTCTCGGACTTCATCCGGTTTCTGACTATGCTCACGCAAAGGACTGATAATAAACTGATGGATACGGCTTGATTGTCTGCGAGGTTTTCCTTTGTGGCCGAGCAGGCAGATTTCCGCCCATTTCCTCTTGTCCAAAATCCAAGACCGAAGAACCATCCTTTTCCACTTTTGTTCTGTTTTAGCCAAACAAATGCAACTGTTTTATATTGAAAGCCCCATGCTTTTATTACCTTTAAGGCTTCGGGTAATTGAGGAAATGTCGCCCATAAAAACAGGACACAATGTTGATCGGCTACTTCTGCAACTTTCAGCTTACAAGATTTCTTCGATACTCATGGTGCGGTAATGATGTTCTCTTTGCTGTCCAGAAAGATTTTTTCTGGTTGTAGTGCCACGGCGGATCGGCGTAAATGATGCCATATTTTTTTATATTCTCGATGAGATTCAACCACCTTTCTCGTCACTTGAAACAAACAATGGGGAGCATTTCTCTTATGACAGATCTGCTCCCATTATAAATCCAGAATTATCTTAGCCTGTGATCAGGGTGCAAGGATTTCCTTGCAGGTAGCCAGGCTACATGCCCGCAAGTGTCAGGAATCATTCGCTCTCTGGGAAGGGTCATGGGATTTCAGAAGGCCGATCTGCTACGATACCAAAGCCGAGCATGATCATACCAACCGGCCCTGACCAGGTCGAAAACCAAAGTCGGAGGGTGTTGACTACGGTAATGGGATCGTTCTGCTTCATTTTTTTAACTGGGAATACTTCTTATTCGTTTGCGTAGTCTTCCATCTATCATCTTATGGTTTTTCCGTGACATCGGTTTGACCTCTTTTTCTTCTTTCTCGTTCAGATTTTACTATACCACAGAATCATGCTTGCGTCATACTTCTGAGGCTTCGATGTCCTCTTTTTTCTTCTCTCAGTACCTTATTTATAGGGTTCTTTTTTAAGGACTCTCTTCCGGCGGCTGTGCCACCGGTAAATAGTTATACCGACTTTTTTGAGAAATACCGATGTATCTATCAAAAACCCATGAATACAATGTTTTCAGCTAAAAAGTCGGTATAACATCTATCTACGCTACGTATAAAAATGATATTGTCAATATCTTTCAAAAACGATATTTTTCACCAAGGGGAAAGTCCGCCCTTTTTAGTCAAAAAACAAAATAAATTTTTTTTCATTTAACTATTGACATTTATTAGCTGAACTTTTCCGTTATATATTATCACAAAACAATGGATTTTTTATGGAGAAGTCAATTACAACTTGTTCTAATTTTAGTACCATTCCAGCTAAACATCAATCATTACGCAGTGAAATAAAATACTACCTAACATAAAATTTCATTACATTCTCATAATTCAACACGAAATGTAGAACTCCATCCCTTTCGCACACTAAAAAGGACGCAGAATCTCCCCACGTCCTCAAAACTATCCGGCTTTATCTTCTCTTACCTTCGATTGCTGCTTGCCCACCAAGCCTCACCTCATCCACACCTCTTAGCCTCAAATGCATCTGCATTATACTGATACTCCTGTGGCTCAGCGACCATCGGTGCATATACAATCTCTGCTTCTACTCTCTCAGCTTCTGCCACCCTCTCAGGCTCTGTCTGTTCCTGTTCTTCGCATTCTCCATATGCTTTTTCCTTATCAAGCTGCACATTCATAGCCAGATTATCCAGTTTATCAATCGAAGCATCAAGATGAAGTTCCATTGATACCAGTATCTTTTTCACTGCTTTCATAGGTGCAAAGCACCGCCTTTGTAATGGGATGTTTCTGCTCTTTCTGTAATAATCTACCTCCGGTTTGTCTGCAAAAGTACGGAATGCATTGGCTACTGTCTGACCAGCTTCTCGAAATCCTTTTGCAAGAAGTGCTGTCTTTGCTATATCCTTGTCCGTGGTCTTGATTGCACCTCTTACATTCTCTCTGAATATCAAGAAGTCTTTTCTTAATTCCTAAGAACTCAGACACCCTGTATAATGCATCTCTTCTCTTTGCCTTTGCTTCATCAACTATGCTCTTTGCTGTAGATTTGACCTGTGCTTTCACTTCAGATACCTGTAACTTTATCTGCTCACAAGGTTAATATGTAAAAGGGTGGTTTCTCCCACCTAATACATATGACTTCATGACTCATTGTGGTGAATGGAACAGCAGTTGTAGGAGGAGTCAAAAATTCCTTATAACTCTTTGCAAATCAACACAAAAAAGGAGCTGATCTTTTATGAAATCTCTATTTGAGGAAATGGGCTAAGCACTTATCGCAAAGAGGGCGATTATTATATCCCCAATCTGGAATTGCCACCTATGCCGGACTATCAAATCGGCAAATATGGCCGTATGCGCCGCAGACTATCTGAAAGAATACCGTAAAATCCTCTACAACAACTATGTGCTGGAGGGTATGCTATTCAACACTTGGCTGAAATCGATCAAGCCTGCAACGAGCGTATAAAAATCCCTTGTTTCTGCTATGGCAAAGAAAGAGGGGGCGTAACCGAAGCACTTAAAAGCCGCTGACCAAATGGAATGGATACGCTAAATCAAACTTTCGGATTTTCTGTCCCAACTTTAAAAGAAATCAAACTTTCACGCAGATATAAAAACATGGCTTTGCCCGAAAGAAAAGTTTGGTTTCTTTTTTTTATCCTCAGTCCTTTATGATAGAACTGGAGGTGATCAAATGCATTTATTACAATCAGATAATACTTATCAAGAGCTTATTCAACACATGGAAACATGTGGATACAGCTCTTACCACATCCAGCGTGTAAAAAAGAGAAATGAAGTGGCTTTCCAAAAATCAGGATGTACAAGGGATTTCTTCTTATGAAGAAGCCTGTCACTTACGCTCTCTGGAAACAGAATCTGCTGAGATGAAAAAGCAATTCTGTGCTATTTACAGCCTGTTTCGCCGTTATGCACTCTACGGAACACTTGTAACTCCAATCCGTGAACCCCTGTTCTGTCGGGACACATATTCACAGCTTGCCCCATATTTCCAAAATATACTGATGTTTATAAGGAAGACAGTATCAGGCGAGGGTTAAAACCCGGTACATACAAATCCAGCATTTCTGCCTGCAGCGGCCTTTTTCCTGCATTGCCAGAAAGAAGGATGTGAAACGCTGGAAGATATCACGGAGGATATGGTTCTATCTTATTTCTGCGATGAAACGGGAAAACCAGCTTTGAGTTCCAGCACAAAGGTAAATATCGTATCTGTTTTCCATGCAGATCTCGGAATCCATACCAATGCCGCTCGGACAATTCTTTCTTATCTTCCGGCACTGAACAGACGACGGAAAAATATCCAGTACCTTACGGGCGAAGAAATATCATCCATCAAGGAGATCCTGATGTCAGAAAAAAAGTAACATTACGCTGCGAAAACCGGGCAATCGGTATGCTCTTTTTTTTACCTGTATGCGTTCCAGTGATATAGCAGCACTGACCTTCTCTGATATAGATTGGGTACAAGAAGAAATCAGGATATTTCAGAAGAAAACTGAAATGAACTTGTCCTTCCGCTAACTGCAAGCATCGGAAATGCCCTATATGATTATATAACTATGGAACGTCCGCAAAGTGGTTCCAAACAGATATTTCTATGCGAACGAACTCCCTGTAAACCTGTCAGTGCAAGAACGATTGAAATGCCGCTGATAAACTGTATGAATCTGCATCTGTTCGTCAGGGAGAACAGGACCGAAAAGGTGCTCATCTGTTCAGACATAATCTTGCAACCTCTTTTCTAGATGCAATATCCCACACCCTGTGATCAGTGCCACTCTTTGGCCATGTTGATCCGAGTTCTCTTGACCACTATCTGTTTGCAGATATAAAAACATCTCCGGATTGTGCCATAAGTATTGAAAGTTATCCTGTTGAAATGGAGGTATTTTTTGCTATGAGTTCATATTTCTCTGGATTTTCTGATCTCATTGAAAAATATGTGAGTTATCAAAAAGCATCGGATTCATGGAGCGAAAACGGAAATGGTCTGAATATCAAGTACTTCGACCGTTATTGTGCATTGTATTATCCGGGGCAGTTACTCTGCCAGGAAATGGTGGATGAATGGTGTAGGAAACGTGAAACAGAAACCAATACTTTCCTTGTCGGACAAGGACCGGTGTAATCCGTTCTTTTTATACATTATCTAAGAGAAAGGGAACTGACAACAGTAGAACCTGCATTGGCACCAAAATCGGAAGGGAGAACTTATATCCCTCATTCATTTACAGAAGAGGAACTTCGCAGATTCTTCCATGAATGTGACCGGATCATCCCTCTGCGCCCGAGTTAAAATACAAGATGAAAAAGATCACCTGTCCTGTCTTTTTTTAGGCTTTTGTACAGCAGCGGAATCCGCACCACGGAAGCCAGATATCTGAAAAGGGAAGATGTTGACCTTGAGCATGGAGTACTGAACATCCAAAAATCCAAAGGATATGACCAGCATTATGTGGCTCTCCATGAAAGTATGACAGAACTGTTGAAGCAGTATGACAGAGCAGCTGAATCCATCCGCCCAAACCGTACTTACTTTTTTTGAGACCCCTAATGGAAAATTTTATTCCAGACAGTGGGTTACACAAACTTTTCAATGTTTATGGGAAAAAAAGCCAATGGAAAACAGAACAAAGCAGTTGCCTATGATCTCAGACATAATTATGCAGTGATAAATATCAACCGCTGGGTGGATGATACTTTTTTGAATTCGACCAGAAGCTATATTATCTTTCAAAATCCATGGGACACAGGAGTATCGAATCGACTTTATACTATTACTCAATCACCCCTTGTCTTGCTGATATCCTGCTGAAAAAAACAGAAAAAAAAGGTTCAATGAACTGTTGCCGGAGGTGGAACATGAAAAAATCTGACGATTCTGTTAAGATAGCACGGTATATATCGGAGTTTTTAGAGACTTATGCACCAAACTTTCTTACTACCAGTGAACATACATTGAAATCCTACCGGAATGCCCTTGGTTTATACATATGCTTTCTTGAAACGGAGTCTGTCACACCAGAAAGCTTTTCCAGGCATTGTTTTGAACGGGAGAAAATAGAAAAATGGATTGTATGGTTAAAAAGAATCCCGTAACTGTAGCCCGGAAACATGCAATGTACGGCTTGGTTCACTAAGGGTCTTTCTGGAATTCCTCAGTGACAAAGATATTGAATACATGTATCTTTATCAGGAAGCCCAAAAGATAAAACGCCAGAAATGCACAAAAAAGAAAGTGTCCGGTTTACGTGATGCGGTAGCTGCCATGCTCGCAGTACCGGATGTATCTACGAAAACAGGAAAAAAGATCTTGTGTTTCTGACTCTTTTTGTATGCAACGGCGGGGCGATTGGATGAAATCCGTTCCATAAAAATCCAGCATCTGCATCTTGAGGGGAAAGAAACCATATGTAAATCTGATCGGAAAAAGAGATAAAATAAGAACAGCTTATCTTCTTCCGAAAGTTGTTGCTTACATCAATGCATATCTGGATGCTTTTCATGACGGTTCCCCTGATCCTGAGGCATATTTATTCTATTCACGAGTGGGTGGTAAATATACAAAACTCTCGGAGCCTGCATTGTAAAGTTGCAAAACGCATTAAAAATATGCGCAGAAACAGCGCATGAAAGTTGTCCGGAAGTGCCTCTTGATGCCCATGCCCATCAATTTCGTCATGCGAAAGCATCTCACTGGCTTGAAGATGGAATTAATGTTGTACAGGTCAGTTTTCTTCTGGGTCATAAACAGTTGGAAACAACGATGCGATATCTGGACATCACAACCGAAGACAAGATAAAAGCACTGGCTACATGGAAGATGAAAACCAGAAAGCAGTCCCTAAAAATGGAAGAACAAGAATGGCACACTGACAGATTTCTGCGGACTAAAAAATAGAAAACCTGAAAAAAAAATCCAAACTTTTCTTTCGCAAAAATGCCATGTTTATTAGCATATCTGCGTGAAAGTTTGGATTTCTTTAAAAGTTGATTTTGCAGAAGATGAACAACATCCACAATCTTTGCTATGGAGGTTGTTTCAAACGATTTGATTTACGCATAACAAACAATCGGAAAGGCTGCTGTCAACAGACGGCGGCTTTCCTTTGGTAGTATTCAAGAAGTCATAAAGTTCCGTGAGTAATGGAAGAAGCCAGCGTTTGCGGGAAAGCCACAATTTACGGAGGTAAAGCTTCAAATACCATTGCCTTTTGTTCTTGCTATGATATTATTAGTATATATACTAAAAAATTGAAGAGAGGTGATGGATTTGCGGAAGAGACAGCAGCGAGACGAGGCGGAAAATCCTGACCGTGTGCGTTCGTCTCTTTTTGGAGCAGGGGTATAAAAACACCTCTGTCAGTCAGATCGTGGACGAAGCAGGTGTTGCAAGGGGAAGCTATTTGAATCTGTTTCCCACCAAGGATAGAATTTTGCTGGAATTGACCGAGACGATGTTCGGCGGACAGTTCGGTATGGCAAGGAGTATTGCAGACATCAAGCTGCCGCCGGTTTACGCCTATGCGGTGGAAACGGCGATCCAGCTGACACTGACCGAGCTGAATGAGAACCTGCGGGAAATTTACATTGAGGCCTACTCCCTGCCTGAAACATCGGAGTATATCTACCTACATACCACGGCAGAGCTGAAGCAGATTTTTTGGTGTAAATTTCCCTCATGATACCGAGACAGCGACTTTTACGAGATGGAAATCGGCACGGCAGGACTGATGCGCAATTATATGGCACGAAAATGCGACATCCATTTCCCGCTGGAACGCAAGCTCAGCCGCTTTTTGACGGCGGCAATGCGGGTGTACAAGGTGCCGGAGGAAGAGCAGGCAAAAGGTGCTTGCCTTTATTCAATCACTGGATATCAAGGCAATTGCTACAGAGGTTATGTATAAGCTGTTTGCCATGTTGGAAATGAAATACGATTTTAAGCTGTCAAAGAACGGCGAAATGGAGGTAAACAAGATGAAGAAACGATTATTCAGTATCCTGCTTGCTCTGTGCATGGTGCTCTGCCTTGTGCCGACCACGGCATTTGCCGAGAGCGAGACGGAAGAACCGCTTGTTTGCAGATGTGAAACGGCCTGCACGGCGGACAACATGAACAAGGAATGCCCTGTCTGTGGAGCGGAGAATGCCATACCGCAGAACTGCGGTCAATACATCCCTGTTGAGGACAGAACCGGCGAAACGGCAGCACCGAGAGAGCCGATGATCCGAATGGTCCCACAGAGCTGAGTGCCGCAGATCCGATGCGCCATGATCGACGGTTTACCGAACGCAGAAGAAATCACTGAAGAGAACGCCGAAGAAGTCAAGGCGCAGCTGACGCCATCGACGAGGCGAAGGAGAAGCTCTCGACGAGGAAATCGACGAGCTGGATATGACCCGGTAGCGGAAAGCTGCCGCTGCATTGGGGGCGCTGGCTGCGCCAATGCTATGGCCAATGATTCGCCTGACGAGCAGTGTTTCCCTCGCCCCGGCGGCAGATATTACTTGACCTATCAGCATGAATATTCCCGAACGGCAAACAGCAATTTGCCGGACAGAACTCCTCGCAA
>VOFK01004373.1_pt1 | contig 11056 bp, 12 predicted proteins | sample 5384121 | NCBI WGS metagenome assembly VOFK01 (sample SAMN12384730, study PRJNA508395) | human gut metagenome | isolation source: healthy gut J | host: Homo sapiens | reverse complement strand
TATTACGTATTGCCCGAAACAAATCCTCGCCGTGAACGGAGAAATCTACAACCATCGATGTTGTGCAAAGTACGCCGGAAAAATATGATTTCCAAACCGGAAGCGACTGCGAAGTCATCCTTGCCCTTACCGTGACAAAGGTATTCACTTCCTCGAAGAGCCTGAACGGCATCTTCGCTCTCGCCCCTTTATGATGAGGAGAAAGACGATTTTTCATTGCCCGCGACCCCATCGGAGTCATACCTTTATATAGGTAAGGGATAAGGACGGCAAAAATATACTGCGCCAGCGAGTTGAAAGCCCCTCGAAGGGTTCTGTGATGAATACGAACCCCTTCCCTTCCCGGCCATTACTATTGGGGAAAAAGAAGGCAAGATGACCGCTGGTACGTCCGCGACTGGCTTGAATACGAAGCCGTGAAAAACGCTGGAAAGCGAGACACTGCACCAACGACGCGCCATACCGCCCGCGCCGACGATACCGAGGGTGGTAGCGTCCTTGAGGTTGATATCGAAGCGGTAGATCGTAGTCGAGATGAAGCTTGCCGTCAGCTGCGGCAGAACGCCGTAGCGGATTTTTTCCTGAACGGCGTGCAGCCCATGGCGTCAAGGCTTTCGAGGATGTGCGTGTCAAGGTCCTCAATGGCGGTGATGTACATCTTGGAGATCATGCCTATCGAGCATATGGACTGGGTGATAACGCCGCAGGCCGCGCCGGGGCCGGTGACGCGAATCCACATGAGCGCCCAGACGATGCTCGGAATCGTGCGGATCATAAGGATGAGGACGCGCACGACGTATGCCGCGGGCTTCGGCATGATATTGAACGAGGCGAGGAACGCAAAGGGGATGGCGAGAATCGCGCCGAAAATCGTACCGAGGACGGCAATGGCCATGGTCTGCAGCAGCAGATACGGCACGTCCGAGTCGCCGGAGCCGAACATAAGATCGGTGTCCGGATGGAACACGCCGTGGACGACGCCCTTGCGACCTCGGTGCCGGTCGCGGTCAGACCCGTGAAGTGGATGTCGTCTGCCGACCAGCCGACAACCAGCAGTGCGACCGCCAGCACAATCACAAGTGTACAAAATCCACTTGCGCGGGCGGTTTTCATACATTTCAAGCGTGGTGAGCTTCCGGTCAAGCGACTGCTCCAGCATGGCTTTTGTCTTTCTTTTTTCCATTTGCAGCCTCCTTTCAGCTCAGCTTCTTGCGAAGATATTCGCTGAAGAAGTCAATTGCAACGACGACCACGAACAGCGACAGCAGCACCGTGCCAAGGCTATTGTAATCACGCCAGCCGATGCGCTCGTTGATCGTGATACCGAGGCCGCCAGCGCCGACGTAGCCCAGAATGGCGGAGGCGCGCACGTTCATCTCAAAGCAGTAAAGGCTGTGGCTGAGATAGACGGGCAGGATCTGCGGCACGCAGGCGGACCAGAAGGCCTGAAACTTGTTCGCACCGAGCGCTTCCATCGCCTCAAACGGCCCCATGTCGATGGTTTCAATCGACTCAAAGAGCATTTTGGCCACGATACCGAAAGGTAAAGATGGCGATTGCGATGGTGCCGGAAAAACGTGCCGAGCGAGAAGATCCAGCGCGCACACGAGTGCGATGATCAGAGTCGGCAGTGTCCGGATAAGGCCAAGCAGGAATCGGATGAGCCAGACGACGGAATAACGCTCTTGTTGATGTTGCTCGACGAGAGAATCGCAACCGGCAGCGCCATCACGCAGCCGATGACCGTACCGAGAATCGACATTTTGATGGTATCGATCAAAGGAGAAACGACCTTCGGGAAGAACGACCAGTCCGGCTGGAAGAATTTTCTCCAGGAGGTCCACCATCTTGCGGAATTTTGTAGATGACGACGTGCAGATCAAAGCCTGTCATGCGAAGAGACAGCCAGATTGCAACGGCCAGGAAAAGGACGATTACCGGCGTGCGGCTTCTGCGACGCTGGACCGAATGTCCATTGGGAAGCGTTACGGTCTGGGGTTTGAAGATGCGGTCGTAGAGTGTAAGCTTCATCAGAGAAGACGTGTTGTTTTCCATGGCTTAGCCCTCTGCTCTGGCAGCCTTCGGCAGCTCGCCCTCGCCCTCGCCCATGGTGGGGACCTTTGTGCCGTTATAGACGTCGTCTATCTGCTCCTGAGTAATAGTGCTGGCCGGGCCGTCAAAAACGATCTCGCCCGCGCGGATGCCGATAACGCGGTCACAGTATTTCAGCGCGAGGTCCACGTGGTGGATGTTCAGCAGAATCTAATTTTATATTCCTTGTTGATGCGCACGAAGTCCTGCATGACCTGCTTAGCGGTAATGGGGTCAAGGGAAGCGACAGGCTCGTCGGCGAGGATGATCTTCGGATTCTGGTTCAGAGTGCGGGCAAGCGCCACGCGCTGCTGCTGGCCGCCGGAGAGCTGGTCACAGCGGGTGTAGGCCTTGTCCAGAATGCCTACCTTATCGAGGCTTTCGAGCGCGTGCATCTTCTGCTCCTTGGAGAAGACGCCGAAGAGCACCTTGAAGAAGGACATATCAGGCACGTCGGCAGTGAGCACGTTCTTGATGGCGGTGCTGCGGGAGACGAGGTTGAAGCTCTGGAATATCATGCCGACCTTGCGGCGGTAGCGCCGAAGCTCCTTGCCGCGCAGAGAGTCGACCTGAACGCCGTCGACGGTGAGCTCGCCCTTGGAGATATCATGCATACGGTTGATGCAGCGCAGGATGGTGGACTTGCCTGCGCCCGAAAGGCCGATGATAGCAACGAACTCACCCTGCTCAATCTGCAGGTTGATGTTCTTCAGCGCCGTAAAGCCGTTTGGATAAGTCTTATACACATTCTTGAATTCAATCATGCTGCGACTCTTTTCTTTTCAATATGGATTTGAATGGAAATATTTTGTGCTTTTGCTGGACAAAAAACAGCGCCCCGTTGACGCGGGGCGCTTTTTTGTACGTTATTTTTGATGCCGTATCAGTCGGAACTGCGGTCAGAGCAGCGCGCGCGCCGTCGTAATCGGCGTCGGTAGCCTTGGCGTAGCCGGTGTGGCTGTAAACGTCGAATATGGCCTGCCCTCGGGAGTGCCGATGATGTTGATGAAGCAATCCTGCAGTGCGGCGACGAGCTCGGGCGGTGTAGTAGGGGCTCTCCTTGGAGATAGCAACGGTGTCATTGTAGATACCGTCGGTCACGCCGATGACATTCAGCTCGTTCCAGATGCTCTCGCTGCGGCCCATGCCCTGCTTGCCGGTCTCATCCTGCTGATCGGTGGGGAGCATCCAGCTGGCTTCATAGTCGTTACGGCCGTCAGCGTAGCAGACGATGATGTCGACCTGCTCAGCAGCAGCGTAGGAGAAAGCGGTGCCGTAGCCGGAGTCGATGGGCATAACGTTGGAGAGGTCAGAGATCTTCTTGCCGTCGTAGTTGGCCATCAGCCACATGGAGGATAGATGTAACCGGCAGAGGAAGAGGTCTTCTGAACTGCCCACTTTGCCTTGTCGAGGTCTTCCCAGGTAAGCTTCGCCAGCGTTGACCTTTGCAGCAAGCTCCTGCCATAATCGGAAGGAGTAGCATAGATCAGGGAGCGGTAGTAGGTGACCTGAGGACCATCCTTCTTGGGTGGCGTTGGCTTCACCGTTCCAGGTGGTGGGGTCGGTGCTGTCGTTGGACAGACCGTTGCGGGTGGCGGTGAGGATAACGTCAACGTCGTCAGAGTACAGCGCGTAGGTGCCGCCGGGGAGCCAGCCAAGGTCGATGGAGCCGGCGGCCATAGCCTCGCCGGTCGCATCGTAGCTGGTGCCGACGGTGATGTCTACTTCGTCGATGTCATAGCCGAGGTTGGACATTTCCGCCTGTACGAGCTCTGGCAGGTTCTTGGTGCCGGTGATGATAACGTCAGCATCCTTGGAGGGAACAAACTCGAGGGTCAGCTTGTCGAAATGCTGATTCTCGGTGGTTTCTTCGGTCGTGGTTTCTTCAGCTGCGGGTTCCGTGGTTTCGGTGGTTTCCGTGGCCTCAGTGGTCGTGGTTTCCGTTGTGGCGGGTTCGAGCGGGGGTCTCGGTCTTTGCTGCGCAGGCGCAGAAGCCGATTGCCATGACCGCAACGAGAAGCAGTGCAATGATCTTCTTCATTTTCTATATTCCTCCTGAAACATGTGTCCGCGGCAGTGCCGCGGTGAGCTGAGGCTGCGCACAGCGCAGCCCCCGCAAGATACTGGTATTTCTACCGAAGCAAATATACCACATCATGTGAGACAATACAAGAAGTCAAATACAAGAAATATGTCAAATTTTCTTCAAATTTTCTTAAATTCGGCATAATAATCTGAAACTATCCACAGTATAAAGACAAATGTTCAAAACGGCGCGCAGCGCACCTTGCCGATGGAAACATAGCCGTTCAGAACCGCGTGGATATCGCTGCCGTCCGTCACGGCGTCTGCGTGCAAAACCTTTGCAACAGGCGACAGATAGCGCACACCGTTTTCCTCGCGGACGCATTCATAATAGTTTTCGTAATACGACTGCTTTTCCGGGAAACGCTCGTACAGAATGCCGCGGCAGTCGCAGAGCGGACAGGTGGGGAAGTTGACGTTCCAGATTTCGCCCCGGCCGAGCGGCTTCTCCAGAAGCTCGCCAAGAACGGAGCAGAGGTAGTGATCGGTAACGTCGAAGGATTTGCCGTCGCGCATGGAAAATGCAATGGCGGGAACGCCGTGCATGGCCGCCTCTGTCGCCGCGCCGATGGTTCCGGAGTAGGCGACGTCAAGCCCCGCGTTCAGCCCGTCGTTGATGCCGGACAGGACAATATCCGGTCGGAATGGGAGCAGTGCGTTCAGCGCAACCTTGACACAATCGGCGGGCGTGCCGTCTACGCTCCAGGCGGCCTCCACAGGAACCGGAATCATAGCGGTAGACCGCCATCTGGCTCTTTTCAGAGATAGTCAGGCGGACAGACATGCCGCTGCACAAATTGTTCCGGTGCAGCAACCCAGACCGTTCAAATGAGGCAGCGGCGCGGGCCAGCTTTGCAATACCTTCCGACCGGATCCCATCGTCGTTCGCAATCAGAATTTTCAGCTTTTCTTTCATATGTGCAATACACTCCTTTGTGTGCCTATCTTATCACAGACAAAGAGCCGGAAACAAGCCGCAAATTCGACAAAAAGCCCCCATGAATTCAAAAATCTCTTCAATTCCCCAGAAGCCTCGCAGAGTTTTGCGCCCGCAGGCGAATGCGCCTGCCATTGTCGACTTTCAGCCTTACATGGGCAAAGTCCGCAAGCCCGGAACGGGCTGCATCAGCCAGATCAACGACCACCTGTTTGAGGGGCGATACTCTCCGACATGGATCGACGGCAAAAAGCACGCGCGGAATGTGTATGCGCATACGCGCGAGGAATGTGAGGAGAAGCTGAAGGTGCTGATTGCAGAGACGAAAGCGGAGCTGGCGGAGTTGAAACACGGCAGAAAGCGGACAGTCGTTGATCGAATGAACGGAACGCAGCCGTCCGGAATGCTCCGGATGGCTGCAATTGTGTTTTGGCCCGCGATTTTGCTATAATAAAATAAATCGGGAGTTAGCGAGGCACATATTAATGAATATTAAAACAGACAGAATGATCATTCGTGATTTTACTATGAATGATATAAACGATATGCAGGATATTTTGGGCGATGCTGAAAACCTGCTAAAAAGTCAAGCCCTAATTCAAAGAAAAGTTATAGGCAGAAAAAGAGTATAGCAAAGCAGAGGCGGCAAAACGGAACGCTTGGCCGCCTCAAATAAAGCATTGGAGATATCAGCTCATTCTATTGCCGGCAAGCTGCGGTAGAGCTCTGTGACCTTGCCATAATAGACTCGGAGGAACTTATTCAGGCCCGCCACCATAGCGAGTTTACCGCTTTTCCCTTCACCGCGTTTTTTCTCAATGAACATAAAAATCGGATCGTTTGCCGGTTTGTGCATCACATAGCTCTGCATGACTTCGTACCCGGTCTTACGCAGATAGCGATTTCCCCGCTTGGAGATATGCCGGTTATTCGCGCAGAATTTGCCGGACTGGTACGGCGGCGCATCGATGCCGGCGTATGCGATGAGAGCCCGCTTGCTGTGAAAGCGTCGGACATCTCCGATCTCCGCAATCAGGCGCGGAGCCAATGTATCCCCGATGCAGGGCATTTCGCGCACGAGAGAATATTCCGGCAGAGTCTTGGCGAGAGCTTGCATCTGTGTTAAAATAGCGTCACGGGACGCCTCCACTGTGTGGAGGACTCGTATCGCTTCCGTAATGACGATCTGCGTGGATGGTGCATTGGGAAGCACAGGGATACCGTTTTGAGCTGTGGCAAAGATGAGTGCTGCCATACGTTCGCAATTGCGGTATCCCTTTTTTTCCGCCCATTTGCAATAATCCTTCCGAAAGCGCGTTTCTCCCATTTCGAGGATGTGAGTGGTGTGATGATAGCGCAGGACAAAGTCCGAAAGCTTGTGCCGTCCGGCATGGTCGCTCATGAGCTCCTGCATACCGGGCAAAACCTGGGTCACAGATGGCGTTAAAATCGACCTTTGCCTTGATCAGCATGGAGGTCATCTGGTAATACTGCCGCGCCAGGAGTTGAAGCTCCCGATATGTATCCTCCGGCAGTCTGGTCGGTTGAAGCTCCTGCCAATAGGCCAGGCCGTACAAAGCGATCTGCATAGCGTCGATTCGATCGGTCTTCACCTTGCGGATACTTTGTGAGCAAAACCGCTTCATCCGCAGCGAATTGACGACGGAGACGAATATTCCGTTCTCCAACAAAGCAGCCACCACCGGGCAATGGTAGCTGCCGGTGCTTTCCAAAAACGGCACGAACCTCTTCACCGCTGCTGCGCAGCAGTGATACGAGCTCCAACATTCCTTCCTTGTGTGCTGAACTTCAAACGGAGCGTACACGATCTCTCCTCCCGGCTTCATTCCGCACACTGTACTTTTTCCTTTGGACACATCGATCCCGATACTGAGCATGGGCATTCCTTCTTTCCTGATAAAATATTGCAAATGCTTCCGCACCGGCTTATTACGATTCAATTTGGTTCGTGACACGCACACGGCATAGCCGGAGCAACCTGCTCAATCGAATCTTTATAACAAGAGGGCGGAGGACTGTTTACAGCTCGAACGCTTAGCTCACCAAAGAAACCGTCCATCCATTGCCCTCCCATTATAACAAAAATAAGCATAGCCTCCGAGGCTTCCTATCCGCTTCGGGTGCTATGCTTATTTTGTACCAAACAAAGAATAGATTTCCAATGACACACAAAAACCAGCTGAAAAAATATTCCGATCTTCCGAAAAATCAGTAGACTTTGTGCCTGTTCTGTGGTAGTTGTTTGTGCTACCGAAGAAAAGGGAGGCACAGACATGGCAAAGAAACGGGCGAACGGGAAGGAAGGCAACATCCGAAAACGAAAGGACGGGCGCTGGGAGGGGCGGTACACAGCTGGGTACGACGAGAAAACCGGCAAGCGGCTGACCAAGAGTGTCCTCGGCAAGACACAGGCCGAGGTGAAAGAAAAGCTGGCAAAGGCAGTCGCGGAAGCGGAAACCGTCGATGTGCGCCGGGCGGACGAGTACACGCTCGGTACATGGCTGCAAACGTGGTATGAGCTATACGCAAAACCACACCTGCGGTTCTCAACTGCCGAGTACTACCGGCGTGGGATTGAATTGCATATCGCACCGCGTATTGGAGATATTCCACTCAAAAAGCTGACCGGACGTGACCTGCAATGGCTCTACAAAGACCTACAGGAACACGGGCGGCTACGCGAAGCACAGAAGGGCAAGCAGCCGGGGCTGAGTGATTCGACGATTCGCGGCATTCACACAATGCTGCACAATGCACTCGCCCGCGCAGTGAAAGAAAGCCTGATCGTGCGCAATCCGGCAGACGACTGCGTCCCGCCCAAAATCCCGAAGTATGAAATGAAAATCCTGCCGCCAGAGCAGATCAAGTCCTACCTAACCGCAGCCGAACAGCGTGGTGTCTTGCCAATGTTCTATCTCGAACTCATCAGCGGCTTGCGAAAAGGTGAACTGGTCGCGCTGCAATGGACGGACTTGGACATCGAAAACAAGACCATCTCCGTCAGCAAACAGGCAGGGCGAAACAATGCAGGCGAGCCGGACATCACGCGCCCGAAAACAGAAAACTCGATCAGAAAAATCTCCATTCCGCAGGATGCCGTCGATCTGCTGATCGCAGAACACCAGAAACACCCAAGCAATCCATGGATGTTCCCATCTCCGAAAACAGGCGAGATGTACCATCCGGATTCGGTGGTCAACATCCACAAGAAGATTTTGAAGGATGCAGGGCTGGAACACCTGAGATTTCACGACTTACGTCACACATTCGCAACGTTAGCCTTGCAAAACGGCATAGACGTGAAAACGGTATCCAGTATGCTCGGTCACTTCGACGCAGGGTTTACCCTTCGCACCTACACCCACGTCACGCGGCAGATGCAGGAAGGTGCAGCAGAAAAGATGGGCAATTTCATGGCACAGGTCATGTACAAAAGTCAAAAAACAAAGAGCGGCGGAGAGGATAAGACAAACATCCTCTCCGCCGCTCTTTGGACATTTCGCCGTGTGGGTCACGGTGTGGGTCAGGCGATTTCTGACGCCTGAAAATCCGAACAAATAAAAGAGAAAACCGGCGAAAATCTCGCGATTTTCACCGGTTTCTGGAGCTAGTGGCCGGACTTGAACCGGCGACCTGCTGATTACGAATCAGCTGCTCTACCGACTGAGCCACACTAGCATCCCGATTGCCTGAATAATATAGCACGTTTTTTCCGCTGCGTCAATCCCTTTTTCGCAGGATATTTATTTTTTGTGCATGTCTTCACAATATGAACAAATGTCCACAGCAATTTTCTACATTGCTGTGTAGTAATTTAAATTGATTAAAAAGCTATTTTATGGTATAGTGTGTTCCATACTTTTTATATTCTAAAAAGGGAGATGGACGTCCGCGGGATGTCCGGAAAGGAGAACTATGGAAGCTATCATCAATTTCTTTACGGGGACCCTGAATACGGTCGCATGGCTGTACATCTTTCTGCCATGTACCATCGTCGGCGGTCTGTATCTGACCATTCGCAATCGCGGGATTCAGTTCACGCGCTTCGGCTATGCGATGAAAAACACGGTCGGAAAGATGTTCCAGAAGCAGGAGGCAGGCGCAGGCGCGGTCACGCCCCTGCAGGCCGTCACAACGGCCCTGGCCGCGACGGTCGGCACCGGCAATATTGTCGGCACCTCGCAGGCCATCGCGCTCGGCGGCTACGGTGCAGTGTTCTGGCTGTGGCTGGCGGCGCTGCTCGGCATGATGATCAAGTATTCCGAGGTTACACTGTCTATCCAATACCGCGAGCGCGACGCAAAGGGTGACTGGGTCGGCGGCCCGATGTACTACGTCAAAAACGGTCTCGGCAAGCACTGGCAGTGGGTCGGCATTCTGTTTGCGTTTTCGCAGCCATCGCTTCCTCTTCGGCATCGGCAATATGTCGCAGGTCAACTCCATCGTCGGCTCCCTGAACGACGCCATCGACGCCTTCATCCCGGCTGCGGAAGGGGAGCGGAAGCTGCTGAACTTCGTGTTCGGCGTTGCGATCGCCGCGCTGATCGGTGTGATCCTCTTCGGCGGCATCAAGCGCATCGGTGCCGTGGCGGAAAAGCTCGTTCCGGTCATGAGCGTTTTGTACATCATTTTTGCGCTTGTCGTGATTTTCGGTCACGCCGGTAATATCGGCCCGGCCTTTGGCAAGATCTTTTGCCACAGCCTTTACGCCCCCAAGGCGCTCTGGCGGCGCGGCCAGGGTATTGCGCTCAAGCCAGACCATTGTTCTGGGGCCTGCGCAGAAGCGCCTTCCTTCCAACGAAGCGGGCCTTGGCCCGCAGCCATCGCCCATGCGGCGGCTGACACCAAGAGCCCCGTCCAGCAGGGCCCTGTACGGTATCTTTCGAGGTCTTTGCCGATACCATCGTCATCTGCACCCCTGACGGCCCTGACCATCATCCTGCAGCGGCGTGGATATCACCTTTCGGCCAGCGGTCGGCTCCAACTGATCACAGCCGTATTTGCCACCATGTTCGGCCAGAAAATTCCTGCCGTCTTGCCTCGTCGCATTCCCTGATGTTTTCGCGTTCACGATCCTTGGCTGGTCGCTCTACGGCAGCCGCTGCGTGCAGTATCTGTTTGGCCTCAAGGTTTCAAAGGCCCATCATCAGGTTCCCGTTCATCATCGTCGTTGTGATCGGTGGTCGTGTCGTTTCTCGCGGTGTGGGACATTGCCGACACGTTCAACGGCCTCATGGCGATCCCGAACTCATCGCCCTGTTTGCCCCACCCGTCCGGCGTCGTGGCGAAGCTGACGAAGGAAGGCTTCTTTGATAAAAAACAAACTGAAAAAATAAAATTAAAGCCCGCAGGCCGGTTAAACCGGCCTGCGGGACATTTATGCGAAAGGGAGAAGCGCATGCAGCAGCTTCAGATCGGCGGGTCTACCGTCATTTCAAAGGTGATTACTATCTTGTAGAGGCGCTTGCCAAGCGATTCTGAGAGCGGTGAGCCTGCGGATCTACCGAAAAAGCTTCTACGGCGACGGCGTTCTGTGGGTGCGTCCACTTGCCATGTTTTTTGAGCAAGGTTGACCGGGAAGTATCCGGACGCGGAACAGGAATACCGCTTTGTGCTTCAGGACATCCTGGCGCCGCCACATGAATAAAACCGGACACTTTTGAAAGCTGCGCAAATAGGAAAACGGCTTAGCGGAAGTTGGCGTACCATCCCGCCAAGCCGTATTTTTGTTTTGACCCTGTCCAGTTTTCCCGCATCGGCTCCGCGCCGAGCCAGAGAAAGACGAACGTAGCGACTGCACGTACCAGATCGACCGGAATGCCGGTACGATGTAATAGCTCATGATGATCTTCCAGCTGATCGTTTCTGACCACATGAGCGCGGGACGCGGGATTCATAATACCGCCGAAGATCACGGTAGAG
>VOFK01002931.1_pt1 | contig 11057 bp, 16 predicted proteins | sample 5384121 | NCBI WGS metagenome assembly VOFK01 (sample SAMN12384730, study PRJNA508395) | human gut metagenome | isolation source: healthy gut J | host: Homo sapiens | reverse complement strand
TAGAATTGTTAATATAATAACTATGGATATTATTTTTTTCATATTCATCACCTTATAATTAATAATAAAATTATTATAACATATAAAAAAATACTGCTAGTCAAAATTGAAAGCTGTATACAAAAAAGACTGCGGTATAAACCACAGTCTTGATTTTTAAATTAATGAGCATACAATAAGCCGAGTTCTGTCAATGATGATTATCTATCTCGAACGTGTGTCGCCACACGCCTCGCCACCAATCTCCGAAGATGCCGGGCCGGCTTAGCCTTCGATTCAGGTGTTGCTCCGAGTGGGGTTTACAGCATTGATAAGTCGCCATATCAATGGGTGAGCTCTTACCTCGCCTTTCCACCCTTACCTGTTTAAAACAGGCGGTATATTTCTGTTGCACTGTCCTTAGAGTCGCCTCCACAAGCCGTTAGCTTGCACTCTGCCCTATGGAGCTCGGACTTTCCTCACGGCCGATTAGGCCGCGCAACCATCTGGTATACTCAATAATTAACTGAATAAATTCTTTGCGTTTTACAGAAGTCGTAACCTTTATAACCCCGTCAACCGTCAAATATCTTCAATCTCTTTTGCGATAGCCGGGTCAATTTTGCCCTGAAGGTCAAGCATTGTATATGCGTAGTCACCGCGGCTCTTGTTGAGCATGGTGTCTATATTAACTCCTTTTTGCTGCAATCAGGTCAGTAATATGCTTCAGCATATTAGGAACGTTTTTTGTGAGCCACAGTCATGCGCTCGCCGTTCTTTTTCGCCCATGTCACAGTTAGGATAGTTTACGCTGTTTATAATATTTCCGTTTTCCAAAAAAGTCTTTATCTCATTAGAAGCCATAACAGCACAATTTTTTCTTCACTTTCAGGAGTAGAAGCGCCGAGATGCGGCATGCAGATAACCTTTGTCGTTATTGAGAAGGTCGGCCGTGGCAAAGTCTGTTACGTAACATGAAACAGTACCGTCTTCTAAAGCCGCCTGAATATCGGTTGTATCAACCAAGGTGTCACGTGAGAAATTAAGCAGTCTTGCACCCTTTTTCATTTTTGCAAAAGCCTCGGAATTAAACATGCCAATTGTTGACGGCAAAGCCGGAACGTGGATAGTAATATAATCCGACTGAGCCAAAAAGGTCGTCAAAGCTGGTTGCCTTTTCAGCAAATCTAGTAAGGTGCCATGCAGAGTCAACCGAGAGATAAGGGTCGTAGCCCACAACATTCATTCCCCAGGTGGTGAGCTGCGTTTGCAACTTTAACGCCGATTGCGCCGAGACCTACAACTCCGAGAGTTTTTCCGTAAATTTCAGGGCCGACAAAGTTTGACTTGCCTTTCAACCAAAAAAGCGGCTTGATCTCCTTCATCTTTTAATGTCTTTGCCCAGTTGATACCCTGAACAACTTTTCTTTTGAGGACAGGAAGAGCGAGCAGATAACAAGTCTTTAACAGCGTTTGCGTTAGCTCCGGAGTGTTGAAAACAACAATACCCTTTTCGCTGCACTTATCAAGAGGGATATTATTAACTCCGGCGCCGGCTCTGGCAACAGCCCTCAGGCTTTCCGGAAAGCTCCATATCGTGCATCTTAAAACTTCTTAAGATGATACCGTCAGGATTTTCACAGTCGTCAGAAATTTCATAATTCTTTCCAAGATTCCGAGACCCTTTTTGAGATTTTGTTTAATGTTTTAATTTTATACATTATGAATTCTCCTTTTCAAACTTAGTCATAAAGTCGACCAATGCCTTAACGCCTTCGATAGGCATTGCGTTATATATGCTGGCTCTCATGCCGCCAACTGTTCTGTGACCTTTAAGATTAACGAAGCCCTGTGCCTTTGATTCTGAAACAAATTTTGCATTAAGCTCATCAGAATCAGTAACAAACGGAACATTCATCAAAGAACGGTCTTTAGGAACAACAGTACCTCTGAACATCTTTGAGTTGTCAAGGAAGTCATAAAGAATCTTTGCCTTTTCAACATTCTTTTCGTGCATAACCTTAACGCCGCCCATGTCTTTTATCCACTCATATACCAGACCGCAAATATAAATAGCATATGTCGGCGGAGTGTTAAACATAGAGCCGTTTTTAGCGTGTGTTTCATAATTAAGCATTGTAGGGTGATGTCCATAGCGTTTCCGATTAAGTCGTCACGTACGACAACAACGGTAACACCGGCCGGACCCATGTTTTTCTGAGCTCCCGCATACACAAGACCAAACTTGTTAAAGTCAACTTCTTCAGATAAAAATACATGAAGACATATCAGTAACGATTGTGGCGTCTCCAAAGTCGGGAAGCGTGTTATAGTGGGTGCCGTAAATAGTGTTATTATAAGTTATATGTACGTAATCCGCGCCGGGAGTAAGCATACTTTTTGTCAACATCCGGCAGGTAAGAAAATGTCTTGTCAGCGCTTGAAGCAATTTCATTGGCTGTAATATAGCGTTTTTGCTTCAGCCAGCGCTTTCTTTTGCCCACTGTCCGGTTGTCACATAATCAGCAACCTTAGACTTGTTTCCGAGATTCATAGGAACCATGGCGAACTGTGTTGACGCGCCGCCCTGTAAGAACAATACTTTGTAATTGTCAGGTATATTCATGATTTCACGGAAAGTAGCTTCTGCTTTGTCAATGATAGCTTGATATTCGCCGCTGCGGTGGCTCATCTCCATAACGGACTGACCGCTTCCCCCATATCAAGCATTTCTTCCTGGGCTTTTTTCAGCACATCCAGCGGAAGCATTGACGGCCTGCTGAAAAAGTTGTAAACTCTACTCATTTTTTTCTCCTCCACAATATATATATTCTTTTTATTATTTTTTATATTAATATTTCATAAATTATTATTTGGTCATAGGTTTCACCATATAATTATATTTATAAACCTCAACATCTATTCTAAGTAAAACTTAACTAAATAATTAACTATTACATTATATAACTAAAAATTTAAATCGTCAATATGAATTCGCAATTTTTTTAACAATCCGACAATTTTCATCAATAAGACTTAAACGGCTTGCGTACCGGTCGTATAATCAGGCGGTTTAACATCCGCAGCATATTATTGACATTGAAATACTAAAAATGTTATACTTGACAGTAATTAACGGTTGACAATAAGGGTGATGAATATGGCGGAAATAAATGGTTTTGTGCATTTGCATACGGCCTACAGCCTTTGGACGGAGAAGGCACGGTTGAAAAAGGTGCTTGACCGAGCTAAAGAGCTTGGACAGGAAGCAATGGCAATAACTGACCATGGAAATATGTATGGTGTTATTGAATTTTTATGAGTATGCAAAAAAAATTGGGGTAAAGCCTATTTTGGGCTGTGAGGTTTATGTTGCCGCCAGAACTAGGTTTGACAAAACCTATGAGCTTGATTCGGAGCGGTATCATCTTATTTTGCTTGCCGAAAGTAACACCGGTTATAAAAAATTTGATGAAAATTGTGTCTATGGTTTTATAGATGGATTTTATTATAAGCCCAGAATAGATATGGAGCTGCTGAGAGAGTACAGCGAGGGAATTATAGCTCTTAGCGGCTGTATGTTTGGAAGTGCTTTCGAGAAAGATTCTTTTTGCCGGCAATTATGGCGCGGCTATAGAGACAGCGAAAGAGTTTATTGATATTTTTGGCAGAGATAGATTTTTTGTTGAGGTTCAGGACCATGGTCTTTATGATCAGAAAAAAAACTTAATGTCGGTTTGATAAAAACTTGCCGGAGAACTGGGGGCTTGACATAGTCTGCACTAATGATATTCATTATGTGAAAAAAGAAGACGCCGAGTATCAGGACGTGTTAATGTGCGTTCAGATGGGAAAAACAGTCGATGATGATAAACGGATGAAGATGTCTACTTCTTGAACTTTATGTTAAGTCAGAGATGAGATGAACGAACTGTTTTCATACATTCCTAAAAGCAATACAAAACACTGCTGAAATTGCTGAGAGATGCAATGTGGAGATAGAGTTTGGAAAACTGCATTTACCTGAGTTTGATGTGCCCGAGGGTTATAGCGCGTATGAATATTTAACAAAATTATGTTTGGACGGATATAAGAAAAAAAGATATCCAAAAAGAGGCAGCAGATAGAGACAGTCAGGTATACAGACGGCTTGAATATGAACTTGAGACTATAAAGACCATGGCTATGTAGATTATTTTCTGATAGTCTGGGACTTTATAAAATACGCCAGAGATAATGATATAATGGTAGGCCCCGGAAGAGAAAGCGCCGCAGGAAGCGTTGGGCTTACTGTCTTGAAATAACTAACGTTGACCCGATTAAATATGATTTGATTTTTTGAACGGTTTTGAATCCCGAAAGGGTCAGTATGCCGGATATTGATATTGACTTCTGCTATGAGCGGAGACAGGAAGTGATTGACTATGTCAACCGCAAGTACGGAAGCGACAGAGAGTGTGTCGATAATAACGTTCGGAACTTTTGGCGGCAAGGCAGGCTATCAGAGATGTTGGGCGTGCTCTGAATATGTCGTATGCGTCCGTGGACAGCGTTGCTAAAAGCAAATACCGTTTGAACTGCATATGACATTGAAAAAGGCGCTTATCTTAAATCCAAAGCTAAAGCAGATGTATGACGGCGATGAAAATATAAAAAAAGCTTATCAACACTGCAAAGGCGCTTGAGGGTCTGCCGAGACATGCGTCCACCATGCGGCTGGCGTGGTTATTACAAAGGAGCCGGTATATAATTATGTTCCGCTTCAAAAAATGACGATGTTATAACAACACAGTTTACGATGACAACCATTGAGACTGGGACTGCTGAAAATGGATTTTTTTGGGTCTCAGGACGTTGACTGTAATACGTGACGCGGCTGATATGGCTGAAAAAATCATATGGGATAAAGCTGGATATGAACTCTGTTCCGCTGGATGACGAAGAGGTCTATAAAATGATTTCAAAAAGGTGACAGCGATGGGGTGTTCCAGCAAAGCTTTTACAAGGAATGAAGCGTTTATGACTGAACTTAAACCTAGCAAATCCTGAGGATATTATAGCCGGGATTTCTTGCTTACCGTCCGGGGCCTATGGAGTCTATTCCGCGGTATGTCGCTAATAAAAACAATCATGGCAGTGTCACCTATAAACATCCAATGCTTGAGCCTATACTAAACGTAACTTATGGCTGTATAGTTTATCAGGAGCAGGTTATGCAGATTGTTAGGGAGCTTGGCGGATATTCGCTGGGCAAGAGCGGGCTTTGGTTCGACGGGCTATGTCTAAAAAAAAAAGCTGATGTTATGGCTGAGGAGAAGCATAACTTCGTTTATGGGATTGATGACGGTGAAAGCAAGGTGGACGGAGCTATAAAGCGTGGAATAGATGAGGAGACGGCGGTTTCTATCTTTGATGAGATGATGGATTTTTGCGTCATATGCTTTTTTAATAAGTCCCACGCCGCAGCATATGCAGTTGTGGCATATCAGACCGCCTGGCTGAAATGTCATTATCCGGCTGAATTTTTTTGCAGCCCTTATGAATTAGTTTATTGACAGCGGCGACAAGAATAGCTAAATATATACTGATTGCAAAAAGAACGGTCTTGATATATTCCTCCGGATATAAACAAAAGCGGAAGAAAAGAAATTTACCGTTGTCAACGGAAATATAGTTTTTGGTTTGGGGAGCAATAAAAAACGTTGGCGATGGGGTTGTGGCTGCTATAGAGTCAGAGCGTCTAATGAACGGAGAGTTTGGCTCTTTTACTGATTTTTGCCGCAGAATGTCAGGGAAGAAGCTGAATAAAAAGAGTGGTTGAGAATCTTATACAAAGCGGAGCCTTTGACAGTTTGAAGATAAAAAGAAGCGTTTTTGTTATATGAATATGAGACACTGATAGACAAGCTGGCGGCGTCTGCAAAGAATGAGCTTCCCGGTCAGATAAGTCTGTTTGATATAGAAAGCGAAGAAGACGGGCAGGAAGAAACTGTTGAGGCAGATAATTTTGAGGATAGACCTGAACTGCCTATAGAACAGCTGCTAGCCATGGAAAAGGAGAGTATCGGCATGTATGTGTCCGGGCATCCTCTTGACGAATACAGAGAGTTTCAGTTCAGCGGCAGAGTATCGCCAATATTAAATATTTTGGAGGATGAAGAGCATAAATTTCTTCCCGGAAGTCAGACCGCAGTGTTTGGTATTATAACAAGCGTCAGGGTTAGGCGGACAAAACGGAATGATATAATGAAGTATATTGTTATTGAGGATTTGACAGGAAGTATTGAATGTTTGGTTTTTCCGACCCTGGTGCAAAAGTATGACGACATGTTGGATAAGGACAGTAAAATTATTGTCAGAGGAGATTTGGATATAAGTGAAGATTCGGCGCCTAAAGTTAGGGTTCAGAGTATTGAAAAGACTGCTTCCGGCGGAAAAATTTGAAAAGAGAGAAAATACAGTGAAAGCAAGTTATATATAAAATTAAAATCAAACGACAGACAAGCTCTTGGTGATGTTAAAAATGTGCTGTCAGGCACGGGCGGCAATATTGAAGTTATAATATATTTTGAAGATACAAACAAAAAAGACGTTAAAGGCGCCGGATAGTATGAAGGTGAGTCCTGAAAGCGAAAAAAAGATAAGAATACTTAAAAATATGCTCGGCGAGGATAACGTGAAGCTTGTAAATAAGTCGTAAATATAAAATCTATCTATATGAACTAAGGTGAAAATTTTGGAAAAAGAAACAAAAGCAGAGGTTCTTGAAATACTTTTTAAATTCCGGAGAAAACGCCCGTATCAGGGGAACGTTTGGCGGAAAATTTGGGAATATCAAGAAATGCGGTTTTGGAAAGCTGTGACCGCTCTTAAAAGAAGATGGAATAATATATCCGCAAAAAAGAAATTCAGGTTATATTTTTGAATAAAAGCAATGTGTTGTCGGTAATTGAAAAAAACACTTAAATAATCCTAAGATTGCTGATAGTATAGAAATCCATCGATTGGTCAGCTCGACTAATAACGCGGCCAAAGAATATGCTTTTTAAATGATAAAACTACTTGATGTGCGTATATTTATTTCTGAGGAGCAGAGCGGCGGAAAAGGGAGACGGGGCAGAAGTTTTTATTCACCACCGGGATCAGGCATATATATAAACTTCCTGTTTCACCCTCAGATAAAGGCTGTAGACGCCGTACGGCTTACAACTGTCACATCGGTTGCGGTATCGAAGGCTATAGAAAAATCCACTGGGCTGGAACCTCAGATAAAATGGGTAAATGATGTGTTTTTTAATGGCAAAAAAATATGCGGCATATTGACCAAGCGCTGACCGACCTTTGACAGGTATGGTAGACAGCGTGATTATTGGCATAGGAGTTAATGTGTTTGGCGGCGGATTTCCTTATGAGCTCGCCAAAGTTGCAGGAGCCTTTTGTCTGATTCTGAGGACTGCACGGACATTGACAGAAATGTGATTGCCGCCGAAATTATTAATCAGATGTTGGATTTTGTCCGTTGTGACGACGGTGATTGTGTAATCAAAATTATATTGAAGATTATAAAAGTCGTTCTATGGTACTTGGTGAAAGAATAAAAATATTAAACACGGGAGAGTTTTGCATTAGTTCAGGATATAAACGAAAGCGGTGCTTTGGTTCTAAAGCTGGACAGCGGCGAAAGCAGGATTTTGGACAGCGGTGAAGTAAGTATAGGGTCAGCGGAACAGAAAAATGAGGTTATTTTATGAAGAAAATCGGAACGGCAGTATTGTTATTTTTGGTTTTGCTCTCTTGTTTTCCTATTTGCGGATACGCGATAGAGTTTGATATGGATGAGATATGCGATTCTGTGGTGGTTGTTCACTCTATGAATTCAGTTGGAACAGGGTTTGCTATCTCAAAGGATAAGATAGTGACAAACCAGCATGTTGTGAGTACTACAACAACTTATACAATTGAGACAAGGGACGGAGGTTTGTACAACGGCCGTCTTATAGCTTCTGATGAGGCTAAAGACTTGAGCCTGATAGAGGTTTTGGGCGGCAATCTTCCGACAATACCTATGACTGAGGATAATTCCGCCTTTTGGGCACCGACGACGTATACGCTGTAGGCTCTCCGGCAGGGAATGGGATTTACGGTAAGCCGAGGTATCTTATCAACAACAGACAGGCAGTTAAACGGAGTGCATTATATTCAGACAGACGCGGCTATAAATCCCGGAAACAGCGGTGGTCCTCTGCTCAATCAAAAAGGTCAGGTTATTGGTGTCAATAATATGAAGGTTGAAGACGCTGACCGTATATCTTTGGCGATACCCATGAGTTCAGTTGTGACGTTTTTGGAGAACAACGGAATAAACGTTCAGCTTTCTGATACTCCTGACGCTGAGCTTGAGGCTCCGGGCAGTGTAGTGATACAAAGTTCTGCCGTATCGGGCGGGGATTGAGCAGTCATATGAACAGTATTCAAACAGTTTGAGAAATCAGTATACTAAAATATTAGAGACGGTTCAGAATGAAAATAAAAATACTTGTTTTGGGACTAATTATTATTGCGGTTCTTTGTTTTGTGTACATTTATGCTTGTCATGCTTTCACAAAAGGAAAAATTGAAACGTTCTGAGGATAACTTTGAAAGAGCCATAGAGGCACTGAAAAAGCAGGGAATGCAGATGAAAAATGATGCAGAGAATCAGATTTACAAATCAAAGCAGAGAAAGCGAAACCGGTACAAATTCAGCGTCTGATAGAAACTGCGGTGAATATCAAACTGTACCTGAAAATCCGGAGTGCGTTTGTATCAAGAATGCCGAGGAAACGTTCAGAGGAACAGCAGAAAAAGTATAGAAAAAGAGGCTGTATTAGAGATTATGATAAATAAAGGTCAAAAAAGATTTTTAGAATGTGAGAGATTGATTATATTTATTGGTCTAATGGGCGTTGGAGGTTTCCTGGGAGCGTATACTTACTCAATCCGCGGCGGAGTGTTCTGCAATGCTCAAACGGCTAATTTTGTACTGCTGGCTATGGCGATCGGAAAATGGGATTTGAGCGGTGCGGCATATTTGCTGATACCTATTTCTGCATATTTTTTAGGAGCCGTGCTCTCAGAGGCGCTGCCAATTCATGTTAAAAAGTTTGGTTTGGTTCGCTGGGATACTCTGCTTGTAGGTATAGAGGTTTTAGTAACATTTATGCTTGGTCTGCTTCCTGAAACCGCCCCATATCAGATAACGCAGGTAGCTGTAAACTTTATCTGTTCAATGCAGTATAATACGTTTAGACAGGCGGAGGGAACGCCAATGTCGACAACTTTCTGTACCAATCATTTAAGACAGGTTGGTATAAATTTTGTCAAATGGCTGAGGAAGGGAAAGTCGGATAGTTTGGGCAGAAGTGTTAAGCATTTGTGTATGTTAGGAACCTTTGTGCTTTTTGGTATAATTTCTACTGTTTTATGCAGATTATTAGGCAAAGCCATATGGGGGAGCCACAATAATCTTGCTAATCGTATTTTTTTGGACCTGCTTCATGCCGACTTTTTCAACCTGCGAGCGTGATTTGCTTAGTGAAAAACCGTTGGGACATTGATTGTTAACAGTATGTTCATTGAAATTTTGTTATTAATGTGATATTATTATTTTGTTTGGTGATAGAGTTAGAAAAAGAGATGGTGTGTATATGAATTTATCTGATGATAATAAAAATGAGATTAAATCTTCGCAAATGAGCGGAGTTTTTAGATGAGGTCGATCAGAATAAAAACTGACAGCGTTCAAAATTTATGCGGTATAGCAAAAAAAGACGTCTATAGGCGGACAGGCTGTGATTGAGGGGAGTTATGATGAGAGGGTCCCGAAAAAATTGCTACTGCGGTAAGGAAGCCCGACGGAGAAATAGTTGTTGATGAACAGCCTCTTGGAAAAGGCAGAAAAAGCAAGTTTGTAAAACTGCCTATTATCCGTGGGTGCGTTAACTTTTTTGACTCAATGATTGTCGGCGTAAAATCACTTATGTTTTCGGCTAAGTGTTTTGACGTGGATGACGATGGAAACGAAGTTGAGCAGGAGCCGGGAAAGTTTGAGGCCTGGCTGGAGAAAAAAAGCTGGATTCAGAAAAAAGCAATGAATGTTATAATTTATTGTTCTGTTATCTTTTCCATGTTTTTTTATCAATTGGTTTGTTTATTTTGCTGCCGACATTGATAGCTGGTTTTTGACTGATTTTTTATGCAGGTGCATAATAATACGGTTTTGACCCCATAGAGGGCATTGTAATTTATTTTTATAGTTTACTTATCATTGGTTGCACAGATGAAAAGATATAAAAAAACGTGTGTTTATGTATCATGGTGCAGAACATAAATCTATATTTTTGCTATGAAAGCGGACTGCCGCTGACGGTTGAGAATGTTCGTATTCAATCAAGACTGCACCCGCGCTGCGGTACCAGCTTTTGCTGATAGTTATGGTGATAAGTATATTGGTGTTTTCGATTATACCGTGGCAGCAGGAAAAGCTTTTTACTCATATCCCTGTGATTGGCGTAATGTTTTCAGCTATGCCGTGGGCAATTTGGAGACTTATATTAAGACTGCTTTTTACTCCCGATAGTAGCCGGAATTTCTTATGAAATTATAAAGTTTGCGGGACGGCATGACAATGGTTTACCCGCAGCAATACGTAATATGATTCCCAAAGACCATTAATGGCTAAAGGAACAGTTTCTGTGAAGAATGTGAAATACCAGTTTTAATGTACAAAGTAGTATTGGAATTACTGTTTCTGTAAGAAATGTCCCATTTCCTTCCCAAAATTCATTCATTTGTCTGGAGACGGTTGCTAAAAATTCTAAAATCTTTCTCCGCTGTGACCAACGCTGGGCCAATCACTTATCAACATAAGTGCCGACACTCTCCCAGAAAGAATACTTTTTCGAGGAACTGTCTCGGTAAGAATCCATACGCTATCCACGCCGCGCTTAAGGCTGGCGCGGTGTGCCATCAATATGTTGGCCAACGCTAGTCCAAAATTCACTCCATTTTGTAAAGGAATTTGTCGTGAAAAGGAGCTT
>VOFK01003059.1_pt1 | contig 11093 bp, 20 predicted proteins | sample 5384121 | NCBI WGS metagenome assembly VOFK01 (sample SAMN12384730, study PRJNA508395) | human gut metagenome | isolation source: healthy gut J | host: Homo sapiens | reverse complement strand
GAACCCGTACAGTATTTCTACCGGTGAATTTTAAGTCCACTATGTCTACCGATTCCATCACAGCGGCATATAAAACTGTAAATTACAGACAGGAGAGAACTCAGGAGAGAACTGAGCTATTGATTCGGGAAATGAAAACTGAAAAACGCTTGATTTTACTGGGGACTTAAGGTTCGGCGGGCAAATAGACCCACCGGATTTTAAGTCCCTTGTGTCTGCCATTCCACCACACCGGCAGATGGGAATATTTTAGCACTGAATGGCGGGCGCGTCAAGGACAGAAATCGAGGCTGGGGCGGAAGAATGGGCGGAAGTCCGGTTTTTGGGACAATGACGTTCGGGCGGATAGAAAATTTCGCCGATTCTTTGTATGTTCTGCCATATTGCAAAAAAAATGGAACAAATGTTTTAATATAAAAACACTGCCTCATACATCAGCTGCTGGAAGAACGGAACGGAATTTAGGAGTGGATGCAGGATGACGAAACACCGAGCAGACAGACAAGACGCACAGGAAACGGCGGACGAGCAGATCGTCCGGATGTTTGCGGCGCTGAGCCGGGAGGAAAAACAGCAGTTTCTTACTTTTTTTGAAAACGCTCTAAAAACGCGATCATGGCCTGCTTCAGATCATCGTCAGCATGGGAAAGAAGTTCCCTGAGTCTCGTGTCGAGCGGGTCCTCCTCACCGGACGGTGCGCCGGTGGGGAGTTTTTTTTCATCCGTTGCGCCGGTGAGGTAGGCGGGCGTCGTGCCAAGCGCGGCGGCGACGATCTGGAAGCTGGTCGGCGCTGGGCTCGGATTTGCCGGCCTTCCAGTCCTGGCAGACGGTCGGCGTGCGGCCGATGCGGCGGGCGATGGACGCCTTGGTCACGCCTGTCTCGCGGATCAGCGCTTCGAATCTGCTATAAATAAACAAAACAGACACCTCGCATTTGTGCAAAATAGAGAATCAAACAAAAGTGCGACATACCCCCCTTGACAATCGTATATAATGCGATATATTCAGAGGGCAGATGCGGAGAACGCGGCGAGCCGGGAGAAACTGGGTCGTGCCAGACATCAAAGAACGGCGCCGCAGCCGGAGATTCATGCAGATTTATTGTATCCGGCGCGGCGCGTTTTGTCAACTGCGTATCGCATAAAAATATGATTTCGGTGACCGTTGCTTTCGACAAGAGTCATCTGAGGTGACTTGGGAGGATGATGCGCGGCTGTGTCTGCCGGTGGTGCGGCGAGGCTGTCACGGAGGCGGACGAGCGGTATGAGGCGATGGACGGCACGGCGGTGCACGCGGAATGCATGGAGGCGTTTGCTGGAAACGGTGGGGTGGAGGCGCTGGCGGAGCGCATGGGGTATGAACACAGACGGGAGGTGGAGATGGATGCAGAACGGAGAGAAGGGCTTTGAGCCGGTATGGTGCCCGTTTTACCGGGAGGACAGCGGCAGGAGCATTTACTGCGAGGGAATCACGGACGAGAGCTTTCTGCGGCTGACGTTCGCTTCGGGGCGGGCGAAGCGGCAGCAGATGGAGATCTTCTGCCGGACGAAAAACTGCGAGAAATGCGAGCTCTATACGGCCATCAACGCGAGGTATGCGGATGACTGAGGAAAAGGGCGGAAAGGAACGCGGGGACCCCATCGGAAGAGCGTCCGGAATCTGGAAAAGGCGCTGGAGACGATCTCGAAGCGGCTGCTGGAGCAGATCAAGGACGGCGAAACGCCGAGCAGGGAGTTGGGGGAATTGGCAAAGGTGATGAAGCAGGCGGTCGAGATCCGGCAGGAGCTGCAGGAGGAACACGGCGGGCAGGAGACGGGCGTGCGTGTGGTATTTGAGCGGGAAGCGGAGGAATTTTCGGAATGACGGAGCTGCGGATCGGCGCGCCGAATGAGAAGCAGAGGCGCTTTTTAGCTGGACCGGCACCGGCACATCGCTTACGGCGGGGCAAGAGGCGGCGGGAAGAGCTGGGCTGTGCGCACGAAGGCGAAGCTGCTGGCGCTGCGGTATGCGGGGATCAAGCTGCTGATCGTGCGCAGGACGCTGCGGGAGCTGCAGAACAACCATATCGACCCGCTGCGGCAGGAGCTGGTGGGGATCGCGAAGTATAAGGCGTCTGACAAGCGGTTCGAATTTCCAAACGGGTCGACGATCACGTTCGGCTACTGCGCGTGCAACGGCGATATGGGACAGTACCAGGGCGCAGAATACGACGTGGTGTTTCTCGACGAGGCCGGGCAGCTGCAAAAGGCGTGGATCGACGCGATCAATGCCTGCGTGCGCGGGACAAACGGGCTGCCGAAGCGGACGTATTACACGCTGAACCCCGGCGGGCCGGGGCACGGGTATTTCAAGCGGCTGTTCATCGACCGCCGGTTCGAGCCGGGGGAGGAGCCGGAAATTACAGCTTTGTGCAGGCGCTGGTGACGGACAACCGGGCTTTGATGCGGCGGCAGCCGGAGTATCTAAAGCAGCTCGAGACGCTGCCGCCGAAGCTGCGCGAGGCGTGGCTGTACGGGTCGTGGGACGTGTACGAGGGGCAGTTTTTTGAGGACTTCCGCGATGTGCCGGAGCATTATCAGGACCGGCAGTGGACGCATGTGATCGAGCCGTTTGCGCCGGATAAGGGATGGACAGTCTGCCGGAGTTATGACTTCGGGTATGGAAAGCCGTTTTCCTGTGCATGGTGGGCAGTTGACTACGATGGAGTTATTTACCGCATTCTGGAACTTTACGGGTGTACGAAGACGCCGAACGAGGGCGTCAAGTGGACGCCGGACCGGCAGTTTGCCGAGATCAGGCGGATTGAGACGGAGCATCCGTGGCTCAAGGGCCGGGAGATCACGGGCGTGGCGGACCCGGCGATCTGGGACGCTTCACGCGGGGAAAGCGTGGCGCAGACGGCGGCGCGGTACGGCGTGTATTTTACGCCGGGCGATAACGAGCGCATCGCGGGCTGGATGCAGTGCCATTACCGGCTGCAATTCGATGAAAACGGGTACCCGCGCATGTATGTGTTCAAAAATTGCAGGGCGTTTATCCGGACGGTGCCGCTGATGCTGTATTCGCAGACGCGGCCGGAGGATCTGGACACGGCGATGGAGGATCATGTGTGCGACGAATGGCGGTATTTCTGTATGTCGCGTCCGGTGAAGCCGATGATGCAGGCGCAGACGGCGGCGGTCTGGTCAGACCCGCTGAATCAAATCAGAAGCTAGGAGGAAGCAATGGAGGTACGGACAACAGGTGTCCCCGTGATCGGGGAGCGGGAACTGCGGAGGGCGGCGGACATTCTGCGCCGCTACAAGCAGGGCAAGCAGAATCTGGAACGGCGCATCATCGCCGACGAGGACTGGTGGAAGCTACGGCAGTGGCGGCAGTTTTCGGACAAGGGCAATCCAAACGATGACCGGCCCGCGTCCGGGTGGCTGTTCAACGTCATCATGGGCAAGCATGCCGATGCGGTTGCGGCCTATCCGGGGCCGGTCATCCGCCCGCGGGAACCGGACGACCGGCAGGAGGCGCAGATGCTCTCGTCAATCATCCCGTGCATTCTGGAGCAGAACGACTTTGAGGAGGTCTATTCCGACACGTGCTGGCAGAAGATGAAGCAGGGCACGGGCGTGTGGGGCGTGTACTGGGACAGGATAAGCTCGGCGGACTGGGAGATATCTCGATTCGGCCCGTGAATGTGCTGAACCTGTTTTGGGAGCCGGGCGTAACGGATATCCAGAAGTCGCAGAATGTGTTTTATCTGGAGCTGGAGGACAATGAGACGCTGCTGGCGGCGTATCCGCAGCTGGCGGGAAAGCTCGGCGGGAGCAGCGTGGTGCTTTCCCGTTACCGGACGGACGATGCGGTAGATCTTTCGGAAAAGACGCTGGTGGTAGATTGGTATTACAAGAAGCGCGTGGGCGGAAGGAGCGTGCTGCATTACTGCAAGTATGTGGGCGAAACGGTCCTGTACGCGACGGAGAACGACACGTTTGTCCCGTCGGTCACGCGGGAGGCGCGCGACCCGGAGACGGGCGAGACGGTTCTGGTGCAGACACCGGTGCGTGCGCCGACGTGTGAGCGGGGGCTGTATGACGACGGGGAGTATCCGTTCATCTTTGACCGGCTGTTTCCCATCGAGGGCTCGATTTGCGGGTACGGATATATTGACATCGGCAAGGGCGCGCAGGAGCAGATCGACCGAATGGATCAGGCTATTGTGAAGAACACGATCATGGCGGCGACGCCAAGATGGTTCCGCCGCTCAGACGGGTCAGTTAATGAGCAGGAATACGCGGATTGGACGAAGCCGTTTGTGCATGTGGACGGGAATCTGGGACAGGACTCCTTACAGCAGGTGCAGGTCAATATGCTGCCGGGGATCTGCGTGCAGGTGCTGAACAACAAGATCGAGGAACTCAAATGGACGACGGGCAATACGGATGTGACGAACGGACAGGTTTCGTCCGGTGTGACGGCGGCCTCGGCCATTGCGGCTTTGCAGGAGGCATCCGGGCGCAGCTCACGCGCGTCGACGCAGTCGGCGTACCGGGCTTATGCGCGGCTCATCCGCATGGTGATCGAACGCATCCGGCAGTTTTATGATCTGCCGCGCAGGTTCCGCATTGCGGGTCTGAGCGGGGCGGAGGAATTTGTGTCCTACTGCAATGCGCGGCTGAAGGCGCAGAGCATGGGGCCGGAGGCGCTCATGCGGATGCCGGTGTTCGACGTCAGTGTTGCGGCGCAGAAGCACACGGCCTATACGAAGCTGGCGCAGAACGAACTGGCGCTGCAGTTTTTCCAGCTGGGCTTTTTCCGGCCGGAGATGGAGACGCAGGCGCTGGCGTGCCTCGATATGATGGACTTTGACGGCAAGCAGCAGATCTTGCAGAAGATTCGCTCCGGGGCGGATGCGGCGGCGTGGCAGCGCATGGCGCTGACGCTGGCGGGGCGGTACGAGCCGGAACTGTATGCGCGGCTGGCAGGACAGCCTCGCCGGAGGCTCCGGGGACGGTTGGACGGCGAAAAAGCAGGACGCGGAACCGGCCAGAGTGCAGCAGGCGCGCAAGCGCGCGGAGAGCGGCGCAGCCGGGATGATTGAGGTATGGCTGGGAGAACGGCGCTGACGGTGCGCGGGCACGCAGGGTTTTCGCGGTATGGCAGCGATATCGTCTGCGCGGCGGCGTCAATGCTGGCGTTCGCGCTGGCGGAGGCGGTGCAGGCGGCGGGGCTGAAAACAACGCCGCCGGTGATCGAATCGGGCTGCGGACGCTTCCGGCTGGAGGCGTTCGCGGACGGACAGGAGCAGGCGGCTGGACGGGATGTTTGAGACGGTTCGCGCGGGATACCGGCTGCTTTCGGCGCGGTATCCGGACTATGTGCGGTTTTGGGTGAACGTGACCCTGAAAATATGATGCAGAGACCCGAGCGTCGCCCGCTTGAAGGGCAGAAGGAGGAAAAGGATGAAAAACTTTGATTGGCTGCAGGCATTTGCGATGGAGCAGCAGGAGCAGCCGGAGCCGGGCGTATCGGCGGACGCCGCGCCGCAGGATGAGCAGGGAGCGCGCAGAGGCATTCCGGGCGCTCATCCAGGGACCGTATAAGAAGGACTATGACAGGCAGGTGCAGATGATCGTGCGCGAACGGCTGAAAAACTGCGCGAGAAGTGAGCAGGTGCTGAAGTCTCTGGGGCCGGCACTGGAAAAGACCTTCGGCGTAGATGCGGCACAGCTCACGCCGGAACAGGCGGAGCGGCTGGCCGCGTGCGCACCGGAGGGGAAAGTCCCCGTGACAAAAGAGCAGCGCGAAAAGGCGATGCGGCAGGGGTATGAGGCGCTCCGCGAGCAGTTTGCGGCGGTGCGCGAGGCGTATCCGGGCGCGCAGCTGCACGAGGAGCTGGAAAGCCCCGTGTTCATGCGCCTTGTCATGCGCGGCGTGGATGCCAGAAGCGCTTACGAGCTGACACATTTACGGGAGCTTCGTGCAGGCGCGATGGCATACGGCGCAAGACGCGCACGCGAGGAGCTGACGGCGGCCATGCAGGCGGGTTACCTCCGCCCGCGCGAGAGCGGCATGGCCCCGGCAGCGGGCGGCGCATTTGCCGAGAGTCCGGAGCACTGGTCCAGACAGACGAGAGAGGAACTGAAGGCGCGGGCCAGACGGGGCGAGACCGTCCGGCTCTGAGAAAAGGAGAGATTTTAATGAATCTGAAGCAGGAACTGAATTTGCAGCTGTTTGCCGACGCGGGTACGCTGGTGAACGCCAGCGGCAATTACGTGAACGCGTATTCCGGTGAGACGAGCGCGTTCCCGGATGGCGGCGGCGGTATGACGGCGTCCATGAAGACGTTTTACGACACGGAGCTGCTGGAAAACGCGCGTCCGGAGCTCATCCACACGCAGTTTGCACGCAAGCAGGCGCTGCCTGCCGGACGCGGCAAGACCGTGGAATGGCGTAAGTGGAACACGCTTGAGGACGCGGGCGCGCTGACCGAGGGTGTCATTCCGACGGGCCAGAAGTTTGGCCAGAGCGCTGTGACGCAGGCCATCACGCAGTATGGCACGTATGTGTCCGTGTCCGACCAGCTGGAGCTGCACGCCATTGACGACGTGATTCTCGGTGCGGCGGAGGAGCTGGGCGCGTCCGCCGGTACGACGCAGGATAAGCTGGTGCGCAATGTCGCCGCAGCGGGCACTAAATGTGCAGTACTGCGACAAGGTCGGCACGAACGGCGCACATACCGCCGTGACCAGCCGCGCAGGTCTGGACACCACCGCGAAGCTGACACCGGACGAGGTCAACAAGGCCGTGACGCTGCTCAAAAAGCTCAAGGCCCCGAAAATTGACGGCAAGTACATTGCCATCATCCACCCGTCCGTGGCATACGATCTGCGCTCGTCCGAGGCCTGGATCGAGGCGCACAAGTATGCGGGTCTGACGGAGCTGTTTACCGGCGAGATCGGCGAGCTGCATGGCGTGCGCTTCATCGAGACGACCGAGGCCAAGATCTTCAACGGTGAGGGCTGCCCGGTCAAGACGGAGGCGGACGAGTCCAAAAGGGTACGCCTGCGGTGTATTACAGCGTCTATGCGACGCTGTTCCTCGGCAAGGATGCCTACGGCATGATCGACCCGAGGGCGGCAATCTGGAGATGATCATCAAGGATAAGGGCCAGGTCGGCGGCCGCTCAACCAGTTCTCGACGCTGGGCTATAAATTCTCCAGTGCGGCGAAGATCCTGTATGAGGATCGCATGGTGCGCGTGGAAAGCTGCGGCGCGTATTCTGCCGAGGACGAAGCAAACTGAGGAAGCAAGATGGAGACCGGCGCAAGCCGGTCTCCGGAGAAGACGGGACAGGAAGGGAGAATTGTCATGGAAAACGCATTTTTTGCAGGTATGAAGACCATCACACTGCCGCGCGCGGGCGGCACGGGAGCAGCAGTCGGTGTTTGTCTGCGTCAACGGACGCACGTTTCAGGTGCCGCGCGGTAAGGCCGTCGAGGTGCCGGAGCCGGTGTATGAGGTGCTGGAGAATGCCAGGCGGCAGCTGGAGGCGGCACGGAAGATCGAAGATGAGCTGGCCGCCGGCTGAGGGCTGCGGACAGAAGAAAAAGGAGGCAGGGGCGCATGACCATCCGCGAGGCGCTTGGAGACGGTCGACCGGCTCAAGCCCAACCAGTATGGGAGCGCGGACAAGCTGCGCTGGCTGTCGGAGCTGACGGAGCGGTGTACCGCGAGATCCTGACGCAGCATGAGACGCAGACGGCGGCGTTCGCAGGGCTATACGCCGGAGGCGGATCTGACGGGACGGTGCTTCTGATCGAGTGGCCGTATGACGAAATTTACCGGTGGTATCTGGAGATGAAGATCGACGACGCCAACGGGGAGATGACGAAGTACAACAATTCCGCCGCCAAGTACAATATGTACTATCAGGCGTACCAGAACGCGTACAACCGGGCGCATCTGCCGAAGAGCGAAGCGGCGTATATCAAGCTGTAGGGGGATAGCGGGATGTTTTATCCAAAGCTGACGGAGCAGCGACAGCAGACGCTGACGACCGAGGCGTTTCTCGGCTATGACCACGATCTGAAGCTTTCTGACGGGGAATTCTACGATATGGAGAATCTGACGTCGGACTGCTATCCGCTGCTTGCGCCGAGAGTGCGGCGGGGGACGGTGCAGGCGCTTTCAGGGATGCAGGCGATCTGCGCGCGGGACAGGCTGTGCTGGGTGCAGAATCAGGTTTTTGCATATCAACGGCGCGTCCATGGAGGCGTATATCGTCGGTGAACATCAAGGCGGGAGAAAAAGCAGCTCGTGTCCATGGGTGCGTATCTGTGTATCTTCCCCAGACGGAATTTACTTCAATACGGAGGATTATTCCGACAACGGGTACATGGGGCATGAGAATACGGTCGACGCGGCGGAAACGCCGATCAGCGTGTCGCTGTGTCTTGCGGACGGGCAGGCGCTGACACTGAGCTTCTCGCAGGCGGCGCAGCCGGAAAGCCCGTCGAACGGGCAGTATTGGCTGGACACGTCGGGGAGTCTGCACAGCATCAAGCAGTGGGGAGGCCTCGGGGCAGTGGGTGTCCGTGCCGACGGTGTATGTGAAGCTGGCGGCGAACGGCATCGGCAAGGGCTTCAAACAGTATGACGGCATTGAGATCTCCGGGCTTTCCGGGAACGAGCAGCGCAAAAAGCTGAACGGCAGCCAGATTTATACGGCGCAGACGAGAGTTCTATCGTCATTGTGGGGCTGATCGACCAGGCAGCGGAGGTCACGAGCGGGACGGTGAAGACGGCCCGGCGCGTGCCGGATATGGACTTTATCACCGAATGCGGCAACCGGCTCTGGGGCTTCAAGTACGGTGGCGGACGGAAGACGGTGAACGAGCTTTACTGCTGCAAGCTGGGCGATTTTAAAAACTGGGCGTGCTACCAGGGGGTGGCGACGGATTCGTGGCGGGCCAGCTGCGGCACGGACGGAAAGTGGACGGGCGCGGCGACGCTGGCAGACAGTCCGGTGTTTTTCAAGGAGGACTGCTTCCACCGGGTCTATCCGTCGGCCTCGGGCGCGCATCAGGTCGTGGTGCAGAAGTGTGCGGGTGTGCAGAACGGGTCAAGCAAGAGCCTCGTGGTGGTGGACGACCGGCTGTATTACAAGTCGCGCATGGGCGTGTGCGTGTACGACGGGAGCCTGCCGCAGGAGAGATCGGCGGCTGCTTCGGCACGGTGCTGTTGCCAACGCGGCCGCGGGCGGTGTGCGCGGGAAATACTTCATCAGCATGGAGGATGCGGCGCACAGCTGGTCGCTGTTCGTCTACGACACGCGCAAGGGTCTGTGGCACCGGGAGGACAGCACGCACGCAAGCGAGTTTGCGCGGGTCGGCGACGAGCTGTATTTCCTTGAAAATGGAACGCTCAGGACCGTTTACGGCACAGCCGGGACGAAGCGACGGGCCGGTCGGGTGGATGGCGGAGACGGGGATCATGACGTATGGCCTTGTCGGAAAGAAATACGTCTCGCGCATCAATCTGCGGATGCAGCTGCCGAAGGGGTCGAGCGTCGATTTCTGGGTTCAGTATGATTCGGACGGCGTGTGGCGGCACTGCAGGCCGTGGGCACATTGGGCTGCGGACGTTCCTGCTGCCGGTCCGGCCCGCACGGTGCGACCATCTGAAGTTCCGGCTGACAGGGAAGGGCGAGATGAAGCTGTTCAGTCTGGCGAGAGTGTTGGAGGCAGGAAGCGATGCGTAAGACGGGAGGTGCAACATGGGTAGTCTGACACTGCCCGTCCATCGCGGGGGAAGACGACGCAGGAGCAGCTGGAGAGTATGCGGCGGTATCTGTGCGGGATGGCGGAGCAGCTGAATCTTGCCGACTGGTCGGCACGGGCGGCGCTGACGGAGATCGCGCAGGCCATCGACGCGACGGGCTTTCCGAGGAGGAAAAGAAGACGACGCTTTCCGGCTATGCGGCTTTAAAGTCCCTCATCATCAAGACGGCGGATTTTGCGGCGGCGAATTCGGAGGTCTGGTCGGCGAAGCTTGCGGGGAATTATGTCGCGGCGTCGGACTTCGGGACGTATCTGGAAAAGACGCAGCTGACGATCGAGGGCAATTCCGTCGGGATCAAACAGCTGTATGATTACACGGCGGCGTGAACAACGCGTTTTCCGTGAATGCGCAGCAGTATATCAAGACGGGGCTGCTGTATTACAACGACGTGACGCCGGTGTCACGGTGGGCGTGGGCAATATCGAGACGACCGTAACAGACGGCGGCGGAAGGATCGTCGACCGGACGAAAACGAACTGCTGACCGTGACGCCGAAACGCATTTCCCTTCTGGCAGGAGGGGATGGAGGTTGCGTATCTGTCGGAGAAGAAGCTGCATTTCCGTCCGGAACACTGGAGGCGTACAACGCGAAGCTGACCGGGACGATCACGGCGGCGGCAGGCTCGGCCTTTGGGCCGGTAGTGGACGATTGCGGACGGGAGCATCTACCGCGTGGAAAACGTGTTCGGCAGCAGCGCGGGTATGTATTTCCGGGACGGGCGGCCTCCGTATCAGACCGGTTTCAGGTGGACGCGAACGGATATCGACGTGCTCCGGCGCGACGATCTCCGGCGCGATCAGGGCGACGAGCCTGAATGTGACGGGCGCAAGCATCACGGGAGCTTACGGTCGATGCGGCGAGTGTGACGGAAATCTGTCCGCGTCGCGCATCAACGGCGGCATTCTGGATTTCACAACTTTTCGGTCAATCACCTGTCGGCAAACGCGACATTGACAGAGGCTATCGGCGGATTATATATCCAAGCGCTGGGCGGCGATATGGCGGTATACGATACGCTGAACAACGGTACTGTCGGCGAATGGCTCAGCTGCTCCCCGACAGGCACCGGCGCGGCGGGAACCCATATGCAGAAACGAGACTCGGCGAGGTCGTGGCGACGACAGGCGGCGCAAAGCTTTATGGTGGCCGCTGTCCGTCACGGAGGGAGCGGCGCGCAGACGAACACCGAACGGCGGTGGGCGCTTGTTGATATCTGGGAGTCGTAAGCGCGGCAGCGCGGCTCCGGCGTATGACGGCG
>VOFK01000612.1_pt1 | contig 11102 bp, 17 predicted proteins | sample 5384121 | NCBI WGS metagenome assembly VOFK01 (sample SAMN12384730, study PRJNA508395) | human gut metagenome | isolation source: healthy gut J | host: Homo sapiens | reverse complement strand
GGTGTACAGAAGACTTCTACAGACCCACACGCCAGTCTTTGTTTTGGAACGGAACAGCGTCAACACGGAATTCCCATCCTTTTATTTGTCATTTTCCGGAATTCATGTAGCTAATTTGATAACCATTTCCATAACCGATAGTGGTCGGCATCTTTACCTTTGGTTTGTAACAGGTCTTTTACATATTTCTGATAGACATCAACAGTAAAGCGGAAAGTTTGCCTTTTAAGAAAGTAGCATCAAGCCCTGTGTTATATTCGGTTGTTGTTTTCCCATTTCAGTTTATTAAGTTGCATAGAACTCGGGTAATGGCACTCATATCCATGGTTATTCCCGGAAGCATAAGAACCAGATAGAGCTGAAGCACCACTGGCTGAATTCCCCGGTCTGTCCCAAACTAAAACGAAGTTTGAACTCATCCATCCAGTCATTCGAAAAAATCCATGAATTTCTCATCTGCCAAATGCCAAGCTAAACCAACAGTAGGAAACATACCAAAACGTTCCGATTTACCCATGGTCGAATTGCTTTCCATACCTAGTGACATTGATAATGTAACGGTTCAATAAGGTATAGTTCATTAAAAGCTACCGTTAATATTGCGTGTGTTTTGGAATCACCAGAACTAATTTTGCGTACAGCACTTCCAATGGTAGGATCAAGCAAGTCCTGAAGATACGCGTTTACCAGGAAGTTTCTTCCATAGCTGGATTTATTCGTTTCCGTAGTACGGAATACTGCAGTCGCGATAATTGCATGTTTATCGTTCCAGTTTTGCGATACATCAACATTTTCCGTGTTTATTTAATAAGTCAGAAGGGTATCCGTACTACGATTTGACATTTTGTCTGTCCATGCAAGACCGAGTAGCCACCTGTGGCAAAACATACGCCCTTTGCGTACGGACATTCATGTTAACATATCCTTCATCAAGTCCAGTCCATTCAAATGTCATATTTAATCACGAAAATTCATTTTTACTTTCCCGCTGTATGGTTCGGTTGACATGCTCTCATTTGCCATAGCAATAGGATTATAGTACTTATCACCAAATTAAGCAGGATCCAATGTAGAATTTTCATTGTGTTGAAATACTGTGATGTACGATTCCCTTCTCATCGTCAGTAGTAGTAGGTGATTTGTTCGGTGCTTTGCGGACTTCCCCACGCATTATAATAGTTATTATTTCTCTCAGATTGAAACATAAAGAGAACTGTGCATAAAAATTCAATTTGTCAGAGAACTTATAATTTTACATTCAATGAAGAATTCAAGCGGCTGAAATCGGTTCCGACAGTCGGCCTCCTTCGTCCAAATAACTTAAAAAAACGATAAGTCACGCTCTTTCACCACCCACCACTCATAGAAAACGTATTTTTCCCGCATGACTGAGTATTCCGACGCACTTCGGACAGCCAATCTGTATTCTGGTTATACTCGTCAAAAAATGTCCAATCAGAATCCATTAACCGAATCTCAGGAGAACCGTAAAGCATTTGCAAGTAGCTGGTAGAGTTGGCTTAAGACCAATATAATTGGCACTATTCCATTCAACGCAGCTTCAGATACCAAAGCAGAATATTGGTTACCGTTCAACATCCGGAATGGTTTCCCGGCTCAAACTTAGCGGAAAATAATTGGATGAGAAACTAAAAACGTGTTTTCCCTTGTACCCCCTGCTTAGTCTTGATAACCAATACACCGTTGGCACCGGGAGGAAGTACCCCAAACGGCAGCGGTAGCTGCTGCATCTTTCCAACACTTCGATAGACTCAATATCTTGCGGAAGATATTCAACAAAAGGCACCCAAATCGTCATTATTGATGGTAAGAAATCAGGCGTATTATCATCAATTTCTGCCGGATAAAGGGAACTTTCCATCTACTACAATCAGTGGTTTCTGCATTAGCATTCAGTGTACTACACCACGAATCTGTATGGAAGCTTGCGTGCTCCAGGGTCGCCACCACCTAATACAATATCCACACCACCGAGCTGTCCTTGCGAGGCATCTTCGATGGAAGTTACAGGAGCAACAGCCACCAAATCTTCCATACTAACCTTCTGCGTTGCAGAAGATTCCATGTTCTCTAGCACTGATACCTAAGTCATTCCGTTCGATTCGTTTTTCCTTGCACAACAACTTCATTAATGGTCTGTGTATCATCTTTTAGGACAACATTCAACCGTGTCTGACCGTTGTATTTGATTCTTTCACTCTTTTTCCAATAAATATAGCCATGTGTTTAACATGAAAACAAAAACCAATAAAATATAAGTAAATACGCTTTATATCAATATTTTAAGTGGATATTATTTCTTTCAGTTGTTTTTCATCTCTTTCTGTAATTTGGCTCTTTTTTGGTACATTTTTGTTTCTCGTTTGTTTCTCGTTTCCGATTATTATTTGTAACTTTGCCAACAGAAAACAAGTAATACTACCCCTATGGCACGAGTGAAAAAAACCAGCCAAACTCAAAGAGCCGATTCGTCTCCGCAAGATGAAAGATTTGAGTGGCGGAAACAAGAGTCTGTATTTGGACATCAATTATAAAGGTAAACGGTCGTATGAGTACCTTAGACTGTACCTCATACCCGAAGTGGATTACAATGCCCGTCAGCAAAACGAGATAACGATGGCTGCCGCGGAATGCCATCAAGTCGAAACGTATCATTGAACTGACAAGCGGTGAAGCCGGCATCGTGAACCATACAGATAAGGTTTACCTGCTGGACTGGATGCATACCTACCAGGAGAACCAGAAGAAACGGGACAAAAAAGGGTGCAAGCCAAATCACAGCCGTCACCCATTTTGAGAGGAATACGCGGGAGAAAGGTTCACGCTGGACCGGATAGACCTCGCCTTTTTGCCAAGGCTACATTGACTACATGCTGACAACCCTATCGTCCCAAGGAAAGCCGATAGCAGCTTCTACACGGGTACCTTTACCAGATATTGAACGGCGCACTGAACGCTGCCGTCCGCGCCAAGCGCCTGCTGAGAAACCCGTTTAACGAAATGGACAAATCGGAGAAGCCCAAAATGCCGGAAAAGCGTTCGCTCGTCGGCGACCATCGAAGAGGTACGGGCATTGATCGCCACCCCGATGGAGAACAAGAGGGTAAAGAGCGCCTACCTGTTCTCTTGTTTCTGCGGATTACGCATCAGCGACGTGAAAAGCGGTTTGAAATGGAAAGACGTGTTCCTCGACCACGGGCAATACCGTTTGGCGGTGGCCATGCAGAAGACCAAGGAGCCGATTTATCTTCCGCTCGCCAGCCGAGGCATTGAAATGGATGCCGGAACGCGGGGATAAGACGGGAGACGACCTGGTATTCGACCTGCCTTCGACTACCAATCAGCTTCAAACCGTGGGCTAAAGCCGCCGGGTTTCCCAATTCACCTTCCACGCCCGGCCCGCCACACGTTCGCTACCATGATGCTGACGCTTGGAGCGGACCTCACACCGTATCGAAGCTGCTCGGCCATACATCCGTAAAAATGACACAGGTGTACGCCAAAAATCGTCAACAAGAAAAAAGACGACGCGGTTAATCTGACCAACGGATTATTCGGATTGACATAAGAAACTCCGCATGTCAAATTTGAATTTACAGGTAAATTTTTTATATTTCGCCCAGTGTTCTACATTGAGCGCAAACCCTTTATAAAGTTTAACTATAAAAACTAATTCGACATGAAAAAAAGACCTGACAATGGTCTTCTCTCTTTGAGGGAACCCACACGCACCACTTCGCTACGGAACAAGACGTGGCGGACGAACTGTTCGCCCTGCTTTCTGAGGCGAGAGAACTTTATCTTCGGGATGTCATAGCAAACGGCAAGCGGTAGCGATTTGACCGCTACGCGGCTGACTTCGTAAACAGCCATCGTTACATCGACTGCAACAAGGCGGTTTGCAGGAATTGCCACGAGATGAACATCCATTTCCGTGAGAGGGCTGCTGCGCAACTGCCCGGCCCTTATCAAGAGTTTCTTTACCGCTGACGCATTCTCTTTAGAGGACTGCATGAGGCTGAAGCGGGAATACGACTTCCGCAAATTTCGCCCGGCAGTCCCGGCGCGGAAAGCTCCGCGCACACCCCTTCTCTTTGCTTTTGGCTGCATTTTCCGGAGAACAGATGAAAAGCATCGGGCTTCGCGCCACCGCCATCATCTGTTTCGCAGTGTTTCTACCCTCCGCATCGAGGACATGGAGGCATTGTTCGCCTGCCGGGAGGGTTTCTGCATCCGGTAAACAACGTCCGCCACGTCGCGATCCTGTTTGACGCCCTGCTCGAACACCGGCTTATCCAACCGTACTGGCAACCGTTCTCGACAAGGGACGGTTCTTGTTGGCCAAGGACGGGCAGCAACGTGTCCGCATCCAACCTGTCCACTGCCTTTTGTCCGCCGCGAGGATCAGGAATGACCCTTCGGTCGCCCATGGCAATCAGAAGGCCGTTGCCGAAATGACAGGAAGCCGAAAAGCCAAGTATGTGAAAGGTAAAAGCGTGCAGTGATACCCGCATGGTATCACTGTGGGATTTTCCGCTGTCCCGTCCATATGGTTTTACCTTTTGCCCTCCGTAACGCGCTACATATACGGAGGTGCATCTCCATTGTCACTTTAACATCAGTCTTATGCAAAAATAGAACTACATTCATGGAGCGGTTAAGCGAACGGCTTGCCGTCATGAATCGGTCCTCGAAGAAACTGGAGCCGGTGGAAAATCTTTTGAGCGTGTGGCTTTGCTGGAGAACACCATCTACACGACCAAGAAAGTTTTTACCTTTCAGGAAGCGTGCATGTATATCGGCGTTTCCGAGAGCCTGCTGTACAAACTTAAGCATCGGCCAACGGAGATCCCGCATTACAAGCCACGCGGCAAGATGCTTTACTGCCAAGGAGGAGCTGGACGAATGGCTCCCGCAAAACTGCGAACCGTCCGTGGACGAAGCCATGCGTATTGCGAAAAGAGGTGTCAGCAACCCAACCGTTTTCTTTAACCAGAAACGCTATGGAAAAACGCGAAAAAGAACTGAACGCATCACGGAGCGGAACTTGACGAAAGCCGGTTGTCGGATATTCTCTCGGTATCACAGATAAGGGCCACGGACACTTACGAGACACCGCCCCAGATCATCTGGATAGACAACTCCACCATAGCCACGCTCGGCAATTTCAGCGCCCTCGACCGGCAAGGCGAAGTCGAAAAGACATTCAATGTCTCGGCTATCGTCGCCGCGTCGCTGGCCGACCGGCAAATACTGAATTACCACGCCCACCTGCCCGAGGGCAAGCGCGCGCATCCTGTACGTGGACACGGAGCAGAGCCGTTTCCACTGCCACAACGTGCTGGAACGCATCCTGCGGCTTGCCGGGTTGCCTACCACGACCGACAGCGAGAACCTCGATTTCATCTGTCCTCAGGGGAATACTCGCCGTCCGTCCGCATAGAGGTGATCGACTATGCCCTGCGCCAGAACAAGGGGTACGGCTGGTCATCATCGACGGCATCCGTGACCTGATGTTCGACATCAACAGCACGGGAGAGTCGGTGGAGGTCATCAACAAGATGATGGAGTGGTCGTCGAAATATCGACCTGCATATCCATTGCGTGCTTCACCTGAACAAGGGCGACAACAACGTGCGCGGGCATATCGGAACGGAGATGAGCCAACAAGGCGGAAACGGTGCTGGTCATCGCAAAGCAACGAGAACCCCGCCATCAGCGAGGTCCACGCCTTGCATATCTCGCGAGAAGGAGTTCCAGCCTTTCGCCTTTACGTCAACGACGACGGCCTGCCCGTCATCGCGGAGAACCACCTGCTTGACAGCGGCGTGCGGCCGAAGCCCCCCGGACAGGTTTCATGGATCCCTGACCGTCGAGCAACACCGGGAAGCCCTTTCCGCCGCTGGGGACAAGCCCATCAAGGTTCCGAGAACGTGCTGCAGGCCATGATGGCATCATATACGAAGCCATCGGGTTCAAACGGGGACGCAGCGTCATGATAAAAACCAAGCTGCAACACCTGACCGACAACCTCAAACTGGTCATCAAGCGGGACAAGCTTTTACTATGACGTACCCCGACCGAAGCCATGCTTTTTGACGAGGAAATGAAGGCGCGGACAGAGAGAAAGGGTCGTACTTAGTTTACTTTTGGTCCGGGTATATATAGGAGAAAACCAAAGTAAAACCGTTTTTTAAAACAAGTGAAAAGAAATTGACATGACCATAGCAGAAGCAAAACAACTGTGTATCGTGGATTACCTTGCCGAAGTCTCTCGGCCACCACCCCCAGTACGTGAAATCGAACCAATACTGGTACCTTTCCCTGCGCGAAGAGCGTACCCCGTCGTTCAAGGTCAATGACCGGCTCGTGAATGGCAGGCCGACCCTCGGGGGCGGCAACGGCGGTGACATGGTGGAATCCCGCTGGAAACACCTCTACGACAGAGAACGTGAGCGAGGTACTGGCGCATATAGAACTTGGTACGTGAACACTTCACGGGCATTCCGGGCATACGGGGTACGGTCGTGGCTCCCCGAGCCGTCGAAACCGGAAATGCAACATCACCGTGCCGTTGCGGCACCACGCGCTTTTCGTACCTCCATTCCCGCCGTATCGACGGGGAAATAGGGCCGGATGTTCTGCAAAGAGGTACATTACGAACTGCGGAAACGGCGCTATTTCGCCCCTCGCTTTTTCGGCAACACGTGGCTGGCGGGTATGAGGTACGGAACCCTTATTATAAAGGCTGCATCCAGGGCAAGACATATCCCTCGTAAAAGCATTCGCGTGACGGGACACAGGACCGATCTGCGTTTTTTCGAGGGCTTCATGGACTTCCTTTCATTCGACGCTGAAACAGACGGGAAAATGAGGAAGTTGCATCAATGCGCCCTGCGACTACCTCGTAATGAACTCCGTGAACAACCTGAAGAAGGCGCTGGTCCGCCTGCAGGCATACCCGATTATCCATTGTTATCTCGACAATGACCTCGCCGGGCAAAAAACCACCGAGACCATTGCCGGCATGTATGGCTTGCGGGTACATGATGAAGCACACCGCCACAGGAATACAAGGACCCTGAACGATTACCTGCGCGGAAAGAAACGGTAAGCCCATATTGTTTGCCGTCCTCCCCAAAAAGCTTCCGAACTTGAGGGCTTTTTTTTCCATCCCTCCGCAACGAGCCAGGAAAACCCACTCAAGGAAGTGATATTAAAGTATGATATTGACGTTTTGATAAATATTGTACTTAAAACAGCGATTTGAATGTTATTGTTATCCACATTTCAGATATAATACATTTCTTTGCGGTCATATTTAATCATAGTTTATATCATACTTTTAAAAAGATGAGTTCATACTTTACATTCGCCATTACCTTGACGGTAAAGCATATATCACCTACTATGCCGTCAACATCGTCCGTGACCTCTATGGAAAGAAAGGAGACGGGAAAACGGAGGAAGAGACTTTCGATCTTCGGTCCCGTGGACACCACGGAAGAAGAGCATCGACGTTCGGAGAACGAGACCGGGTTCAGTGTCGGGGGGAGAAATACGACACGGATACCGAGGAGACTGCAGCCGCACCGGAGACGATTGACGGCGACAAGGAAGAAAGAAGAAGCCGCCCAGACGCGGTTTCGAGCGGCTGAAAGCCAAGGCGGAGAGCTCGATGGAAAGCCGGCACCCCTTACCTGTCCGACGCTTTTGCCGCAGAGACCTGTACAAGGCGATGATTTCAAAGGCCGCCTGGAAACCGTCCTGAATTGGAATGGAAGCCTGTTAAAGACAAGTTGTAAGATGCCGAGAACGAAATATACTGTGTGCGCTATGTTCCATCCTTCTTGCCCGGCATTCGCCAAAAGCGGCAGCGTGAATTACAGTTGGGGTGCGGACGCGCTGGCCTCGATGCACGATTTCGTGGTAACGATGATGCTCTATGTCCAGTATATCTGTTGCGCTATCGCCGGAGTTTACGTCATCGTGTCCGTTTGTCAGATATACATCAAGATGAACACGGGCGAGGACGGCATCACCAAGTCGATAATGACGCTTGTAGGTGCGTGCCTGTTCCTGATCGGGGCATTCTATGTTTTCCCGGTTTTCTTCGGCTACCGCATATAACCTTACTTGTATCAGGTCGCAGACAAATAAAGTATTCACTAAAAAAGTAAACGTATGTTTCAGAAAACCAAACAACTGTGCCGCAAGGCATTCGGATTCGTCAACGGAATCCCTACCAAAGTAATGATGTTCTCCTTCATGCTGCTGTCCGGCATGGTGGCGAAAGCGCAGAACTCCGCAGGCGACTATTCCGCCGGTACGAGCGCATTATCCACTGTCGCGGAGGAGATTGCCAAGTATGTACCTATTATGGTGAAATTGTTTGCTACGCCATTGCCGGCGTTGTGGCCATCGTGGGTGCAATCTCGGTATATATCGCCATGAACAACGAGGAGCAGGACGTCAAGAAGAAGATCATGATGGTCGTGGGAGCCTGTATCTTCCTCATTGCGGCGGCCAAGGCGTTGCCTCTGTTCTTCGGTATTGCCGCTTAAACATCAAGGATAAGTATGAAAGGCAAGGACGAACGCTATCCGGACTACCCGCTGTTCAAGGGACTGCAACGGCCTCGTGAGTTTTTGGGCATCAAGGCCGGTATATATATTGGGCGGCGGTGACGACGTGCGGAGCCATTGTCCGGCTTTGTCGCCGCCTACCGCCTGCTCGGTTTCATTGCCGGGCTTGTCGTGCTGGCACCGTCGTATCGGCCGGTATCGTGCTCATCCTCCTCAAACAGCGGAAAGGACTGCATAGCAAGAAGGTCGTTCCGGGTGTGTATGTGTATGCCCACTCGCGCAAGATCTGACGAAAGAAAAACCATCACGGCAATGTGCATGGCTTTTTGATTGTTGAACGCGGGCGGGTTTGTCTTGAAGTTCAGGCGAACCTGCCCCTATTTAATTACACGTATATCGAAATGACCCTATACATCATTTTATGTTTTGTCGCTTTGTGCGCGGGTATGGCCTTGTCGGTCTATGCGTTCGGTACGGGCGGCAAGCGCAAAAGCGAATCTTTCAGGACATCTATTTCTCGGCGGAGGAAACGGACGGTGTGGGTGTGCTGTACACCAAGACCGGGGAATATTCCGCCGTACTTAAAATAGAGAATCCGGTACAGAAATATTCGCGGACATTGACAGTTACTACGACTTCACACACTTGTTCACCGCCCTTGCGCAGACGTTGGGCGAAGGGTACGCCATCCACAAGCAGGACATCTTCGTCAGGAAACAGTTTGCGAGCGAACCGACTGACGGTCAGGAGTTCCTGTCTTCATCCTATTTTCGTTATTTCAAGGGGGGCGTCCTTACACGGACAGCCTTTGCTACCTGACCATCACGCAAGAGGCGAAGAAAAAGCCGTCTGTTCTCGTTCGATAGCAAAAAGTGGCGCGACTTCCTTGTGAAAATCCGTAAAAGTACACGACCAGTTACGTGACGGCGGCGTACAGGCCAGATTCCTGAACAAAGCCGAAGCGAGCGAGTACGTCGATCGTTACTTCGCCATGAACTTCAAAGACCGCACCGTGTCGATGACGAACTTCAAGGCGGACGATGAAACCGTGTCGATGGGCGACAAACGCTGCAAGGTGTACAGCCTTGTGGACGTGGACTGTGCCGCACTGCCCTCGATGATACGTCCGTACACGAATATCGAGGTCAACAACACGGAAATGCCCGTCGATTTGGTGTCGGTGGTGGACAGCATCCCGAACGCCGAGACGGTGGTCTATAACCAAATCATCTTCCTGCCCAACCAGAAGCGTGAGCTGTCGCTGCTCGACAAAAAGAAGAACCGCCACGCGAGCATTCCGAACCCGAACAACCAGATGGCGGTCGAGGACATCAAGCGTGTGCAGGAAGTCATCGCCCGTGAGAGCAAGCAACTGGTATATACACACTTCAACATGGTGGTGGCCGTGTCTGCCGGTGCAGACCTGCAAAAAAGTGTACGAACCACTTGGAAAACGCTTTCGGGCGTATGGGTATCCATATCAGCAAGCGGGCATACAACCAACTGGAACTGTTCGTCGGTTCGTTTCCGGGCAACTGCTACACGCTCAATGAGGAATACGACCGTTTCCTGACCCTTTCCGATGCGGCGATGTGCCTGATGTACAAGGAGCGTGTGCTGCACAGCGAGGAAACGCCGCTGAAGATTTACTACACCGACCGTCAGGGCGTGCCGGTGGCTATCGACATCACGGGAAAAGAGGGAAAGAATAAACTGACTGATAATTCCAATTTTTTTTCTGTTTGGGGCCTTCGGGCAGCGGCAAGAGTTTTCATATGAACTCGGTCGTGCGCCAGCTCCTTGAGCAGGGAACGGATGTGGTGATGGTCGATACGGGGAACTCATACGAGGGACTGTGCGAGTATCTGGGCGGCAAGTATATCTCCTATACCGAGGAACGGCCTATTACGATGAATCCGTTTCGCATCAACCGGGAGGAATACAATATCGAGAAGATAGACTTCCTCAAGAACCTTATCCTGATGATTTGGAAAGGGTCGGACAGCCAGATTCCCGAAATCGAGTTCCGCATTGTCGAGCAGATAATCATAGACTACTATGATGCCTATTTCAACGGATTTACAAGATACACCGACGAGCAACGGGAGGTACTGCTGAAAAACCTGTTTGCGGCGGCCAGCCGAAAGAACAAACAAACCACCCAGAGAGGTGGATGAGATGGTGCGCAAACAGATGCTTGAGGCACCTGGCGGCTCTCAAAGTGTCGGAACTGAACTTCAACTCATTCTTTGACTACCATTCGACCGTTGTCTAAGCAGATCTGCACCTGAAAATGACATCACGACAATCAGCTACTCGACCTCCGGACCATGCCAGAATCCAGCCGTTCTGCATTGCTGGAGGCGCATATGAGAAAGATTCTCAATGAGAATGGGATTCGGCACTGTTTTTGACGAGACCATTCATCGTCTTTGAAGTGATGCAATCGCGAAAACAAGCAAACTGCTTCCCCATTGTCACACTGATTATCATGGA
>VOFK01000151.1_pt1 | contig 11109 bp, 18 predicted proteins | sample 5384121 | NCBI WGS metagenome assembly VOFK01 (sample SAMN12384730, study PRJNA508395) | human gut metagenome | isolation source: healthy gut J | host: Homo sapiens | reverse complement strand
GGAATGTCCTGCGATGAAAGTGTAATCAGAAATTCAAAGGGAGGATATTCGCAAAAAGGAAATACAACAAATTCGCTTTTAGAGGAAGCTTCTATTTGAAAAAAGCTTACACTTGGCATTACCGATGGCGTTGCCGAGGAAATCCCAAAGAAAAGGATAAAGAATGTTATGAAATCAAACACGAAAAGAAATAATTGGTTACCGCGGGTTTAGGGGCAGTAATTTTGGTGTGGTAATTGCAATATACTATGACCCTAACCGTCCGCAGTATGCGACGGCAAAGGATGCTATGCAGGCATTCCCGCAACCCAGCTACGCAGTCCGCAACTTATGCCGCAATAAAAGACTGCCGATGGAAATACGACTATTACAGACAGTGAAGGCTTCAATCAACTGCTGAATTTCATAGAAGGCATTGAGGTCAACACAGAAAGAAGTCAAGAGAGGCTCTTGGAATGACAGCGAGGGGAAATAACAAGATTACATTTTACCGAGCGAAGACAATTCTATGGACTCCGTAATCAGCTTCACTTCTGATTATTCTAAGATTTGGATTGAAACAAACGCAACACTTTCTTTCACATATATGTCAAAGACCCAGCGGCATGGTCTGCGGGCTTTCCTTGCACCAGCTGCACCTTGCGTTTGTGAGTCGGCGGAAATATGCCTAATGCAAAAGAAAAAGTTTATACTATGCCCGTCTGCGGCAACAAAACAAGGGTACACAGATACGGGAGGATACAGAGCTAAAGAACTTCCCACTATTCTGCCCTAAATGCCACAAGCAGACCTTGACCAAGTAAAGCAACTGAATATCCACAAAGCAAGTGCCAGACGCTAAGACGCAGAGCCGAGTGAGAACGAAGCTAATGATGAACTGAGGCCGAGTACCGCGATTTGCGCGGCGAAGTTAAGGGCGAATTTCTTTTGTCTCCTGGTCGGTTTTGGCAGAACGCCTAACGCACCCCCCTGCCAACGGAAATGCTGCACCTTAAATGGGACAGGAAAGCCGCGAGCGTCGCTCTGGACGGCATCGGCAACTTCAAACTCCGGTGGGGCTTGTCGAGAATAAACGAGAGGTCTTTGGTGTCGTCGCGAGTTCTTCCTTGAGCGACAACTCAGTCGAGAAGGTCAACAAGCTTGTTTGGGGTATTCTGTCCGCGCTTTATCACCGCGAAAGCGACGTTATGGCGGAGAATATCGTTCCGTGGAAGGTGTCAGTCACCACGAAATCGGCTCTTTGAAGTAATTCAGAATTTCATCAGGGCCGCAATCGACGTTCTCATCGCAGAAATCTGATGTCCGTAGACCGCAAGTGAGCTGACGCCCCTTTTTCTCGGCGATGGCCCTGATGGCCTCGGCTTCGTCCCGGTGAAACGGTTGCCGCTATCCGTAAATTAGGCATAACGTTCTGGTGTCCCCTACGGGGCTTCCATTCAACATTTTCGACACCGGAGACAAGAACTGGCCGCGAGATGCGTGCTACCCGCTATCGATTCCAAGGGCCTCGAGAATGCGCGCCTGGAGTTTGGGTGTCCCTAAATTGAAATGGCAAGTCGAAGCATTGGAAGCAATCACGTCGTCGGCCACGTGGCAGCTCTCAAGGTCGGACAAAGTCGTGTGCCCAAAGACCCGGCTGATTACGGATTCGCAGTTGCCCCCAACTCCAAGAAGCTGGCAGAAAAACCGACATTTGGTCCCGCCTGTACAGTTGAAGACCTCATCGCTTCCGATGACAAGAACGTCGATGGCTCCCCGATGTTGCTTGCACGGGTCGACGCCGAAGCGCCGCAGGCATCGCTCATATTCCGACGTCCATCGGAGCTCGCTTATAAATTCCTGCGGCAATGAGGGCACGCCTTCCCGCGCCAGTAAACCTGACATCGGCCTTAATCCTTCCATAGCCTCGTGCGTCCCTGAGCCCCGGCACGCACGAGGAAGGCTTTGTAGTCAACGAAAAGCGACCCCGTGTCCCAAAGTGACTCGATCATTGACTTTAATCCGTAAGCTCACAAACGGCACCTGAGTGAGCTGTACTGGGCGGAAGGCAAGGATAACGCCCGTCAAGCATTCATTGCCGCTATGACGATTGCAGGCTTTTCTAGAATACGCTGGGCTTTCGTGGGAGTGATCACTAAAGCAATCTCTAAGAGGGGCAGACACACATTCATTGCCGCTATGACGATTGCAGGCGAATACGCTGGGCTTTCCGTGGGAGGATCACTCAAAGCAAATCAAGAGGGCAGACATTGCAGTGCAGTACCGTATGAGCCACGACGAGGGCAAGCAAACCAAGGCCCGCGGTGACCAGGACGACTAAATCTTTTGCTCCTGCCTTTCGCGACGAAGCTTGGCGTAAGCCAGACATGCCAACATGATGAAGTAATAGCTCGTTGGAGAACTTGTTGCCTGCAAAATAGTAGAGCAGGGGGCCATCGGCTGTACCCACCCTTGCAATGAATACAATAGATAGAACGCAGTAAATGACGGTCATCCAGAAGAAGACGCTCATGAAAGTTCGAGCCTGCCACGTCTGCTGCATGTCGTAATTAGAAGGGCGAGGGCGTAGAGACAGATGGCGTAGAGAAGTGCGTCGGTGCAGTTGGAGGAGTCTACGTACCCAGCCAGATAGCCCGCGATGCCGAGATCACGACCATGATGCAAAAACAGGGCCGACGGGTGTTTGTACTCTTCTTCCTTTGAGGTTGGTGATGAGAAAGAGAAGGGACGAAGAACACGCAGCTGACTTTTTAAGGCCTTGCTGCAGAACCTTCGGGATGCAGACCAACTTGAAGACCGCAAAGTAGATAGCAACGAGCGACGCCGTGAGCCAATCGAAGCGTATCCGTTTCGACAAGATAGAATCTCGCGTCCACGACAATTGATGATGCATATTCCGGCCCACCTAAAGGTAGCTGTAGAAGCGGCGAAGCAGCGAACAACAGCGCCTTTGGCCTTTTTTTGTGTTCGTGCCGTATTCGAACAAAAATTTCTTTGTCTACGCCCGGCACATCAAGGCCGCCCCGAAGTCCAAGTCGCGGCAAGTGTGTAGATAGCACTTCGCAAGATAGCCATATAAAAGCGTGGCGAAGCCCAAATCGTTGATTGCGTCAAATTGAGTCTTCCAGCGCCCTAGATCTCGCACATGGAAACCGCACGTTCGGGAAGAATTTGCGATTTCATGATGGAGCCCGGCCGTTGAATGTAGTTGTAGAACTTGTATTTCAGGCAGACGACGGTATCCGCTGCAAGAAAGACTCTAGGCTGCATCTCCATGTCCTCATGCAGCAGCCCCACGGCAAACCTGAGCCCGTTTTCCTTAAACAACGAGAGCTTGCAAAACATGAAGCATGCGCACGGGTACCATTCTCCCGCTTTTAGAGCTGTGAGAATGAAATCCTTAGTGGGATACGCCTTTCCTCCTCAAGCGACGCGTAGTGATCGGGCCTGTCCGACCCGGGGTTACCCTCCAATCCCCAAGGACGATGTCAGCGTGGGAATCGGTTGCCAAACGCAGCAGCCTCTCGCAAGCATCGAGCTCGATAGAATCGTCTGAATCAACGAACATGATGTAATCCCCAGTCGCCTCGGCCAGACCGAAGTTGCGCGCATCCGAAAAGCCCTCCGTTCTGCTTGTGGACAACTTTTACCCTCGAATCCGCAAGGGCGTAATCATCGCAGATTCGAGGGCAATCATCCGGACTCCCGTCATCGACGAGAATCACCTCCTCGATATCGCCCAACGTCTGGCAAAGGACACTGTCAACGCAGCGGCCAAAAGTTCTTTTTCGACCTTATAGACTGGAATACTATGCTTTTACAAGCGGCAACAAGCAACCTCCGTTTATATCTTGTCCCGCCCAACGTCCTTCGTAACTATTCGAGCCGCCTTCACAATCGCGCCGTCCCCAACGGCGGCTGGTCCGAAAATGCAGGAGTTCGTGAAAAAAAAAACGATAACGTTGTTCCCTGAATTAATGGGGCTGCCAGAAGACCCCGACCATCTTCAAGTGATGACGTGTCCATGAGAGCCGCCGATGGTCGCACCCCTGATACACTGTGAGCGGCCCCTCGCTGACGACCCCAGCGCCTCATAACAACGCCAGAGCCCGTGGACGAGGCGAAACCCCTGGTGCCAACTTCGCTTTGTAATCCAAATCGACGTGGTAAAGCATCCTGTTCAAACACCAAAACAATCTTTGCCAGTGGCTCAAGATGGCAACGGTAGAGCAGGGCGGACAGGCGGAAAAGAGCCACAGCGTGGAAGCAGGGTTCAAAAAGAAACGTCCCGAGCGAACGAGGGAAGCCCTTTCCACCGGCGGCTTCGGCAAAAAGTCGACGTTGATGTTCATTCCCGTCCTCCTTTTACGATCCAATGCGGCCTCGTATGCGCTCTCAAGAAGGTGGTAGCTCGAGGAGATGTCAAAAGGCTCCAGTTCCCCACTTTGGAAGCGAGTCTTTTGCTCCTATCATGTGGCCAAAAGCGTCATCGCAGCTATCTCGCCCGCCCATCTTTCAGCGGTTTCTGCGGAAATCGCGTGGAACCTGTCACTCACGCAAGCGTCCTGCGGCTTTGGACGATACGAAGCATTCAAAGCGGCCGGCGAGTTGTGCCTCCACGAGACGATACCAAGTCCCTCGTGAATCGAGGGAAACACAAAGCAATCCATCGCCGAATAGAGCTTGGCTGGGTCTTTTGCTGCCAAGCAGCATAATCGAATCATGGGCAGGCGATGCCCCTCAACCAAGGCCCCAACATCCTTCTTTCTCCGAGGTCCCCCACCAGCAATCATCAGAATCGATTCAGGGTTCTCAGCATGAAATGCCTCGAAAACCTTGATTAGGAACGCATGATTTTTCTCAGGGTTCAACCTCGCCACGTTGCCAAGAATATAGACATCCTCGTCGATACCGTAGGCTCCGCGCAGCTCGAGGCGAGCTTGCGGATCGAACCTGAACTTGTCAAGGTCGAAGGAATTGGGATGACGGAAAACCCGCATTTCCAAAAGCCATTTGCCCGCCTCGTCACTGCACGCGAACATGCAGTCGCAAAGTCGAGGCACGAAAGGCCTCAGCACCCTGTGCAGCACGGGATGTTCGCATCCCGTGCTGTGACAGTGGCAGGCCACCACTACAACACGGGAGCACTTCGCTATAACCAACTCAGGGAAGACCATACCACTGTTGCCGTGGACATGGCAGATGTCGAATTGTCCCTCGTCGAGGGCTTTGCTCAGCGCCTCGAAATAGCCAAGGGTGTCGGACCTCTTATCGGGAAGCTGTGTGACCGCGATGCCGTGAGCTACGGCCTCATCAACTTTCTCTTGTTCGCATGGACCACCGACGAGCAAGGTCACCGTGTGCCATGCCGGATAAGTTCGAACGAATATGTGAGCACTACCTTGCCAATGCCATTATTGACGAGATTGTATGTAATCATGCAGACGTTCACTTGGCTACCTCACCGTAGAGCAAAGCTTCAACCAGGGCTTCTGCAGAATAATCCACGGCAATCATTCGCTTTTCGCAACATGTTCTTGAATGTTCCAAGCCCATGGGATTTCTATCTTTCATTCCAAATGCAATCTTTGATGTAAGCCAGGGCTTACTGAGTGAATTAGATCGGGCGGAGTCTGGACCATGTTCTTCTCTTCGGGATTATCCACACTCGCTGAGATAACTACCTACGCCGCTACATTCGCAGTTACGAATTCTGCTTAGGCAAAACGAATAGCTCTCCGAGCTCGCAATCGAGCCTGTCCGGCTGCTTCTCATCAGCGTAGAAGGGGTCGAAAACCGCCCCCGGTGTAAAAAGTCATCTCGCCGAAGAAAGCGATTGCCCGCGATGTTGTAAAAGATCGACTCGTACATGCGGAAGATCCGACACGCCAACGTCTCAGCAAGTCTGATCATCAAATCGTAGTTCTCGGGCTTTTCGGTGGGTTTACGATTGGATACTTCGTGATTGATGTCTCCACGTTGCTCCCAGCATGGAGTGAAATACTGCATATCGCGGTAAAGCGATCAGCATCGGTCTGCACGAGCGCCGCCTTACCATCGAAGCAGTAGAACTTATAGTCAGTCGGGGTCTGCCTACCCGGTTCGTCGAGGTACGCCTCGGCAAATCACACGAGTGAGCTATATCCTTGTAGGCCCACTCCCGACCCTGCCAGTACCAATTCCGTTGAAGTGCAGTACGCAGGCGTTTCTTAAAGCGACCTCAAAATCGAATATTGATTTGTCCGTACACGATTGTGCTCTGCGAGTCGTGAGTGCACTTCAGCACGAACTTTTCCGGCAACTCATCAATGTCGATTTCTTCCACCGAATTGTAGACGCCATAAAGCGGAACAAAATTGGTACTCATCGCCGATACGCTCCCCCAAAAGATCGCACTTCAAACTTGTCAACAAGCGTGGTCAAGACTGGATTGTGATAATGCAGCTTTGCACCACTGGAGCTTCTCATTAAAGGTCCTGGATGATCAAGATCGAGCTTATAGTGCAGCTTTTGCTCTGAAGCACATGCGAATAAAAAATCCTCGTCGGGGGATAAAGCGCAAGTTGTTCCTCAGAGAAAGCGCGAATCTTTTCTTAAGTTTCATCGTACGCCTCCAACGCCATCGATGTAATCGGAAAGGTCGGCGCACAACCGCGCCGCGTTGCTTTGTAGGGCAGGTAATCGCTTGGAAAGCACCCGCGCATAAACGCGGCCGGGCAGGTCGGTAGGGTCCATACACGGCTCAATCAGCCCCATGTCCCCGAACTGTCGAACAATCTCAATCTGGTGATCATCCACATGTTCGCCGTATTTTGCTGAGCGCGGAACAGCGACTTTCTTGTTGTCCTTAACGGCGCCGATGATGGCGCCACGGTACCTCCATGGGTTACCACGACATCGCAAGCATCCATATGAACGCGGAAGGAATCACGATCGAGAAACGCCTCGTGTTCCAAATACCAGGAATGTAAGTGCACACCCCGTCTGAGCAAAAAGCTCCATCCTCAGCAACACCGCTGCAACGAGAGCATCTACCGCCCTGACTAATCTGTCGAACTGAAACTTCTGGGAGCCTACGGTAACGAATATCATGCGACCACCTCCCTAGTACACGCCGCCGACAAAGCGGGCATTGGGGTACACGGATAGCATCGACTCCCCACTGCACGTAAAAACGATCGGCGCGTTTGCTCAGCAGCTTTCCGTCATGGTTGGTGAGTCAGTTTTCGCGAAAGACTCGACATACAAGCTTGGCGCCCATTGCATGCCCGATCAGGCAAAAACGGTATGGTAGCCAGTACCCCCCGTACACAATCACGTCGGGGTGTTCAGTGAACCAATAACGAAGAGACGTCACGGCATTGAACGCCATTCGAGGAAGAAAGCTTGCCTCGTGTCGATTCACCTGGCGCACATAGCGAGCCCGCACAGGTAGCGGCATCGTAGGCAGTCTTCTCGGTGAGGATGAAACTGTCGTAAAGGCGCTCCATCAAAGGCTTAAGCGCAAGTAACTGCTCCAGATGCCCACCGATGACGCAGCAAAGCACACTTTTATGTCCTTGCGACACCCGTCATGAACTAATCCCTCTTAAACAAATCGCGAGTGTATACCTTATCCGCCACGTCAACGAGCTCGTCGCTCCAGCGGTTGGCAACGATCACATCGCAGCCGGACTTGAAGGCCTCCGGTCGTGCGTGACCTCGGAGCCGAAGAACTGCGGCGCGTCCAGTGTGGGCTCGTAGACCACCACGGGCACGCCCTTGGCCTTCACGCGCTTCATGACGCCTTGGATAGAACTTGCACGGAAGTTGTCACTGTTCGACTTCATCGTCAGGCGGTACACGCCCCACAACCGGCTTCTCCTGAGGTGCCGGCGTACACGCGGTCCCACACCATCTGCAGCACCTCGTCGGCGACGAAGTCCTTGCGCGTGCGGTTGGCGTCCACGATGGCCTCGATCAGGTTCTGCGGCACGTCCTTGTAGTTGGCCAGCAGCTGCTTGGTGTCCTTGGGCAGGCAGTAGCCGCCGTAGCCGAAGCTGGGGTTGTTGTAGTGCGATCCGATGCGCGGCTCCAGGCAGACGCCGTCGATGACGTCGCGGGTGTTGAGGCCGCGGACCTCGCAGTAGGTGTCGAGCTCGTTGAAGTAGGCGACGCGCAGCGCCGGTAGGTGTTGGCGAACAGCTTGACGGCCTCGGCCTCGGTGGTGCCCAGCACGAGCTCCGGGATGCCCCTTGGTGCCGTCGGCGTTGACGCGCGCTCGAGCTCGGCGGGGTCGGCGCCCTGCGCGAGCAGGCCGGCGAACTTCTCGGCGGCTATAACGGCCTCAGCGTCATCCTTTGGCGCGCCGACCACGATGCGGCTGGGGTGCAGGTTGTCGTAGAGCGCCTTGCTCTCGCGCAGGAACTCCGGGCTGAAGAAGATCTTGCTATCACCCAACTTCTCGCGTAGGCCCGCGGTGTAGCCCACCGGGATCGTCGACTTGATGACGATCCAGACGTCCGGGTTCACCGAGCGAACGGCGGCGATGGCGGCCTCCACGGAGCTCGTGTCGAAGAAGTTCCTGTCCGAGTCGTAGTTGGTGGGCGTGGCGATGACGGCGTAGTCGGCACCCGTATAGGCCTCGGCCACGTCGACGGTGGCGTGCAAGTCGAGCTGGCGCTCCCCCGCCTTGGCCTCCGCCAGGAACCGCTCGATCTCGGCGTCCTGGATGGGCGACACGAAGTTGTTGATCTTCTCGACCTTCTCGGGGACGATGTCCAGCGCGTGGACCTCGTTGTGCTGCGATAACAGGACGGCGAGGGACAGTCCGACGTAGCCAGTTCCGGCGACGGCAATCTTCATTTTCTTCTCCGATTCGAATCGGGTATTAAAGTTAGGCATTAGTACGCATCGCTCCCGTTGAAGACCTCCAGAACCGTGAGGGGAGGACGATCTTGAGGTCCATGACGATTCCGCGCTTGGCTATGTACTCGAGATCACGGCGGACCATGCCGTCGAACCCGGTGAGTTTCGCTCCGTAACCTGCCAGAGTCCCGTGATACGGCTTCACTGCTAGCCTCTGCAGGTCGTACTTTCGGTGTACTCCGCGACCTCGTTAGGCAGCGGCGGACGGGGCCCAACGACGCTCATCTGGCCCAGAAACACATTCAGAAACTGTGGGAACTCGTCGATAGAGTGCTTGCGGATGAACTTCCCGATCTTGGTGACGCGGGGGGATCCTCCTTCATCTTGAACATGGCGCCAGCGATCTCGTTTTGCTCCCTGAGCTCGGCGAGTCGCTCGTCGGCGTCCCTGTACATGGGCGGAACTTCCACATGCGGAAGGTGGACAGGCTGCCGTCGCGGTGGGTCTGACCCACGCGGATCTGGCTGGCAGAAGGGGTTGCCCTCGCTCTCCGGGGCGGATGGCAGCGGCGAGATGAGCTGGGGGATCGCGATGGCGACAAGCGCGGCACCGCTAAAAAACGATGTCGAACGCGCGCTTCACGGCCCTATAGGCGGGCGAGAGCGGTCCCAGTCCATGATGGATTGCATGGCCTTGTGGCGATGTCTCCCTCACGCCGGTCCATAGCCTGAGCAATCAACGCTGCACCCGCTGGCGCATCCGTTGCATATTGAGTTTTTTCCGACACGTTCTCTTCCAATACTTCGTCCCCGGTCGGAGATCCTCCCTGTTCTGTGTAGCGACCGCTTGCAGCTAGACAATCGGCTTTTTGAGATTCCGCATGACGCGCTGCTCGTTTGAAAGCACAGCAAGACCAACGCGCGTGGTTACGCGTCGGCCGCACAGGTTGAGCTCCAAAAAGCAGTGCTCTTGCGTCTATTAATAGTTTTAATGAGGCCCTCGTGGCCCAGCAGACCAGCCAACCGTCACTGACTTGGTCACCGTCTTTTTGGGCCTCGCTCATGGGCACTACGCGGTCTCCCCTTTATGCGTAAAGCCGCCAATAAGCTGGACCTCTTCTTTTTTTGCCAGCGGCACAAACCCGACCGTCCTGAGATAACACCGAGCAAAGTCGTCCATGCGCAGCAAATACTGTTGCACGGTGCGGGGGATCTGCCGTATCGCAGATGAAGATAACCGGGGAACAACGGCTTGTTTGTGTTGACCAGTCGCCGTGTACCTTGATTTCGGTTTGATATTGGGGGATAAAGATCTCCTGCATGGCGTCAGACGGCACCACGCGCTTCGATGCATCGCGCATTACGTCTTCGCGACCGTTTATGACCTGGATCACATACCACACGAGCACCACCCCCTGTTTGTCTTACATGTGCTCAGGGTTTTGGGTATGGCTTCGCCAGGGCGCGCGAAGGCGTTCCATATTCCCGAAACCCCTGAGCCCAGTCAGACAAGCACGGTTCTCGCCCCACCGTGAACGGTATGTACAGCTGCTAGAGACGACGTGTATAAAATGACCACGTCCCTGCTGGCTGCGTGCGGGCCAGTCAAGCGGTGCCACAAAACTGGACCGCACGCAAACAGCTGAATACTGCTGTGGTTTGTCATGCTATTAAATGCACTCCTCAAATGCGTTTTGCAAAAGCAACGTTGCATGAATCGATATTGGAGCTCGTGGTGTTTCCACCGCCGTTTGGCCGGATAATCGACCCTGCGCTTTGCGAGCTTTGCTGGAGCCGCAAAGTTGAACTCATGCTGATACAAATAAAAAACTGATTTGGGCTGCGTTGACTTTCGTTCATTTATTGGGGGTTATTTTGGGGATGTTGTTCGTTGATGCAGGTTAATGGGATGCTAACGGTGATTAGGCGCGTTCCTAAAGCCCATATGGAACGGCGATCTACACCTGATAATCGCGTTTGGCTAACAAAAAATATGTACAACATGGGAAATAAATGTACAACTTTTTGTTGGTGTGGATTGGGTTTGTGCCGCAAAGGAGTTTTTGCATGAAAAAACAGTTGAACTCGAGGGGATCGAACCCCTGACCTCTTGACTGCCAGTCAAGCGCTCTCCCAGCACTACGCCCCCGTGATAATGGATACTATAGGGGATTTGGTTGCGTTGGACAACGCGGTCGTTGTCATTTGACGTTAGCGAGGGGGTTGTTTTTGGGGATGTTTTGTTAAACCAATGGTTGGAAGG
>VOFK01004281.1_pt1 | contig 11122 bp, 13 predicted proteins | sample 5384121 | NCBI WGS metagenome assembly VOFK01 (sample SAMN12384730, study PRJNA508395) | human gut metagenome | isolation source: healthy gut J | host: Homo sapiens | reverse complement strand
TAAGTTGAAGAGTATTTCCAAGGGGTATGCTTCATTTGATTATCATCAGTCAGGTTTCCGTCCTTCCAAACTGGTAAAACTGGATATTCTGTTGAATGGTGAGTCGGTGGATGCTCTTTCTACATTGGACACATGTCGACAATGCATACGATTTGGGCAAGCGGATGTGTGAGAAGCTGAAGGAGTTGATTCCACGTCAACAGTTTGATATTGCTATTCAGGCGGCTATCGGCGCAAAAATTATCTCACGTGAAACGATAAAGGCTGTCCGTAAAGATGTAACGGCAAAATGTTACGGTGGTGACGTGAGTCGTAAACGTAAATTGCTTGAAAAGCAAAAGAGGGGTAAAAAGCGTATGAAGCAGATTGGTAATGTGGAAGTACCGCAGAAAGCGTTCCTTGCAGTATTGAAGTTGGATTAAAAATCTAAAATACCCGGAATGATTGTCGCTGTCAGCAGAACTTTCAAGGCAATCATTCCATTATTATATAATCTTTAAATAAATATAAATGAGAAAAGTTCTGTCTTTTTCGGCCTTTCTGATGATGGGTCTTTTGGTGTCCCAAATCTTACCGGGGGCGGTAGGTGAAGGGTATACTACCATAAAGAGTGTGTCTGATGTATTGCTTTACATCTGCCTGAGTTTTATTATGATTAATGTCGGACGTGAGTTTGTCATGGATAAAACAAGGTGGAAGAGTTATGCTGAGGATTATTTTATTGCAATGGCTACGGCAGCGATGCCATGGATTTTGATAGCCGTTTATTATGTATTTGTCTTGCTACCGCCCGAATATTGGCATAGCTGGGAAGCATGGAAAGAAAATCTTCTGTTAAGCCGTTTTGCGGCGCCCACCTCTGCAGGTATCTTGTTTACCATGTTGGCGGCTCTCGGATTAAAATCAAGTTGGATTTATAAAAAAATTCAGGTGTTGGCTATCTTTGACGACCTGGATACCATCTTGCTGATGATTCCGTTGCAAATAATGATGGTGGGTCTGCGCTGGCAATTGATTATCATTGTTTTAGTAGTGTTTGTTCTGCTCTCTATCGGCTGGAAACAGTTAGGGAAATACAATTGGCGGCAAGACTGGAAAGCGATTTTCTTTTACTCGGTGGCAGTTTTTGCAGTTACACAGTTGGTGTATATGGTGAGCAAATATTTTTATGGAGACGAAGGAAGTATCCATATTGAAGTGTTATTGCCGGCTTTCGTTTTGGGCATGGTTATGAAACATAAGGAGATAGATACTCCTTTGGAGCATAAGGTATCTACCGGTGTTTCTTTCTTGTTTATGTTCCTGGTGGGTATGAGTATGCCTCTCTTTGTCGGAGTGGATTTTTCGGAGACGCATAGCGGTACTCATTCCATTACCGGATCGCAAGAAATGATGTCTTGGGGAATGATTATTTATCATGTGGTAATCGTGTCTTTGTTATCGAATGTCGGGAAGCTGTTTCCTGTGTTATTCTATAGAGACCGTAAGTTGAGCGAGCGTCTTGCTTTATCTATCGGTATGTTTACTCGTGGAGAAGTAGGAGCGGGAATCATCTTTATTGCATTGGGATATAATTTAGGAGGCCCTGCACTGGTAATTTCTGTGTTAACTCTTGTGCTAAATTTAATTTTAACCAGTATATTTGTACTGTGGGTGAAAAACTTGGCGTTACGAAGCTATAACGGCTGACATATACTTCGTAAGAAGAGTATTTTATACAAACAATAAAAGCGTTCCTTTCTGTTATTGACTTCAAAGATAACAGGAAGGTTCGTGTTTTATAAGAATTTATCACGAATCTAATATTATAACAGGAAAAGACATGGAAAAACTCAAAATCGGAAACATGAATGTTTCGTTTCTAAGTGCTACGCGGTATCACATTAATGGGGAATTCTATTGATGGTTATCGTTCTTTTTGGCGATGATTATAGCTAATTCTCCTGGGGAGACGCTTATGCAGCTTTTTTTGGAATAAAGAAGTACATCTTCAGATAGGGGGGAATTTAATTTGTTCAGTCATAATGGGAATCACATGACCTTGATGAATTTTATCAATGATGCTTTGATGACTATTTTCTTCTTTAGTGTGGGACTGGAAATTAAGCGTGAAACATTGGTGGGTGAGTTGTCCAGTTTTCGACAGGCTTTGTTGCCGATAGTGGCGGCTTGCGGGGGGATGATTGTTCCGGTTATTATCTATTATTGTATGACGTCGGGTACGGATGCCGAGAGTGGTCTGGCTATTCCGATGGCAACGGATATTGCTTTTTCCCTGGGGGGTACTAAGCTTATTCGGCAACCGTGTACCTATCAGTCTGAAAATATTTCTGACGGCTTTTTGCTGTGGTGGATGATATTGGTGGTATTCTGGTAATCGCTTTATTTTATTCCTCCCATCTGGATGTGAATTTCTTGTTGTATTCTTTTGGAGTGCTTTTTTTGCTTTGTGCCGGTAATCATTTGCATATACACAATCGTTGGTTTTATCTTTTACTGGGACTGGTGATGTGGTATCTGTTTTTACAAAGTGGTATTCATGCCACTATTGCAGGGGTGATAGTAGCGTTTACGATTCGGCTACACCACATTATAAGATAGGTAAGTATATTAACCGTATTAAGGAGAACATAGAAATATTTCCGAGTACAGACAAAGAAGGTATAATTTTGAGCAAATTGCAGATTAATGTGTTGAAAAGTATCGAATCGGCTTCCGATAGAGTGATTTCTCCTTTACAGTCATTGGAAGACAGTCTGCATGGAATGGTGAATTATGTGATTATTCCTTTGTTTGCTTTTGCTAATGCTGGTGTGGTGCTGACAGCCGGTCACGGAGGCATTGAAGTGGGAACACCTACATGGGCGGTCATGGTGGGATTGGTAGTCGGAAAATTTGTAGGTATTTACTTTTTTACATGGCTTATTGTCAAAAGTGGGTTGGCTGGCATGGCCGGGGGTATGAATTGGGTGAACCTGACAGGTATCTGTCTTTTGGGAGGTATCGGTTTTACGGTTTCCCTGTTTATAGCTAATTTATCATTTGAAGCTTCTCCGGTTCTTTTAAGTCAGGCAAAATTGGGTGTTTTGAGCGGTACGGTGATAGCCGGGATGTTGGGCTATATTGTTTTACATTTTACACTACCGAAAAGAATATTGTCTTAAAATGGAAGAATACTAAAACAACTCAATTACAGGCAGGGCAGTACGGCGGTGAAACGGCTGCCCTTGTTTATTTCGGAAGTAACCTCGATACGTCCCTGCATTTTTTCAACAATCACTTTACAGATAGACAGGCCAAGTCCTACTCCTTGTGCAAACTCATTATGTTTATAGAATCGGTCGAATATGATTTGCAGTTCTTCTTTTGGAATACCGGCTCCGGTATCTTCTACAAAAATATGCACTTCATGACTGGCTGGTTGATGATGGTATCCTAATTTGATATGTCCGCTCTTTGTAAACTTTTTGGCATTGTTCAGGAAATTAGTGATGACCTGTGTCATACGCATATTGTCTATGTGTACAAATACATCTCCTTCGGGAAACTCCTTGATAAATTTTAAGGGTGATGAAATAGTCAGTTGATGGGTGTTGTAAATACTGTTGAGCAAAGAACGGACGCTCTCTTCCGGTAATTGAATGACATATTGCCGATTCAATGCGTGATAGTTCCAGCACATCATTAACCAGTTTGAGCAATAAATCGGTATTATCATTGATGATGGAGATAAATTCCTGTTTCTCTTCTTCCGAAAGGTCTTTTTCCGTAGTCAGCAGGTTGGAAAACCCGGTGATGGCATTGAGAGGAGTGCGTATCTCATGACTCATATTATCCAGAAAAGATTGTTTTTAATTCTGCCCGCTCTGCAACCTTGCGGGCTTGAATCAGCTCTTCTTCCTTGTCTTTTACCTCTTGGATATTTTGCAGCAGACCGGTGATGATATGAATATTGTCATTGTGACAAATCTGTTTGTAACGAAACTCCCACCATTGATATTCACCTGTAAACTTACAGCGGTATTGTGCTGTCCGTTTGGGATGGTCTGAAAGGTTGGCCACCTGATGCAGAAATCTCTCTCGTTCGTCTGGGTGAATGAATTTTACCATATCATCGATGTTCATTTGCGGAGAGTCATAATGAATCAGTTCGTAAAACTGTGGATCGAAAATGGCTTTTTTCCATCAAACCGCCATGCATACGTATTTCCGCTTTCCATGGCAAGGATCAGTAGCTCATGCTCATATTTTAAGTTGCGCAAAGCATCCTGTTTCCGTTTTTTCTCCCGTCCATATATATAAATGAGGTAGCTTACAAATAACAATAGGAGGATGCCGACAACGATTTTGATGGTCAGGATAAGAGTGGAATATTTTTTGCTGAAAGGTTTGTACATGATTATATACTCTTCGGGAATCCTTTCTTCGGGTATTTTATATTTCTCCAAAGTAACCCAATTGACGACATACTGTTTGGCGCATTGCTGTAATTGCTGACCGGGCATTTTCTTGTCCAGTCTTTCTTTTTTATTCCTGCCGCCATATCTTTTATTTGAATTTCGATAGGTGTAAAATAGCCTCCGAGCATATAGTCATTTGTTCCGAATCCTTCATTTATGGTCTCAAACCCGGGATTGTCAAACAAACTGCCGATGCGTAAAGTGGTGAAATCACGTTTGGTATATAGAAACAAGGAATAATCGAAAACTCCGCTGGCCATCCACAATAATCGGCGTGCGGGAACAGAGTCGCTGACCAGTTTGGCAATCATGGTTGTATCGAGATAAGAGAGTTCGGTTGGTTTTTCCGAATCAAAAGGAGAGAATTTTTTATTCTCTAGTGAATCCGGGGATATATTTAATATCCGTTCATTCACCCTGTCCCGTATGTTGATATTGTGTCCTGTGCATTGTTTTTCCAGGTCTTTCCATATAATTTTATCCAGAAAAGTACCTCCTTTAATAACGTGGATACATACTTTTCCCATAATCCGTTCAATCATCTGGCAAGTCTTGAGGTAATCGGGTCTGTCGATGTATCCGTAATGTTACATTGGGATATTGTTGCAGTAGTTCTGTATTGGGGTAGTTCACTCCGCTGAAAACGACAGGTATTTCTCTGACTTTCGGATGATTGCATGACATCAGGGAATAAGTGGCCTGGTCGTCAAGGACTGCTATTAAATCGGCTCCCCATATATTCGAATCGTCGATGAACCCGGAAATGCGACGTTCTTCATCTGTGCTGCCGTATTTTTCGCAGTTGAGATAATAACTTTTAATTTCACATTGTAGCCCGTTTTTCTTCAGTTCATCGGCAAAGAGTCTGTTAATTCGCTCGGCGTTGTTATAACCTCTCTGGTAAGAATGGATAAGTGCTATTTTATGTTGGGATGAACAAGGGGAATGAGTACACCCGGCAAGGCATACCAATAGCAGCATCACAATAAATCCATAACCCAACACTTTCATATCATTAAAGAGTAATTTTAAAGATAATTACTCTGCAAATATAGGAATGTTTTTTCTTGAATAGGAAGAATGAAAGGAAAGAAATATAGGCTGGGGAAAAGAAAAAAGAGAGTGTTCAAAGTCAATTTTTATTTTGATGCACTCTCTTTTCCAAGATAAAAGTATGGGAGACAGCTTATTTTGTTTCTCCGGTTGTTGGGGCATCTGTCGGGGCAGCTTGTTCTTCCCAGTGGAACGGTTCGAACTGTGTATCCTTGTCTACCCATGACGGTTTGCGCGATGCATAGATTATGAACGGAGCAGCGACTACCACGATGCAGCCGATAATCAAAACGGCAAACCATACGGTGTTGCTGCCTACCGCAATCTGGCTGGGGGGAATGAAGCTGAGCACGAATGCCAGTAGTGAACCACAGAAACCCAGACCGCCGATGAGCCACATCAGTCCGTTGCCTTTGCTGCCGATGCGGAACGGGCGCGGGGCCTTTTTCATATTGTAACGCAGATAGATGGCGCCGCTGAACATCAGCAGATACATGATGAGGTAAAGCAATACGGTGAGCTGTGACAGGATTTGGTAGAAACTCTGTACGGAAGGCATCACAACGAACAGCAGGCTGAGCAAGGTTACGGCAAGGCCTTGGACCAGCAGAATGTTTTTCTGTACGCCGTTGGCGTTGGTCTTCTGGAAGAAGGGAGGCAGATAACCTGCTTTGCCCACTGCGAAGATACCTTTGGACGGACCTGCCACCCAGGTCAACACGCCTGCCAGCACACCGAATGCCAAAGCCACGGCGATGATAGGCGACAACCACGAAGCATGGACATACTTGAAGTAATTATCAAAGCCTACCAGCAGACTCTGTGTCAGGTTGATGTCCTTTTCGGGAATGATGATCCCCAGTGCGAAGGTGCCGAGCACGAAGATGATTACGGTGATAGCCGCACCGATGAATACGGCTTTCGGATAGTTCTTGGCAGGATTTTCCATGTCTTTTACATGGATACCGCCCATTTCCATACCGGCATAGAACAGGAAGATGCTGGAAGCCAGTACCAGGTTGTCGAAGTTGCTGAAGTCGGGGAAGAAGTTGCCGTCAAAGTTCATCTGGCTCTGTCCGCCGGAAGCAAGGTAAATCACCGCCAGCACCATCAGCAGGCCGGCAGGAATGATCGTACCTACCATACCGCCTACTTTGGCCACTTTGCCTACCCAGCCCATGCCTTTCAGCGAAATGAAGGTGGCCAGCCAGTAGATAATCAAGACCACCGCCAGTGAGTAATAGCGGTTGGATGCCAAGGCCATATCATGGGTGTCACTCATGCCGATAAATGCCAGTGCCACGGCTCCGAAAGTCAGGACGGTGGGATACCAGATGGTGCTTTCCACCCATTGCAGGAAGATGGCGAGGAAGCCGAATTTCTTTCCGTAGGCTTCACCCACCCATCGGAACACACCGCCTTGCTTGTCCTGGAACATGGCCGCCAGTTCCGCCGCTACCAACGAGGTAGGTATCAGGAAGACGATGGCCGCGAATAAATAATAAAATGCCGAACTCAGTCCGTATTCGGCTTCAGCAGGCAGCCCGCGCAGGGATACTACCGCAGTCACGTTCATAATAGCGAGGGTAAATACCCCTAGCTTGACTGATTTACTAATGTTTGCCATAAAGTTTAGGTTTTAAAAAATGTATGTTTTTTGTTTACGGAGTTTATAACAACTCCCTGGAAATGATGTTTATCCGTTTAGGTTTATTAACCCGGAAGGTATCCGGAATGAAACAATCGTACCCGGAAGGGTGTTTCTAGAAAAAACAATATAATCAGTATCGTTTATGAAAACAGCTTTCTCCTCATTCATCTATTCCCGCAGGGGGGATTTACGGGATCTTGCATATACTCATCCTGTTGATGTCCCTTTTTCTGGTTATAAGTATCTCGATAGATACTTTTCATAACATCCCTTTCCTGAATCAAGGTTCTTATCTGAAGATTCAGTTCTGGATATGTATGTTTTTCCTGTTCGATTTCCTGCTGGAGTTTTTCCTCTCGAAAGAAAAAGGAAGATACTTCACCAGCCATTTTATTTTCCTGCTGGTATCTATACCTTATTTAAATATCATTGATTTCTATCACATCACTTTCTCGCCCGAAATCAGTTATTTCCTGCGCTTTATCCCTTTGCTGAGGGGAGGGTATGCGCTGGCTATCGTGGTGGGCTGGCTGTCGGGCAGCAAGGCGTCCGGGCTGTTTACCTCGTACATCACCATGCTGATGGCCACCGTGTATTTTGCCAGCCTTATCTTCTTTGTGCTGGAACATAAGGTGAACCCTATGGTGACGGACTACTGGAGTGCGCTGTGGTGGGCGTTTATGGATGTCACTACCGTAGGGAGCAATATTTATGCCGTCACTCCTACGGGGAAAATACTGTCGGTGGTGCTGGCCGCCTTGGGAATGATGATGTTCCCCATTTTCACGGTATACGTCACCAGTCTGGTGCAGCAGGCCAACAAGCGGAAGGAGGAATATTATCAATCGCAACAATCGGAGCCGGCGGATACTAAATAATAGCTTGAACTTCGTCAAAAATAAGAAAAAAGTCTTATCTTCGTAGCCAATAACAAATTGCTAACCTAAATAAACAACAAGATGAAATTATTGGCTTTGTGTGCGGCGGGGATAGGCTTGATGCTGTGTGCCTCGTGTACAAACAACAAACATTTGATCAGTGATGAGGCTGAACGTGCCGCTGTTCAGCAGGATTTTGAGGCACGGCGTGATACGCTGGCCCAAGGTGACCTCTTCCAGGTATTCGAACAACCCATGAGCGATGAACAGAAGGAGGCGATGACTTTCCTTTACGCCTATATGCCTTTGGCGGATATAGCGGATCATCCCGGTGAATTCTATCTGGAAAACGTGGATTACGCTTTCAAGGCGCGTGAGGAGATGCCGTGGGGAAAAGTGGTTCCCGAACGCGAGTTCCGCCACTTTGTACTGCCCATCCGCGTAAACAACGAGAATCTGGACGACAGCCGTAAGGTATTCTACGAGGAACTGAAGGACAGAGTGAAAAACCTTTCTTTATATGATGCCGTGCTGGAAGTGAACCACTGGTGTCATGAGAAGGTGATTTATACTCCCTCTGATGCCCGTACCAGTAGTCCGCTGGCTTCCGTAAAGACAGCCTACGGACGTTGCGGCGAGGAATCTACGTTCACGGTAGCCGCCTTGCGTTCGGTAGGCATCCCTGCCCGCCAGGTATATACGCCGCGTTGGGCACATACCGATGATAATCATGCCTGGGTGGAAGCCTGGGTGGATGGCAAATGGTACTTCCTGGGTGCTTGCGAACCCGAACCGGTACTGAATCTGGGTTGGTTCAACGCTCCCGCTTCACGGGGTATGCTGATGCACACCAAGGTGTTCGGACGTTATAACGGACCGGAAGAAGTGATGTACCGCACTCCCCGGTATACGGAAATCAATGTGATTGACAATTATGCCCCTACGGCAAAAGCCGATGTGACCATCGTGGATGCGGATGGCAAACCGGTGGCTGATGCCAAAGTGGAATTCAAGGTGTATAACTATGCCGAATTTTATACCGTAGCTTCCAAACAGACGGATGCGGACGGCAAGACGTTCCTGACAGCCGGAAAAGGGGATATGCTGGTATGGGCTTCCAAAGATGGAAAATTCGGTTACTCCAAACTGTCTTTCGGAAAAGACAATGCCTTGACCGTGAAACTGGACAAGACGGCCGGCGAGGCTTATACACTGGATATGGATATCATTCCTCCGGTGGAAGGCGCCAATATGCCCGAAGTGACTCCCGAACAACGTGCGGAGAACAATCGCCGCATGGCCTTGGAGGACTCTATCCGCAATGCCTACGTGGCTACGTTCATGACGGATGAATCGGCCCGTCATTTCGCTAAAGAGTATCAGTTGGATGAGGATGTTGTTGCCAAATTGCTGGTGGCATCACGTGGTAACCACGAAACCATCCGTGACTTTATGGCCCGTCTCCGTTCGGACAAGTCAAAGAAGGGCGGCATTGACCTGCTTCAGCAGATTTCCGCCAAAGACCTTCGCGATGTAAGTTCCGAAGTGTTGATAGACCACATGATGAATTCACATCTGTGCGCCAATGCCGATTATTTCCGCAGATTTGTGCGTAATCCGCGTGTGAGCAACGAAATGATTACTCCGTACAAAGGATTCTTTGAGAAAGCAGTGCCCGAACAGGAGCGTGAGGCTTACCTTGCCGATCCGATGAAGCTGGTTGCATGGGTTGCCGAAAATATCCGTGTGGACAAGGATTGCAATCTGGGCGGTTCTCCGATTACTCCGGAAGGGGTGTGGAAGGCCCGTACAGCCGATGCGCACAGCCGTGATATCTTCTTTGTTTCCATGGCACGCAGCATGGGTATTCCTGCACGTATAGACGAAGTGACCGGAAAAGTGCAGTTGATGGGTGATGAAGGTACTGTTGATGTGAACTTTGAGGCGATGGAACAGGCCAGTGCGCCTACCGGCAAGTTTATTGCCAGATATACGCCGATCAAGTCTTTGGCCGACCCGAAGTATTATTCTCATTTCTCTATTTCCAGACTGACTCCTGCCGGAACCTTGAAATTGCTGAATTATGATGAAGGCGATATTGATATGGGTGGCGGTGCTACTTGGGCTAATCTGTTGAAGAACGGAACGGCACTGGATGCCGGCAATTATGTGATGGTGACCGGTACTCGTCTGGCCAACGGCGGCGTATTGTCCCAGCTGACTTTCTTTACCATCAAGCCGGGAGGAAACGACTACGGTGGACTTGGTGATGCGTGAAAGTAAGGATGATATTCAGGTGATCGGTAACTTCAACTCGGAATCTACTTATAAACCGATAGATAGCGATGAACTGAAGTCTATTCTTGCCACTACAGGACGTGGTTACTACATTGTAGCCGTACTGGGTGCCGGACAAGAACCTACGAACCATGCCTTGCGTGATATCGCGGCATTGGGTAAGGAGTTTGATGAATGGGGCAGAGGAATCGTGCTGTTGTTCCCCAACGAGGAGCAGTACAAGAAGTTCCGCCCGCAGGAATTCCCCGGATTACCGGCTACCATTACTTACGGTATTGATGTGGACGGTTCCATCCAGAAGCAGATTGCAGAAGGCATGAAGTTGTCTAACAAGACTATCCTGCCTATGTTTATCATTGGGGATACCTTTAACCGGGTGGTATTCGTGTCACAAGGATATACCATCGGCTTAGGCGAGCAACTGATGAAAGTAATCCATAAGCTTTAAACTTTTGTAGGCAGATATAAAAGAAATGAGGCTGTTCCGTTTTTTTTTCGGGATAGCCTCATTCTTTTTATTATTGATTGTCTTTCGGATTATTTATCATCTTCCAAATCATCATCTTCATCATCCCACTCATCATCTCTTTTAACCCTCTTCAACTTTTTGGATTCTTTGGTTTTCTTTTCCAAAGCCTTATCATTTTCGTCTTTCAAGGCTAGTTCGGCTAAGGCGGCTTTAACGATATCCGGGTCGGTTACATCCTTTTTTTATATTCTTCGATTTTCACAGTGCCACCCATTGATACTTTCAAGTTTTGGTACTTCTTAATACCTTAACT
>VOFK01001498.1_pt1 | contig 11154 bp, 14 predicted proteins | sample 5384121 | NCBI WGS metagenome assembly VOFK01 (sample SAMN12384730, study PRJNA508395) | human gut metagenome | isolation source: healthy gut J | host: Homo sapiens | reverse complement strand
ATCCGTGTACTTCGTTCAGTTACGTATTGCTCATGTAATGATTTATATGTCTGTTTAAAAGAATTTTTCCCCTTCGCTAAAAGCAAAAGCTCTTCTCTCACTGTAATTGTCGATGTTTTCTCTGTTCTCGCATTCGGTTGGTCTCGATTGTGTTTTACTGTTACCTAAGAAGTAACAGAATTATATAAGGTAAAAAATAGTGGATTAATCAAAAAAAGTTTTTTGAATATCTCTATTTAAAAGTATAACATACAAATAAAGATGAAACAAACTAAGCGGCTTTTAGGAATAAGCCATTTATTTCGTTAAAAGGTAGTATTCTATTTCTGATACTCATTCCGATGAGCGGTCTGATTCATGCGCAATATTCCATGGGAACAACAGGGCAGTTGATGATACCTACCGCTGAAATGCAAAGACCGGTACATTTACGGGGAGGAGTCAATTTCTTACCAGAACAGGTTACTCCATCGGTTTTCAGTTTTCCCTACCATGAACTATTTTGTAGATATGACTCTTTTCTCTTTTTATCGAATTCACTTATCGGATGACATTACTCAAAATGACAACCGGCACAGGCAAACGGGTTATCATAATCAGGGACCGTTCTAATACGATTCGCATTCGTCCAATAAAAGAAAGCCGCTATTTTCCGGCTGTTGTGATTGGTGGAGATGATCTTTTGACTGAGAAGAAGACTCCATATTGGGGAGCTTATTATGGTGTGTTGACAAAGACTATCGGATTTCGTTCAGGAGATCAATTGGCTGTAACGGCCGGATGGTATATTCATCAAGGCGATTGTCGGGTATTTAATAAAGGACCTTTCGGAGGTGTCCGCTATACGCCTTCTTTTTGCAAAGAATTGAAGTTGATGGTGGAATATGATACGCATGGATGGAATATGGGGGCTGCCATGCGCTTTTGGAAGCATTTGTCCGTCAATGTGTTTACTCGTGAATTTACGTGTGTTTCCGCTGGTCTGCGGTATGAATGTACATTAATACATTAAAAGAAGATGAAAAGGATTGTTAGTGCGACCGCTGTTTTTCTCTGTGGTATTTCTTTGTTACAGGCACAGCCAGTTCGTGTGAGTGAGACACTGAAAGAATTGGAAATGGAGAATATTTCAGTTGTGGAGAAAAGGGACACGATAACTGCGGCTTTTGAGACCTCTGCTTATAGAGGTATTTATAATGGAATCGGTATTGCCATACGCCATTTGGTTATTATACCGGAAATACCGACTTTGCAGCTACTTATATTAGATAATGCCTTACCACAATTATGCATAACCATCCCTGCAGAATTGATTCAAAAATATCAGTCCGGTGAATGTGCGTTGGATGAAGTGTATCGTAAGATGGGGATGACTACTTCTACCGAAACTGCTGTGCGGCAGCTGAAAGGCGTAAAAACGAAAAGAAAGTTCTTTCGGTAAGGTAGATTTTGTGATATATCCCAACGTGATGTTAGTCAATAATGTAACTTATAAGTTGTATAAGGCGGCACTCGAGTTGCAACCTGCCCTGGAAATGCAATTATGGAAAGGAGCTTCGCTACGGATGCAGGTTTCTTTGCCTGTTGTAAGTAATGAAGATGGCAAGTGGAACTGCGTTCGCCTGGGATACATGACTTTTCGTCAGGATTTTCGCTTGGCTAACCATTGGAAAAGGATACCTCACTGGCGGTAGTTTCTCTAATGACCGTCAGGGACTTGCTGCAGGAATCGGCTATTTTTTTCAGCAAACGGCAGGTGGACGGTAGAAGGTGGAGGAGGAATTACCGGTTCTTCCCATTTCTATGGCAGTGACTGGAAAATGAGTAAGTGGAAAAGAGTCAATGGACAGATTAGCGTAGGATATTATGTGCCGGAAGTGAATACCTTGGTGAAAGTAGAAGGGGCCCGCTTTATTTATGGAGATTATGGGTACGCGGAACTCTTTCACGCTACTTCGGCGAATATATTGTAGGTATATATGGTATGTATACAAATGGAGCAACGAATGCAGGATTCAACTTTTCTATTCCATTACCGGGAAAGAAACGCAAGCGACATCTGCTACGGGTAATGCTTCCCGAATATTTTGCTTTTCAGTATGATATGCGTAGCGGGAATGAATATACCCATCGTTCGTTGGGCGAAAGTTATAGTGTTGAACCTAAGTCGGCAGAGAATTCACACTTCTGGCAGCCGGATTATATTCGATATTATTTGATTAGAACGAGTGAGAAGTGAAACATGATTGATATTTAAACTAGTATTTTTAACAAATTTGAACATTATGAAAAGTGTAAAATGGTTTTATGTGGGTGCCATGGCGATAGCCTTGGGTATGTTAACTTTTGCGACAGTAGCCTGTCACGATGATGATGACGATCCGAAACCGGCAGAAGGGGAAGTAATTGAAACTCCAAAACCGGTTGTAGAGTATTACATTATGGGGACGGTGACTTCCGGAGGAGCAGCAATGGATGGGGCAAAGGTAAAAGTGGGTAGTAAAAATTACACAACCGACTCGAATGGTAAGTTCTCTGTTACAGAAAGTGCTACAGGTACTTATAGTATTGAAGCGTCTTCTAATGGATATCTTTCACAGAAAACGTCAGTTGTCATTGCAAATAATGCAGAGAATCGTAGTGTGGTAACGGTAGCTCTGGCTTTGACAAAGGAGAGTCCGAAAACTGCTGTGTCAATAGAGGCTACAGGAGAAACTAAAGTAGAGGATAATAGTGAATCGAATCAGGCAATTGAAAAGCCGGGAGAAGTTGCTCCGGAAGAAGTGGTAGAGGATAAACCGCTCGTGAAAGTCGAACTGACAATACCGGAAGAGATGCAATTGAGGCATCTCAACAACAAGCAGGAATTGTTGAAGATGGTAAAGTCAACATTAGTGTGACAACCTTTGTTCCTGCTCCTGAAGAAGTAACTACTGAAGTAAAGGCTGAAGAAGTGAATCAAAATGTAGAAAAAAGCATACCTTTAGCTGCTGCTAAATTTGAACCGTCTGGTTTGAAATTTAAAAATGATGTTACGATTTCTATTCCTAATCCTATCCCTGGAATAACATTCGCTGATGCTGATATGATACTTACTTATCAGAATCCAAATACAGGAGAATGGGGAGATGCAAAAGATAATGATGGAAATGTAATTAAAAATGTATCTTCTACTACAGAAAATGGAGCTGTCACTGCATATACAGCCGATGTCGATCACTTCTCTGCTTATGCTATAGAGAATAAAAAGTATATAGCAAGATTAGTAATGAAACTGTGACAACTAATATTCTAGGACAAGCTAGTCGTGATAATAGCGAGAATGCTAAAGCGGTGGCTGGCATTGAACTGAAATATAAGGAAAAAGTCTGGTTGGGACTATGATAAGAATGATGCTGGTCTTGTTGCTGAAGTTAAATCGCAATTAGGAGCTGGTGCTAGTGCTGAAGATACAAAAACGGTGAATGCAATGGTTGCTTTCATGAAAACTCGTATGTTCTCATTAATGGGATCGGTATCTGGCATTACGGAAACTGAACGTGTTTATAACACTGTAAATGTAAACGGATATACTACCATGAGTTATACTTGCTATGCAAAAAGTCCGTACTACCACGTTGACGGCTAATGTAAAGTTTAAGGGTACTGCAAAGTCTGTTTCGATTACAGCAACTCGTTATACCGGAACGGATCATCAATATAAGACGGTTACTTATAATCCGACACATAGCGGCGGTAAGGGTGGTAGTATTTAAGATGTTTTATAGTAAGGGGCTTGGATTCGTTTGTAGCATTGAATCCCTGCCTTAGTCGATTAGAAAAAAGTACAGAGGTACTTTTTTACCTAATTGGCCCCATGCATCAGATTTTATTTTTGATGCACATTTCCCCAAATATCAACTGTCTGTGAAGATCGTTGATATGACTTTTTGATACCGTTTTGTCAAGTTGATGGCAGTATAATAAGTTTTTAATTATTCATTTTAAGATAAAACCCTTTTTGAATATGCTCCTTTTCCAATAAACCCTTTTGGGGCATGTTCATATAGAGTATAGAAGGAGGAGGTCACTGTGAAGCGGTCTCCTCTTTTGCTCTTCGAAAATACTGTATTACATTAGAAGTAATACCCCTAAATTCACAAAACAACTTCCTTTGTCCGTCTGATTGGAATATCCCAATGATATTTCCAATGGCCCGAAGATACTGTCCATTCCATAGCCTGCACTGATACCGAATAATTGCTTGCCTTTCAATATATCGAAGAAATTACTATCCGTTAGCCCGTAATTACCCGTCAGTGTGAGATAATGAATGGCTCCCCATACGTTGTCTGAATTTAATAGACGCGATCATTACGGTGTTGTCCTTTAATTCCAGATTGGTGACCCCGGCAAAAGGTAATTGTTGAGGAATATAGAAACCGGGGACTTCACCGCCAATGGCATTTTGCAGCGGGTAGGGAAAATCTCTTCCGATCAGGATACGTCCATAAATGGAAGGAATGACTGCGAAACGGCGGGTTACAGGAATGACGCTTGCCCACGAAGCATTCAGTGCTGAAAATGGAGCGTGTTCGTTGTATTGTGCCATATTATCCGTATAGAGTGAATAGGCGGCTCTGAAGTCACTTCCTTTAGAAGGGAAACGTCCTTTATCATAGGTATTATATTGCACTTGGGCAAAATAACTTAGAAAGTGTTCGGATTCTACTTTCAGGTCGGAAATTTCAGGTTTCTTGAACAGGAGATCTTTGTATTTGTAATATTCAAAACGAAGACCGAGTCCGAAACGGAAATTCTTGTACCATACATCAGAGAAGCCGAATTCGGCCAGATGATATTTGTAAGTTGTATTATAGGCACGGTCGCCTTCCTCGTAAATATTGATATCGTTGTATTGGAACATATACGAGAAGTTGAAATTACGCTGTTGCATTGGTTCCAGCGTATAGTCTATGCGGGCAGCATATCGTTTACCCAATCGCCCGGTAAGAGCCAGGCGGGAAGGAATACGAGTTTTGAGGTCTGCTGTTGCATTGACCAACAAAGATGCGATCTCTTCCGAATCGAAACGGATGCCCAGGTTGATTCTTCTTTCATATTTTTCCTGTAACAGGAAGTTGAGGTGATAACCTTCAGGTGTCTCTTTCAACGTATAACTGGCACTCCTGGAGTAGGACTGACTGCCACGTAACTGATACAGGGCCTGTTCTATTTGTTGAGTGGAAATATCACTGTTTTCTTCCAGTTTACATTTCTTCATCAGCCATTTTTTGTCATCCACTTCTACTCCTGAAAATGAGATGTCTGTCACATAAACGGTACGCGCATTAGAAAGAGAAGAATAGGGACCGTGTTGTTTCGGAGTGTAGTCTTCGGCTATTCCTATTTTCTTTTTTAAGGCAAGCAACGAACTCCATTGGTCTTTTTGCAGCTTCTTCACCTCTTCTCATCAGAGAGTCGATGGCTGCCGGGGTAAAGCTGGCGGATGAATATCCCTCCACATTGACACGGATATAAGTATCTGTGAGGTCTACATTTTTTCGTGGTTAGACTGACAGGTGATATCTACAATTTGCCCCAGAATGTCGGGGACACTATTGAGCTTGTCGGCTTTCTTGAGAGCATTTTGCACATCTACCCCGATGATAATATCGGCTCCCATTGCTTTCACTACATCCGCCGGATAGTTGTTTACAATACCACCGTCTACCAATATCATGCTGTCTTTGCGTACCGGAGTGAATACACCGGGGATGGCCATACTGGCACGCATGGCAGTAGAGAGTACGCCATCGTGGAATACGATCTGCTCTCCATTGACTACATTGGCCGACACACAGGCAAAAGGAATGGGTAGTTTATTAAAGTCAATGGAGTCATGATATCCCACGGTAAGGTCTGAAAATAGATTAGCCAGATTCTGTCCTTTCATGATTCCTCCGGTAGCGGCATCTTTGGGAGTTTTGGTGAAAGGGATAGAGACTGTATATTTTTCAGACCGTTCACGATCAGTCAATGACATGGCACTTCGTTTGATACGGTCGCTCAACAGGAATGTCCAATCTTGCTTCCGTACCATACTGTCCAATTGTTCCGTAGTATAGCCGATGGCATAAAGGCCACCTACGATAGCTCCCATACTGGTACCGGCTATGTAGTCGATAGGAATTCCGGCTTCCTCAATTACTTTCAGTGCTTTGATGTGTGCCATTCCTTTGGCACCGCCGCCGCTTAGAACGACACCTACCTTTTTCCTTTTGCTCTTGAGAATGCAAAGAAAAAGGCAATAAGATGCCAATTGATAAAACTAATGTTGAAAAGATTTGTTTTTTCATTAGGACATGTTATTGTGTTGATGTACAATATAATACAAATGTAGGGGATAAATTGTTTAGTTGTTGAAATGGGAACTAAAAAAAAAATGTTCCAAAAGTCGGAAATGTGGATAATTTCTACATTTTATCTGGTGGATTCTACATTTCTACATTTCTTAAGGCAAAATATAATAGACTGAATACCAGTAAATAATAGGTGTAATGAATTTTGGCATACTAATTGCAAGAAAGAGTATAGAACAAACATAAGTTAAATTAAATAATAAGATTCGATATGAGATTATTCTTTTCGAAACATGAGTTGAAACTGAGGAGAAAGAGAACCATTGCTGCTATTATATGTATGGTAGTTGTGTTGGGTGTGTATTGGATACTGACCCGACCTCAGAAGGCTGCGCCGGAAATGCCGACAGTCATTGTTGAACCGGTAGTGAAAGACGATGTAGAGATATACGGGGAATATGTGGGGCGTATTCGTGCCCAACAGTTCGTCGAAGTACGTGCCCGTGTGGAAGGTTATCTGGAAAATATGCTTTTTGCCGAAGGGACATATGTCAATAAGAATCAGGTTTTGTTTGTCATTAATCAGGACCAGTATCGTGCCAAAGCTGATAAGGCTAGGGCGCAATTGAAAAAAGACGAAGCGCAGGCTTTGAAAGCGGAACGTGATTTAAAACGTATCCGTCCGTTGTTTGAACAGAACGCTGCGAGCCAGTTGGACTTGGATAATGCGGAAGCCGCTTATGAAAGTGCCGAGGCAACGGTAGCCATGAGTGAGGCGGATTTGGCACAGGCTGAATTGGAGCTGGGCTACACCATTGTCCGTTCGCCTTTGTCGGGGCACATTAGTGAAAGAAATGTGGACTTGGGTACGTTAGTTGGTCCCGGAGGGAAAATCATTGCTTGCTACTATTGTGAAGAGTGATACGGTGTTGGTCGATTTCAGTATGACGGCACTCGATTATCTGAAAAGTAAAGAACGAAATATTAACCTGGGACAACAGGATTCCACTCGTTCCTGGCAGCCGAATATTACCATTACATTGGCGGATAATACCGTCTATCCATTTAAAGGATATGTTGATTTTGCCGAACCGCAAGTCGATCCTCAAACGGGTACTTTCTCCGTACGTGCAGAAATGCCTAATCCGAAACAGGTATTGCTTCCGGGACAGTTTACAAAGGTGAAATTGTTGCTGGATGTTCGTGAAGGAGCACTCGTTGTTCCAATGAAAGCCGTTACCATCGAAAAGGGTGGAGCATATATTTATACCATGCGCAGGGATAATGCAGTAGAGAAGCGCTTTATTGAGTTAGGACCGGAAGTCGGGAATAATGTGGTAGTAGAAAGAGGATTGGCAGAAGGAGAAATGGTTGTTGTGGAAGGATTCCATAAGTTGACTCCAGGTATGAAAGTACGGGTGAGCCAACCGGATGCAGAGGCCCAGGATAGTATAACTACGACAAAAAATGAAGTGGCCGGGGCGAAAGAAGATGTTACCGGAACGAAGGATAACGCGAAAGGAGAATAAACGATGAAAGTTACTTTTTTTATAGATAGGCCGGTCTTTTCGGCCGTAATCTCCATCGTGATTGTGATTGTCGGCATTATTGGTCTGACGATGCTTCCGGTGGATCAATACCCGCAGATTACCCCTCCGGTGGTGAAGATCAGTGCTTCCTCTCCGGGCGCGAGCGCATTAACTGTGTCGCAGGCGGTAGCTACCCCGATTGAGCAGGAAATCAATGGTACTCCGGGGATGCTTTATATGGAATCAAACAGTTCTAACTCCGGAGGTTTTTCGGCAACAGTCACTTTTGATGTATCTGCTGATCCGGATTTGGCTGCCGTTGAGATTCAAAACCGTGTGAAATTAGCGGAATCCCGTTTGCCGGCGGAAGTGATTCAGAATGGTATTTCAGTAGAGAAACAGGCTCCCAGTCAGTTGATGACGCTTTGTTTGACTTCTACCGACCCAAAGTTCGATGAGATTTACTTGAGTAACTTTGCTACCATCAACGTGCTCGATGTAATTCGCCGTATTCCTGGGGTGGGACGTGTTTCTAATATAGGTAGCCGCTATTATGCTATGCAGATATGGGTAGAACCCGATAAGTTGGCTAACTTTGGATTAACCGTACAAGATTTGCAGAATGCATTGAAAGATCAGAATCGTGAATCAGCAGCGGGTGTATTGGGACAACAGCCTGTACAAGGATTGGATATCACGATTCCTATCACGACACAGGGACGTCTTTCCACTGTAGGACAGTTTGAAGATATCGTAGTGCGTGCGAATGCCAATGGTTCTATCATTCGATTGAAGGATGTGGCACGTGTATCGTTGGAGGCTTCTTCTTATAATACTGAGAGTGGTATTAATGGTGAAAATGCTGCCGTACTTGGTATTTATATGTTACCGGGTGCCAATGCGATGGAAGTGGCCGAGAATGTAAAAGAGGCGATGGAAGAGATCAGCAGGAACTTTCCGGAAGGATTGAGCTATGAAATTCCGTTTGATATGACGACGTATATTTCCGAATCTATTCATGAAGTATATAAGACGTTGTTTGAAGCGTTGGTATTGGTGGTTCTGGTAGTTTATTTATCCTTGCAGAGCTGGCGTGCAACGTTGATTCCGGTAGTGGCGGTGCCTATTTCATTGATCGGTACTTTCGGATTCATGTTGATTTTCGGTTTCTCATTGAATATCCTGACATTGCTCGGATTGATCCTTGCCATCGGTATTGTGGTGGATGACGCGATTGTGGTGGTAGAAGGTGTGGAACATATCATGGAAACGGAGCACCTAAGTCCTTATGAAGCTACGAAAAAAGCGATGAACGGACTTTCCAGTGCTTTGATTGCCACTTCACTGGTATTAGCGGCTGTGTTCGTCCCGGTTAGCTTTTTAAGTGGGATTACAGGACAGTTGTATCGCCAGTTTACGGTGACAATTGTAGTATCCGTGCTTATTTCTACGGTCGTGGCTCTGACATTGAGTCCGGTGATGTGTTCTCTGATTCTGAAACCGGATAGCGGGAAGAAAAAAATATCGTTTTCCGGAAGATTAATGAATGGCTGGGCATCGGTAGCAATAAATATGTGGCTGCCGTAACTCGCACCATCAAGCATCCTCGCCGGGTTTTGAGTGCTTTTGGTATGGTATTGATCGCTATTATGCTGATTCACCGTATTATTCCGACCAGTTTCTTGCCTGTGGAAGACCAGGGATATTTCAAGATTGAATTGGAACTGCCGGAGGGAGCTACTTTGGAACGTACCCGTATCGTAACAGAACGTGCCATTGTTATTTGGAAAAAGAATCCATATATTGAATATATACAGAATGTAACGGGAAGTAGTCCTCGTGTCGGAAGTAACCAGGGGCGTGCCGAACTGACTGTCATCTTGAAACCTTGGGAAGAGAGAAAGAGTACCAGTATTGAGAAAATTATGGATACGGTGGAAAAACATTTGAAGGAATACCCGGAATGTAAAGTCTATCTGTCCACCCCTCCGGTGATTCCGGGACTGGGTAGTTCGGGAGGTTTTTGAGATGCAGCTGGAAGCTCGTGGAGAAGCCACTTTTGATAATTTGGTAGACGCAGCAGATACATTAATGTACTATGCATCCAAACGTAAAGAGCTGGCCGGCTTGTCATCTTCTTTTGCAATCGGAAATCCCACAACTCTATTTTGATGTGGATCGAGATAAAGTGAAGATGCTGGGTGTACCTTTGGCTGATGTGTTTTCTACCATGAAGGCTTATACCGGTTCGGTTTATGTGAACGATTTTAATATGTTCAACCGTATATATAAGGTTTATATTCAGGCAGAAGCTCCTTATCGGGAACATAAGGACAATATCAATCTGTTTTTTTTGTGAAAGCTTCCAATGGAGTGATGGTACCATTGACTTCTCTGGGAAATGCATCATATACCACAGGACCGGGAAGTATCAAACGTTTTAATATGTTTACTACGGCCGTTATTCGTGGAGCAGCTGCGCAAGGATATAGTTCCGGACAGGCAATGGAGATCATGGAGCAGATTGCCCGTGACCATCTTCCCGATAATATCGGTCTTGAATGGAGTGGTCTTTCCTATCAGGAGAAGCAGGCGGGAGGTCAGACGGGTATGGTGATGGCACTGGTATTCTTGTTCGTTTTCCTCTTTCCTTGCTGCACAATACGAAAGTTGGACAGTGCCTATTGCCGTGTTGCTTTCTTTACCTGTTGCCGCTTTGGGGGCCTATTTAGGAGTCTGGGTTTGCGGATTGGAGAATGATGTCTATTTTCCAGATTGGTCTGGTAATGCGTTGGTGGGACTTGCCGCCAAGAACGCGATTTTGATTGTAGAGTTCGCAAAAGTACAAGTAGATAAAGGTGAAGACCTGGTGCAGTCGGCTATCTACGCAGCCAAATTGCGTTTCCGTCCGATTCTGATGACTTCTCTGCATTCGTACTCGGTATGCTTCCGATGGTATTGGCAAGCGGTCCGGGGTCGGCAAGCCGGCAGGCAATCGGTACAGGTGTATTTTTCGAATGATATTTGCCATTGTATTCGGTATCATTCTTGTGCCGTTCTTCTTTGTGATGGTGTATAAAACAAAGTCGAAAATTTTAAAACATAAGAAATAATGAAACGAAAGAAACTATATATTGCTATTCTGTTACTTGCCGGAGTCTTGACTTCCTGCAAGGTAGGGAAAAGCTATGTTCCGTCTGATCTTCATTTACCCGATGCTGGTGCTGCAATTTATTTATGGGTCGAGAGGGCAAGTTTCCCTCACGTTAAACAGCCCCTGAGGT
>VOFK01002075.1_pt1 | contig 11158 bp, 17 predicted proteins | sample 5384121 | NCBI WGS metagenome assembly VOFK01 (sample SAMN12384730, study PRJNA508395) | human gut metagenome | isolation source: healthy gut J | host: Homo sapiens | reverse complement strand
CCGATTTATCGACCACCCAAATCTATTTTGGATATCGTTTCGGAGAAACAGCCAAAATCGACGCGCAATGCAGAATCTATTGTGAACGAAAAAGGGCACCCGACGAATATACGGAGTGTCCTTTTTCAACGACAGCAGGCTGCAATTAGGCGACCGTCGTTTGTTCGGGAAGACGTTTTATATCTTCCGACAGAAATCTGTCCGCATCTTCGGGCGAGAAGCGTTTCCCGTAAAGTTGCACATCAGCCCCCTAATGTACGGGATACACCGTCTTTCAGCACCTTTTTCATCGTGGCACTACCGAGGAACACAATATGTTCCGCTACATATTCAGGCTTCAAGCCCAAAGATTTCGCACTCGCGGCAATACCTGCGGCTGTCAAGCAGGATATTTACCTGCTCCATGAAATCAGCCCAGAATTTGTTAGCATCCGAGTAAGCCGCATTCATAAATTTGTCGATGCAGGCCAATTTAATTTCGTTATCCTTTTCAGTTGGACATCGAAAACGGGCCGTGCCTGCGTCATTACACGCCACATCGGGGGCGTAGTCGAACGGCGGCGGCGCGAGGTCTGCGCCGTCTGCTGTTCTTTCTGTTCGGCAACGGGAGCAGGCGTAGCGGTTGCGGCGTTTGCCGCGTTCTGCTCGTTTACGTTGTTTTGTCCGTTAATAATAGCATTAGCCATAATCTTAAATACTCCTTTTACAGAGGGGCTTAAATTATTCTGCATCCCTTGCCCAAGCGTTTGCAGGTCGTCGGGTTTATCCCTTTCGACACTACAAAGATTTGACTTTTCGCACCCCAAATACGGGGAGTGAAATAAAGGGCGTTTTTTACTCTCCCTCTGCAAATTACAGATAAACAGCGGAATAAGTTGCAGGCATGCGCCCTTTGCAGGACTTAATTATTCCTTTTAACGAATCGTCGCTATACAAAAAACTGTCATTGCGGGTAAATTCATAGAGGTAACAGATGCGCGAAATCAGCAACAGCCGATTCAACGAAACACTCTTGTCGGGTTGCTTCGGGCGGTTGTCTCCCAATAAAGTGTTCAGCATATCCCGATACATCTCCACAGTCCGATAAATCCGATACGACGTACTCGGATAGGTTTCGTCGAAATTGCCCGTGTCAATCCCGTAATAGTGAATCTTCCTGCCTTTGCATTCCCGTTCATAGGTTTCCCGCAGCCAGTCCAAAATCCCACGCTTTATAACGGGCAGAACCTCGACTTTCTTTCTGTTCTTTTTAAGGGTTATTTCAATATCATCGTCCGTGAAATCCTCGCCCAACTCTTTGAACAGATTTTGCACCGCCTTATCCAAAGACGCGGGTTTCACAAGGCTGTAGTTTTTAAACGAGGTTTCGACATAATCGTAAATAAAGACCAGCGCAAACCAGAATTTCTCGACATCCAGCCCCAATCCCATAACCGTAGCGATTATATCGTCGTTAGCGAGATAATCCGACTTGGCAAGGGCATCTTAATCTTCCCCGTACAGTAGCGATATTCGAAATTGCGGCGTGCGGATTCCATACGTCTGTTCATCGCATCCGCAGGCAATATCGACATACTCGCGCAACTCACGGCGCAACGGGTCGAAAATCCCAATACACAATCTTATCGTTTTCATCCATCCAGTAAGGATTCATACATACTCTTACGGATGGCATAGGCCTCTTTTTCATTCATAAAATAGCGTTTTTACACCCAAATTTACGGCTTTTTACGTGTACATCGCACTTATTTACCATGCAAAAACCGCTATTAGCGCTTAAAAACACGTGTTCGAAAGGAATTTCAGAACAGCCGAACCATGTACCGAACCGCTAATAGTACTGAATTACATGACACGAAAGGTGTTTTTAGAACAACAGACTATGTAAAATACCCGCTAATACTACTTTTTTGCACATTAATTTCCCCGTCGAACACACTCCGCCACCCCGTAAACAGCCCTATAAGGCCATTTAAGACATAGATAAAAATGTTCGGGATTAATTGCTGTCCGACCTTTGTTCCCAATAAAAAGGTGCTATCTTTATAATACGAGAGAGAAAATCCGACAAGTAAGGGGTAAGGTCATGTAAGGGACATTTTCGGTGTCCCTTGCTTTTGTGCCCTGCTCGCATATTTTTTTGTGTCGGAAATCAATTCTCCTTATAAAGATACTTTCCACACCGAAAAATGCGGCCGCATAAAAAGTGTGTCGGAAATTAAATTTACTAATAAAGATGTTACCCGCAAAAAAATATGCGGCGTAATTTTTCCCTTACTTTTACTTATGAATTCAATTATTACCGCACGCCTCGAACGCACTCCACGTCCAGCAAATTCCCGAAACTCGACAACAAATTACCCGAAAACTGCATCTTTAATAAGGGCAAGACGGGATGCGGTGCAACGACACTTGCCATCGAGAACCGAGTGCCGACCTTAATTGCCGTTCCGACGGTGAACCTTATCAAGAACAAACTGCCCGAACACGCCGACCTGCTGGGTGGTCTATGGCGGTGTCACCAACCAAGAGATAGCCGACTATCTGAAAACGCACGACCGCTGAAAAATCATGGCCACCTATGACGCGATTCCGCGTGTCGCAGAGGTGAGGAGCGGAGATATACGCCAAAAAGCCCTGCTGTTGGTAGACGAATATCACCGCCTGCTGTTCGACTATTCATTCCGACACCGAGCCGTTATGGGATTACTTGCCGAAATGCCCAAATTCAGCCGTGTGACTTATGTCCGCGACACCCATCGAGCGGGAATTTCTGCTGGATGAATTGCAGACCTTGCCGACAACGCGGATTATCTGACCCAGCGAACCGCCGATGCAGGTGCGGCTGTGGCATGAAAACAGCCCGTTGGCATCGGTCGTAAATCTTTGCCACAATGCCGTAACGCACTATATATTCCCTGCAATCTGCATTTCTTTGTAAACAGCGTCGATTTTATCGGGCGGGTGTTGCATCATGCCCGACTGTCGCCCGACGAGGTGAAAATCGTCTGTTCGACAAGCGGGACATCCGAGCAGATAAAACCGCGAGGAAAATTAGGCGACACTTACACAATCGGAATTCCCGACAAAGCGGTGCGCAAAAATCAATTTCTACACCTCGACGGCTTTCGAGGGGTGCGACATTTACGACAAGCAGGGCAAGATATACGTCGTGAGCGACGGCACGGCACGACATCACCTGCTGGACGTTTCGACGACGATACGGCAGATTGCAGGACGCATACGCGATACGCGTTACAAAGAGATAACGCACATCTTCTCGACGGTTTTTGACGATACGCCGAGGGCATCACCTATCCGCAATTCAAAGCCGCAACGGAAAAAAGAATTGGATAAGGCCGAACGCTTCGTGAAATGATATGCGACGGCGGATGAAGATTTACGCAATCAAATTTACACCAATAACAAATACATCAATACCGATACAATGACCATAGACCGCAACCGAATCAAATTGGAACTGCTGAATTTTCGCAACTATGCCGAGATTTACGCCGACAGCCGTAACCTTATTACGGAATACGAGCGTAACGACAACAAGATAACAACTGCCGAACGGCATGACATCCGACTGACCAAGCTGGAAAAGAACGCCAAAGCCAAGATACCGTTTAAGGAGTTGTTCGACCGATACGCCGAACTCAAAGCGTCCGACACGAATCCTTTTTTCGACGGACGTGTTCGCATTATCGCTTATCGAACGGCGGAACCCGTTGGTAAAACAAGCCTTTGAGATATTGGGGACAGAACGGGTGCGGGAACTCAAATACAATCAGACGCAGATACGGCGCGAACTGATTAAATGCTCGGCGGATGAACTCGCATATAAAATCGTCAAACGGGTAAATGACGATTTATCCCACGGAAAGCGATACCCTCGAAAATCATTAAAGAGATTGCAGACCATATACGACGATTTGGGGGGGTTGAGCGCAGAGCAAAGCGACGGATATTGCCCAATGATTCGATACCGCGAAAGGCTACAAGAAACATCGACGGCAAGAACACCGAGTGCTACACCATCATAAAGGGATAAACTCGTTGCGAAGGGAAAAAGATTGCTGCGGAATAATATCGCAACTCCGATTGGCTGAAAAGTCGGTCGGGAGTTTTCGGTACATATACCCCGACCGAGCGGACAATCCCTATTTTTCACCCCTCCCCCTTTTCAGATGGGAAACCGAATTTTTATCCATTACCATATAATAGGATTCCACATAAAACAGACCACCCCTATTTATGCCCGAAACCATCTAACGGCATAAAATTATCTGCATTATATAGAATCGGAAAGCTATTCTTACATGGAGATATGCCGCCCTGTTTAGTTGGTTATGAATGGAGTTATCTTTTTACAAGTAATGGGGAATAACTCTAAACTTTACAGACCATGAAAACATTAAATGAAAGGGCGACAGAAATTCTGCAAGCCTTGTTAGCCGTGCGGGCTTACAGAATCGACCACGGGAACGGAGTTTACACACGCTTACGTGCCGCAATGATTGGGCGCAATGGAAAGTACAACCTTATTTCGCTGGTAGAATACTACGAATCTAAAGGTAAACTTGTCGCAGAATACAGAAATGAATTTTGCATTTGACACAAGTACAAAGCAGTTTATCCCGTACTATTACTGCAACAAAACTCTCCGCATTGAATCGCATAATGCGTGCCCGACAGAAAACGGAATGGAGAATTGCGCCGCAACGAAAGGCTGACCAACACAAATTTTTTCGCAAACCGATGGCTAATACGCATGAACTCGCAAAACCGATTAATGAATGCGCAACGAGTAGTACAGAATTGTGTTTTGAAGAATCAAAAAGCACGGTTATCGAGGGAAATGATACGGGCAAACCTTATTTCCGAAGAATATCTTTATCCGTTCGTGGATGATGTCATGGAATGGTGGCTAATTGATTCTTGGCTGGCCGAACGACTGAAAGAGCAAGGCGAGGTTATCATCGAGGAATACGGTTGCTACTGGTGGGGCAGGCAATCCAGCGGGCAGGCGATTTACATGGATGGCGTAATACAAGAAATCTGCGGGAACGATTAACCCAACTTACAACTAACAAAGTTTCGATTCCATACTCCCTGCTATTGGATAGAAACTTTGTTTTCAAAACTTTGCACAATAAAAGCACAGCAAATTTCCATAGAGTGTTCTGTCTTTTTAGAAACATTTTCTATCTTTGTGTCGTTACCGAACAGGTAGCAGACATATTAGTAACGTGAAAGTGTTTCGCGTTTACTCTCAAATAGAAATCTGACAGTTTCAAAATTAGGACGAGAGTAAGCAAGACAGACACTTGCTCTTCATTTGTGTAGCTATATATCATCCCGATATATACTGCCAAGTGTGGAGATTTGCTTATTTGTGCTAAGGTTTTGTCAGAACCTCTATTTGGATAAGCGAACAACTCCCACGCTTGAACCGAAAGTAATTGTGTATAAACTTAATACTCAAATCAAATATGAGGTTTTTATCTGCAAAATTGATACCATAATGTTCCCCCATTATTTGCAATATTCCAATACAATTAAGGTGTTCATAGGAGTAACCATAGTCTAAGAATAGAAGTAATAAACCTCCGGTTTTTATTGCCTTGTAAGAAATGACTATATTCTGCAACATTAAACATTAATGTGAATATCGTATTCGTCTTTTTTTTTTGTCTTGAATCTTTTTAACTTCATTAATCCAAAAGCTAATATTGTTAATGAAACTATCCCATCTAACCATATGTATATAACTGACATAACCACGGTAAACATTATCACCAATATTACAAATTGAATTTGTTTTCTCTATTTGATTAAACATATTCGCACGTAAGACTTTGAATAGTTTTATTTGTATGCCATAACGTACATCCTGACTGACAACACATCTTTGGTTCGAGCATATAATCATACCTACCATTAATGTCAGGAAGAACAACTGCCAATATACCATTTCTTCTGCTAGTTTCTGTCATTTCGAGTTGTCTCTCTTAGAGAATAAGACACTTCCCAAGGAATCCATTGTTCATCTTCGCTTTTTATTTAATTCTTTCATATTAGGAGAGAGATGAGCACAATAGTAATGCTACTGTCAAAAATTTTGTTCCTTAATTTTGACTCCCACAGTGGAATCTTTAAAATTGGAAAGGTCTTCACCATCTAGTTCTCCTTTATTAATGTGATCATCATCTTCAAGTTTATCCTGTAGTTCATCAACATAGTGACGAACTTTAGTTGATTCGTACCAAGGTGTTCTTTTTTCAAGATGTTTCACAGAAGTATCACCATATTTATATGGATATATAAAAATCTTATGTCCCATAACTATTTATTATTTATAAATTAAGTAAGTCTTTAAACAATGAAGAATATGCCAAGTTAATACATAATTCAGGTTCTTTGCCATCAAAATATTTGTCATAAATGATTTTTGGCAGCACCTCCAGTGCTGCTTCAAAGGAAATACTTTTGCTTTTGGATGCAACTGGGTAAACATTGTATATTCATCTTCTACACCTTCCATACCTCCAATAAATATTCCAGCGTAAAATTCATTATCACCAAGCATATGTTTTCTCATCACTTTTATACTCAAATCTTTATTTCCCATATCGTCGGTCTTTATAATATGAGCAACACTTTCGTTTTCTAAAGGAAAGAACTGTTCAAAATACGTAGATTGATACAAAGTTACGCTGCTCTGTATGTCTAATCCCGAATGCTGCAAAATGCTGCTATAAGCGGTGTTATTGAAGGATGGCCTCCCAAATCAGTTTATACTTAGGCAATGCCACGCTGCTAAAGCTAATACGGAATCACGTATTGCGATTGTATCTGCGGTTTTAAAATATTTTTCATCTCTTCCTAACATAGGAATACTTGCAGACAAGAATATATTCAATTGCTTTTGAGCCATAATTCAAAATCTCTTTTTTTTAATAGTCTTAACCTCTAATGATTCATTTAACCATTCCAGATGTTCTATCCATTTTTTGCGAATGCGCAAGTCATCATATATGAGGAATAATTCAAGTTTTTTTCGTTATCAAGCAATTTTCTAAAACGTAGCGAATCGAAGCAGTCATAAGATTGTGGAATTCTCTATTGCCGGAATAAACAAATCTAATTCTATTGTCTTTCAAAGTTTCCACAAGATAGCGATACTTTGTAAGTTGTCGCCCTTGTTTACGGGCTTCTTCAACAAATTCTCCCCACAAGGTTGTCTTGTCTTGCTGCGAGGTTCCTAAAAGCCTCTAATAGACTCCTACCGTATGTACGATGTTCTCAATGCATTCTTCGGTAATACGACAAGATTCATTATGAAAATCTTCATTCACAAACATTTTTGTGTTAATTGGATAGGTTCGCATAATAAATTGTGTAAGTGTCTGGGGTACAATCAGGCCAGATAATTTTCAACCACTCCAATTTGTTTTTGGTTCAAAGCTGATACAATCTCCTCATTGCACCACTTGCTATTTTTAAAATCATTGGTGTATAGCTGAATTAGTACATCGCAATCCGTCATCCGGTGATGTAATTCTTCTTGAAAATTTTTAGCTGGATTGATAGAATATGTGTCAAGAAATACATCGTAATTATTCCGGACAAAAGCATCAAATAATTGGTTGGCCACAGCAGAAGAGTCCGTCCGGCGATAACTAATGAATAGCTTCCGGTTTTCTCTCAATAACCTCATTGATTCAAATGCATAGTTAATATACTTTTCAATATGATCAGCAACATATTGTTTTCCATTCATTACATGAATGATTTCAGGAACTTCTGCTTCAAAATTTTCCCCAAAATATATTGGCAAAATAGCATCTCCATTATCAAGGAGAACTTTTAAAGCATCGATATCTTTTTTTCCGAATGATTTATGTCACCAAAATAGAATGCGAAAGTTGGCTGTTTATTTGAATATTTTTCGAAGAAAGTATCGACATAGACTAGCTCAAAACATATTGCTATTCAACCCTATACTCAGAATCTTCTCAAAAAGCGAACTTTAATTGTATTACAAGCGTTATTTTTAATATCTCCCCAGAAAGATAAGTTGGTATTTATATGCCATGAAAATTGTTGTCCTTTATAAGTAACTATGATATAATCCAATCGTATAATTTTTTTTGAGATAAAATTTTCCATCTTTATACTTGTAACGATAGTAGTATCCTCTAGGTATCCATTCCCCGTTTGAATATTTTTCTGTTCCAAAATAATATTGAATATTCGGATATATCTGCATATATTCAGAACCTTTCCAGCTACCATCATTCTGAGCAATTGGAAATAATGCTATTTTCCCCTAAGTCAAATTTTTTTGTGCATCGCCGTAACCTAATTCCCCAATTACACCATTTTGAGTCAATAGCACCATCAGTAGCAATCAATATGAATTTATCATATTTTTTAATTTGCTGTTTAATTTTTGTCGCTGTAACTCCAGAAGTAGTTTTGGGCATAGAATTATCAAGCCAATCAACATAAATGCTTTTTGTAAGTATGTAAATTTTCTAAAATGTAGGCAACTCGTTTGAGTTGGCTAATTTCGTCATGTTTATGAGAGAGGAATACGGATGCACGTTGACCAGCAGAAAAAATGTCTAGTTTGCTGATGAGTTTCGAAATAGCATCAGCAGCAAGAGTAAGATCTTTTTAGTTGGTTTTCTGTTAGAATCATAGCTATTTTTTTTTAATTTATTCGACAAAAGTACAAAAAGAAATCCGACTATCGAATATAATTCACTATATTTGCACAATAAAATTGCGTCTAAAAATGAAGTTGAATAGGATAAAGGCTGTTTTGTCGGATAAAGGTATCTCTCAAACTTGGTTGGCCAAGCAACTTGACAAGAGTTTCAGTATGGTTAATGCCTATGCGTGTAATAGAATCCAGCCGAATCTGGAGACGTTGCAGCAGATTGCAGAGATACTTCAAGTGGATCTGAAAGATCTGATAACGGACAAGGACGAACGTCAATAGCGTTTGGGGATATCCATTATTTTTAGAATGCAACTTCCGATAATTTAGAGATATAGGAACTTATGACACCTGAAGAAAAGGCGAGGCAAAAAATAGATCAGTGGTTTACCGATGCCGGTTGGAAAGTGGTTAATAGAGAAGACTACGAACCAACTTGCTCTGCCGTTGCCATACGGGAAGGGCTGCTGAAAGGTAATCTCGAAGCCGATTATTTCCCTTTTTCTGAATGGAAAGGCAGTTGGTGTGCTTTGAAGCTAAAAGGGAGGATGTGGATGCCTTTTCCAATAAAGTAAGTGAACAGGCTGCCTTATACGCCAGAAGTGTTCCTAAAATCTATCAGGCGTATCAGAAGCCGCTACCTTTCATCTTTACTTCAAACGGGAAAGAACTATATTTCTGCGATTTCCGCAAACAGAATTCTTCTTTCAAACAGATAACTACTCTTCCCACTCCTTATGAATTAGTCAAGCAGTTAGGGATAAATGATTATTTTGCCGGGCTTCCTACTTTACGCAAGAAAGGATTACGCGATTGCCAGTACGAGGCTGTAACCGAGTTGGAAAAGAGCTTTCGTAGTGGGCAAAATCGCGCTCTGATGGTACTGGCTACAGGGGCAGGTAAGACATATACAGCCTGTCTTGCTGCATATCGTATGCTGTCATATACCCCGATGCGAAGAATTCTGTTCCTTGTAGACAGGAATAATCTTGGCAAACAAGCGGAGGGAGAATTCGGAACTTTCCGATTGACAGAAAACGGAGATGCGTTCAATACTATATTTACAGTAAACCGACTTCGCTCTGCGTCTATACCTTCTGACAGTAATGTGATTATTTCGACGATACAGCGTCTTTTTCTGAAAGGAGAAGCCATCGAAGATAATGATTACGATGACGACAATGAACCGACGGAAGAGGTCACTTACCGCCAAATCCCAATTTGCCGCATGATTATTTTGACATATCATAGACGAGTAGCCATCGTTCCATTTATGGAAACTGGAAGAAGGTATTGGAATACTTCGATACGGCAAAGCTTGTAGGATTGACCCTGCAACGCCTATTCCGGAAACAATGGCATTTTTTAATAACAACCCGCGTTGTCAACTATACATTGGAACAAAAAGTATAGTCGACGGAGTAAAATAATGGTTACCGTGTATACAGAATCAAGACACAAGTTACCGAGAGCGGAGGAGCCATCTTGGAAGGAGAAAGGTTAAGGAAGAAACCTGCTATACTGGAGAAGTGAAGACCGTCTGCAACAAAGAGACGAAAAACTATACCAATAAAAGAACTGAATCGAAGCATTATCAATCCGGCGCAAATCAAACTTATCTTATCCACTTATCGCGATGTAGTCTACACAGAGTTGTTCAATGATCCGCAGCGAGACAAGAACATAGACTACCTGCCCAAAACATTGATATTTGCTCTAAACGAAACTCATGCAACCAATATCGTACAGATAGCCAAAGAAGTGTTCGGGCGCACAGATGACCGTTTTTGTTCAGAAAATTACCTATTCGGCAGGCGACAGCAACGAACTGATTCGTCAATTCCGCAACGACAAGGATTTCCGTATTGCAGTGACCTGCACATTGGTTGCAACCGGTACGGATGTGAAGCCATTGGAAGTATAGTGATATTTATGCGTGATGTAGAATCATTGCCCCCTTTACATACAGATGAAAGGGGCGCGGTGTGCGTATAATCGGAGATGAACAACTGCGCAATGTTACCCCAAACGCATATAGCAAAGACTGTTTCTATCTGGTAGATGCAGTGGGTGTGACAGAACATGAAAAGACAATTCCAACAGCGACTGATGACTCAACGACAAAGACAATCACCCTAAAAAGAACTGTTGGAGCGTATCAGTCATGGCTATCTCCCTGATGAGTATTTGAAACGTATTGCAGCAACGCTTTCCCGAATATACAACAAGGCTGACAGCTCGCAGCGAACAGAAAGGGTTCACCCGCTTGGCTCATGACGACATGAAGGAACTTGCTTCCAGAATTTATAATGCGCTTGAAAATAACACTCTCCCTCCGTTTATCTGTGTGAATGAGCTAACAATGAACGTAAAGGATTGGTTTCTCCGCTTGCTCAGCAATACAAAATCTGAACGGAAGCACGA
>VOFK01002274.1_pt1 | contig 11164 bp, 19 predicted proteins | sample 5384121 | NCBI WGS metagenome assembly VOFK01 (sample SAMN12384730, study PRJNA508395) | human gut metagenome | isolation source: healthy gut J | host: Homo sapiens | reverse complement strand
TCAATTTAGCTGGTTCCGGTTGCGTATTTGCTACTTTGTTCAAACATTCCTGCACTTCAGCAACGCCTTCAAATCATAATAAGAAGGATTCATCTGATGCAGTTTTTTTTCCAGTCTGTTTTTCATAAGTTTCAAATGTTCCGCACGTAAAAATTGTAACATACCTGCAAAGGATCCATTCCCAATATCTTTCTTCAAGTCACGGTAATCCTGATCAATATATTTAAAATATGTACTCAGTAACTCTTTTAAAATATCGGCGCTCATGGCATGTTCAGCAAGGATTCCCGTTCCAGTTCCATACATACATATGCAGATATGGACGATTCTGTTCATTATATTCTTTTTGCCGCCAGTTTGTGATCGGGAGCTTTGACAGACGAATAACATTTCGGATCCCATTTTCTGAAATCCTTTGTAAATCCTGCTATGTCAATGATCCATGGTACCCTGTCCACATATTCAAAACGTGGGATCTGTGTTTCATCTTCCTTGTTTTCCAGTCCAACGCACCGGTACATATCACCACAACGATATCTCGAACGAATGCACCGCCTTTCAAAATCGTAAATACGAGCTCATATTTTTCTCCCGGCTCGGACTTCATCCATCAGATAAGTCGGTGGGATGTAAGAAGGATCTTCATAATTTCGCATCATATCCTTCTCGGTGATAAATTCATAAAACGCTGTATCCGGAAAGAAATACATTCCCTTTTCTCGTCCAGGTCTCTGTTCCCATAATGGACGGTTCTGTACCGGCAAATAATTCCATCGGCCGAATTCCCCAAAGTTCTTCCAGATCATCTTTATAGCACTGATGTCCGTACCTGCTACCATGAACCCTTTCAAATGGAAAAATCCGTTGGGAAAATGTAATTGCCGGTTCTCTTTTTTACGGTATTTTGCCTGCATCATACGGAAGATCATATGCGGTCTGCATTTCATAAGACTTGATAGTTGGATACCGCCGCCACCACTCATCGAAGAAAGGCTCAGACTTACTGCATAAGCCACACTTCCAAGACCAAAGAAAAAAAATCCAAGATCTTTCTTCATCGCCCTTTTAACTCCCAGCTTGATTTCGTTCGCTGAAACTCATATTCACAGCATCTTTTTGCCGGTAAGGAACTCAATATCGATTTCTTCCCCGAGTGCCAGTGGAAAAAGTCCGGTTTAGCATACGGAAGCGGTGCCAGCGCATACAGAAATCTTGTCCGTAGATGCAACATCAAAAGATCCTTTTTTCCTGCTGGTCGATAAGATCAGACATGCTGTAACATTATTCCGGTAGGTATCCAGCATACTTCTTGTATACGGTGCCACCTTAATCGGGTGCTTTCCACCTTCCCAGGTTGTCTGGATCCAGATGACCGGATTTCCCGGAAGCATATCCGGCTGCTTGGCAAGCAGAATATCCGCGTAATCATCGTAGGTTGTCAACGGTACCATTTTACGGAATTCATCCAGATTTTTTTTCGGATATTTTCCTTTTAAAATGGATTGTCCCAAACCACAGTTACTCCACAGCCGGATCTGTTCTTCCATCAATCGCCGTTGAATTTTCATATATCCATCCATCGACAGATCCAGAAATCCACAGTACTGCTGCCATATTTCATTATACTGTTGTTTTTTAATTTTTTTCTTTTAAATTCATAGTCTTTGTCCGCTCCAGATCGATCATTGTTTTCTGATAGTACAGGCATATGCCCAGTATACTTTTTTCTGTTCGGTATCAGAAATGGCGTACTTTGTCTGATATTCCCTATAATTAAAAAATGTCTGCGGAAAAGTCCACAGATCCTGAAAAATGATATACAGATAATTCCAAAAAATCATAAGTAAAAAATAGATTCCCTGTTTCCATCCGCCAAACATTCCCCACATACAAAGATATGCACCTGCAAACCACAAAAACACCGGGATGCCGACACAATCCATACATACCTTCCGTATAAGCCGCACGCAGTTTATTTTCTTCACAATAGGTTTCTTCAAAGGGAAGCGCAAAAACAACGTATAAATGAGCAGACAAAGGAAAAGGAATCCTCCTAATCAAATCCGGTCATTGTTCCGATCTTCCGCTGGCAACTCCCCCATGCTTTTTTAAAGCTCTGCAATCAGTGATACTACAACGAGAATACTCCCAGCTGCAAAAAATTTTTTGTAATACTGCATTCTTCATCCGAACACTGTTAATATCATAAATAAAATACAGAATAAATCCTGTACTTCCTAGTATAAACTGCCACATTTTTCTCTCCATGATTTGTGCATTATTATGCACAAATACCTTTTCACGCACTCTAAATTATAATAAAAGCTACTATAAATTGCAACCAAAAAATGTCTTCCCTTTCCCCTTTTTTCAAAAAAACATTACCATATCATTACATTTTTTACAAATTCCACTTTTGCTTTAAATAGTATACCATCATTTGCTTCTATCTGATACAATAGATGTATGGGATTTTTATCCAAATTTTGACTAAAAGGCAGGTACTAGAATATGTGGGCTTATGAAAGAATGTTTTTTATCAGATTTATCCGATCGGATTCTGTGGCGCTCCGACCGCAAATGACGGCAAAACCGTATCCCGGATTTTAAAATTAAAGGACTGGAGCAGTTATCTGGAATCCTTAGGTATCTCTTCTATATTATTAAATCCAATTTTCGAATCAGACAATCATGGTTATGATACCAGGGATTATAAAAAATCGACTGCCGTCTCGGAACCAATGAAGATTTCGCAGAAGTATGCAAAGATCTCCATGCACACAATGTAAAAATCGTTCTTGACGGTGTGTTTAATCACGTAGGACGCGGCTTCTGGGCGTTTAAAGATGTACAGGAGAAGAAATGGGATTCACCGTACAAAGACTGGTTCCATATCAGCTTTGACGGCAACAGCTGCTATAATGACGGCTTCTGGTATGAAGGATGGGAAGGCCATTTTGAACTGGTCAAACTGAATCTTGCCAATTCTGCTGTTGTAGATTATCTCCTGGAATGTGTAAAAAGGCTGGATCGATGAATTTGACATCGACGGTCTCCGGCTTGATGTTGCATACTGCCTGGACCGCAATTTCATGAAACGTCTGCGCAGTTTCTGCCAGGAATTAAAACCTGACTTTGCCCTGATCGGAGAGGTTCTCTTCGGGGACTACAATCAGATCGTCAATGACGAAATGCTGCACAGCTGCACCAACTATGAATGCTATAAAGGTATTTATTCCAGCTTCAACAGCATGAACATGTTTGAGATTGCGCACTCTCTGAATCGTCAGTACGGACCGGAACAGTGGTGCATTTACCGCGGAAAACATCTGATGTCTTTTGTTGACAACCACGATGTGAACCCGAATTGCAAGTATCCTGACCAACAAGAATCATCTTCCGCTTACTTACGGACTTCTCCTTGGTATGCCGGGTGTTCCTTGTATTTATTATGGAAGTGAATGGGGCGAGGAAGGTGTGAAAGCACCGGATAATGACTATGCACTTCGTCCATGCTTCGAAGAGCCGAAGCCGAATGAACTGACCGAAGAGATCAAAAAATGATCCACGTCAGAACCGGGAGCAATGCACTCTGCCACGGAAGCTACCGTAATGTTGTCCTGACCAACCATCAGCTCATCTTTGAGCGTCGGACCGATGATTGAACGGATGCTGGTTGCGATCAATGCATCGGACGCACCGTTTACTGCGCACAATGGAGAACTCGGAGGCACAATGACCGACCTGCTCACCGGAAATGAAATCCAGATGAGCGGACAGCTTGAGATGCCGCCGTACAGTGTGCAGTATCTGAAATAATATCTCCGGACATTTTCCAAAGCAGACCTCTTTGGTTTGCCATGAGAATGATTGATATTGCTTAACAGCACAAATGCCAGTTCCGGCTTGCTGTCGGTTCTGGCATTTTTTTTCAAAGAATCTCTGTTCCAGTAAATACAGTAATTTCGTTTGAGATTTCCTGTCATTTAACGGAACTTCGATTTTCTATATTCCCTCGGAGTCATTCCATAATTTTTTTCGAAAAAGCCTGTAAAATTGTGTCCGATTACTAAAGCCAAGGTCCTCCATGATTTCTGCAATCGTAAGATCCGAATCAAAAGAAGTCCCTCCGCCTTTTTCCATTGTAAATTTCGTGCTATATTTCATACAGAGACAACCCGGTATATTTTTCAACCGTTTTATAAAGATAATCTCCTGAATAACTAAACTTTTCCTCCAAATCCTTTCTGCGCACCTGTCCATCCTTTTCCCGGATATAACTGGTTATCTGATCAAATAATTCTCTCTCAGACGTATTTCCCGAAAGCAACCGGCGTATTTGTGTAAAGCGCTCCGTCAAACAATGCGAATAACATTCTATCATTGCTCCTGCAATCTGAAAATTTGATTTAGGCGTTCTCTTCTGCAATCCTACTGCAATTTTGTCAAAACAATCATGCACTACTTTTTGTCTCTTTCATCGGAATAAAATCGATATAAGCCCGTTGTGATGCCTCTTCTTTATCCAATTCATGTAAAAAAGAATTTCCTTACCATCTCATATTCCTTTGTGCGTTTCCCGGAAAAAACACTTGGAAATTGTAGTAAATTCAAAATATATTCTTGTGTAAATTCCAGAAAAATCACTCTGCAATACTCATCGAATTCCTCCAGATGGCGAATATTCATATTCATCAGACAGCAACTTCCTTTCGGATAAAAGATGTCTGGTATTTTCAATGTTCTGATATAGCCTTCTATCTGCAACATACATCAACTCATAGAAATTATGTCTGTGCATACTTTTCCTTTCAAAATTTTGTCCGATTCCTCCTTGTCCATACAAAGATATCCTAAATCCTTCGGTCCTATAAATGTAAGCACCTCTCTTCCTTCTTCTTTTTTCCGGATAATAGGAATCTAAAATAAAAAGAAAGACTATCTTCTGTAAAATGATTTTCTCCAAAACCTTTTTTCATATGCCTTCATTTCTTTAATTAAATCCTGATACATCATAGGACGTGTAGATTGAAAATACATAATTTATTCCTCTTTCTGATAAAAACCAGTTTTTTTTTATTTTTTATAGTGATCATTCCTGTTCATCTCGAATAGCTCTTAACAATTGAATCTGATACACATAAGGTTCAATCCCATCATTTATGCCATTTATACTCTTTTCATATCATTTATAATAATATCATATGATGTGGATGTCAAAATTTTTTACCACTCACTAATTAACCGAATTGTTCTATTCAATAGTAAAAGCGAGGAAAACTTATGCAAAAACAGATTTCAACCGTGACTGGACCGTACAGAAAAAGACGGATCCAATGAAATACTTCATGTCAATCTTCCAGATGACGCCATGATCCGTGAAGAGCGCTCAAAAGAGAATAAAACCGCAAGTGCAAGGCCTATTTTGCCGGTGGCAAATATATTTACACTAAAATTTTCGATCTTTCGGAAAATGAAACCAGACAAACTCTGATCTTAGAATTTGAGGCTGTCTATCAAAAACGCAACCGTATTCTTAAACGGCAGACAGGTTGCCGAACATCCTTACGGATACACAAACTTTTTGTTGACATCACCGGAAAAGTTATTGCCGGAACAAATGAACTGAAAGTCGTTGCAGACAACGCAGATGTCCCGAACAGCCGTTGGTACTCCGGATCCGGTATCTACCGCGAAGTGCACCTTTACCGTTCCGGAAGTTCTTATATCCGCCCGGAAGGGTTAAAAGTGCAGATTGTTGATCTTAATACAATCCACATTTTTTACTGACGCGGTTATGCGACCTGATGAAAAAAATTGTACTGGAAATTTTCAATGACACTGGCAAAAATCGTATCTTCCGAAGGCACAGATGTCACCATCACCATCCCAGATGCACACCTCTGGTCTGCCGAAGATCCTTATTTATATACCTGCAAGGCAACCCTTCTACAAAATGGAACTGCCATTGATACTGCCAGAACCTCTTTCGGAATCCGTACCCTTTCCTGGGGAAAAAGATGGATTCCTTGTAAACAACAATCCCGTCCTTTTCCGGGGTGCCTGCATCCATCATGATAATGGAGTACTCGGCGCCTGTGGCTTCCATGATGCCGAATTTCGGCGAGTACGCATTTTAAAAGAAGCCGGATTTAATGCCATCCGTTCTTCACACAACCCTATTTCAAAGGCAATGTTGGATGCATGTGATAAACTTGGTATGTACATTATTGACGAAGCTTTTGATATGTGGCTGATCAAGAAAAAAATCCTTACGATTACGCCGGTGAAAAGTTTTCCAAATGGTGGAAAGATGACATTGCTGCCATGATTTCAAAAGACTATAACCATTCTTCTGTTGTGATGTCCTCTGTTGGAAACGAGATTACAGAGCTTGGACTTGCAGACGGGCAGGAACAGGCCCGTATCATGACTGAATTCTGCCATACCAAAGATCATACAAGACCTGTCACAGCCGGGATCAATCTGATGCTTGCTACCATGGCCGGAAGTAAAAAAGTATTTATGGCACGGACGAAGACGGTAAAGTCAAAGACAGTGGTTCCGGTGGACTGGATAACGCTCCGACCTCTGAATTTTTTTCAATATCATGATGAACAAAATGGGCGGACTCATCAATAAAGCAGCCAAAACAAAAAAAAGCGACTGCCATTGCTGAAATTATGTCCGGTATTTTCGATATTCCCGGATATAATTATGCATCCAGCCGCTATAAAATTGATGCAAAAAATCATCCTGAACAGGCAACAACCGGCTCTGAAACTCTCCCGCAGACCCTTTACGATAACTGGCAGCTTGTCAAATCGATTCCTACCATGACCGGCGACTTTATGTGGACCGGATATGATTATCTTGGTGAATCAGGCATTGGCACCATTCAGTACAAAGACAAAAAGACGAAGCAAAATGCCGATCCGGGCCTTATTATTTCCGGTGGTGCCGGTATCATTGATATCTGTGGAAAAAACGTCCGGAAGTTGGATGGAGCAAGATCATCTGGGGATTACAGAAAACTCCAACAATTGGTGTTGACCCTTATACCCGCACACAGACTATTTCCAGTCTCTTTCTATGTGGCGTGTCACAGATACGGTGGAAAGCTGGTCATGGGAAGGCTGCGAAGGGAAAAAAGCTTCTGTGGCTGTAACAATCTACTCAGATGCAGACAAAATAGAACTTCTTGTCAATGGAAAAAAGCGCAGGTAAAAAGAAACCGAAAAAGATATTGCAAAATTCAGGAAAATTCCATATGAAGCCGGCAAAATCGAAGCCATTGCTTACGACTCCTCCGGAAAAGAAACAGCCCGCACCACGCTTGTCTCAGCCACTGGAAAAACTTCGATAAAACTCACTCCTGAAACAACAAACCTCTGTGCAAATGGTCAGGATCTCTGCTTCCTTAATATCGATCTTATCGGTGAAAATGGAATCACAAAATCCTCTGTCGACCAGGAGCTGAAAATAGAAATCTCTGGTCCTGCAACACTTCAGGGATACGGTTCTGCAAGACCAAATGTTGAAGAAAGCTTCTGCAACGATACTTTCAAGACATTCTATGGCAAATCCTTTAGCCGTAATCCGGGCCGGCTATGAACCAGGCACTGTCACTGTAAAAGTATCCGGAAAAGGATTAGACACCCCGGAACTCACACTAAATATCTGTTAAAACTCTACAGATTTCTAAATAAAACCAAAGGAGAACATCAGAACTCTTTTTCTGTTCTGACGTTCTCCCTTCTGGTCATTTATCCCATTTTCTAATAAATATATTTCTTCATTTCCTGATATACCCTTGCAAGAGGAAGTCCGACGATCGTATTATAATCACCTTCAATCCCACAGATATACACGCCAAATGCCCCTTGATTCCATAGGGCTCCTGCCTTGTCCATCGGCTCTCCTGTCGCAATATATTCCCTGATTTCTTCCTTGCTCATCGGATATACATGCACATCACTGCATTCATGAAATGTCTTCCGGATCTTTTTCCCATCCTTCTTTATCAGAAGCGTAACACCGGTGTAAACCTGATGTGCTTTTCCCTGAAGCATGGAAATCATCTGATATGCCTGCTCTTTATCCTTTGGCTTTCCGAGAATCGTTCCATCCGCTGCAACCACCGTATCTGAGCCGATCACCAGAAAATCTCCTGTATTTTTCGTTTCATACTGCTGATAGACATCTTCTGCTTTCTGTACAGAAAGTTCTTCCACAACCTGGCTTGGAACCTGGGATGTAATTACTTCCTCACAGTGTGACGGCATGACTACATGCTTTATATTTCCCTGTTCCAGCAGTTCTGTCCTGCGCGGTGATGCAGAGGCCAGAACTACAGTCAGCTTCTGTGTCCTACTACACATAGCCTAATCCTCTTTCACAAGAATCTTCTTAATTTCTCCCATATACATGTTATGCATATCTTTGTCAGCATACCATTTGTCAAGATTTGCTTTCTCAACAAAATTTTCTTCTCCCATGCGCTGTACATAAACCTTCTTGCATACAAAGATCATTTTTTTGCTTCTTCAAACGCAACTGTTCCATCTACATAATATGGTGTCAGACCGGCTTCTTTTTGATCTTATCTTCGTCCCTTCCGGAGACTCTTCCACAGAGATTTAACGCTTCTCTATGCTCTTCTCTCCAAAGAATGCCAGTGTAAAATAATCTTCTCTGTCTACAAATTCTTTTGTATAACGGGAATCACGGATATAGGCTGTTGCAGTTGGTTTTCCCCACATGATTCCGACACCGCCCCAGCTTGCGGTCATGGTGTTACATTTTTTTCTTCATTTCCTGCTGTGATCAGCATCCACTGTTTTCCGATCAGGTCAAATGGATTATCCTTTAATTCTTCTGCTTTTATTTCTGTAAAAACTCATTTTTCTGTCCTCTTATTTTGCGATTACTTTACGGAAATTCTTCTTTCCTTTTCTTACAACTTTTCCTTCTCCTTCAAAGTCTGCTTTTTGCAAATGTTGCTGAAATATCAGAAACCTTTTCTCCGTCAACGGCAACTCCGCCCTGCTGTACAGCACGACGTCCTTCTGATTTGGAAGCAACCAGTCCGCTCTTATGAAGAAGTGTCAGGATATCGATAGACCCGCCTGCGAAATCTTCATCAGAAAGCTCTGCTGTCACGGCATATCTGCTGCATTTCTGAGCTGAACAGTGCACGTGCACCTTCCTGTGCCTTCGTAGCTTCTTCTTCTCCATGAACTAATTTAGTAAGTTCATATGCAAGAATTTCTTTTTTGTGTATTCAGCTGTGCGCCTTCCCATTTGTCCATCTCTTCGATCTGCTCTAACGGCAGGAAGGTCAGCATACGGATGCACTTTAACACATCTGCATCTGCGACATTTCTCCAGTACTGATAGAAGTCAAACGGAGATGTCTTGTTCCGGATCAAGCCATACAGCACCGCTCTGTGTCTTACCCATCTTTTTACCTTCTGAGTTCAGAAGCAGTGTGATCGTCATGGCGGAAGCGTCTTTTCCGAGTTTACGACGAATCAGTTCTGTACCTGCGAGCATGTTGCTCCACTGGTCATCTCCACCAAACTCAAGGTTACAGCCGTATTTCTGGTATAACATATAGAAATCGTAACTCTGCATGATCATGTAATTAAACTCCAGAAAGCTTAAGTCCCTTTTTCCATACGCTGCTTGTAGCACTCTGCAGTCAGCATACGATTAACGGAGAAATGTGCTCCGACTTCACGTAATACTTCGATGTAGTTCAGATCCATCAACCAGTCAGCGTTATTAACCATCAATGCTTTCCCATCTGAGAAATCGATAAATCGGCTCATCTGTTTCTTAAAGCAGTCGCAGTTGTGCTGGATCGTCTCCACGGTCATCATCTGCCGCATATCTGTTCTTCCGGATGGATCACCGATCATAGCAGTACCGCCCCCGATCAAAGCAATCGGCTTATTGCCAGCCTCCTGCAGTCTCTTCATCAGGCACAATGCCATAAAATGTCCAACATGCAGACTATCCGCCGTCGGATCAAACCCAATATAAAAACGTAGCCTTCCGTTATTCACCAGATCCCGGATAGCGGCTCATCCGTAACCTGCGCAATCAATCCTCTGGCCTTAAGCTCTTCATAAATACCCATTTTTCTACTTTTCCTTTCTTTTTCAAAACCTATATCTTACTCACAGCCAATCTTCTCCGCCAGGGAGAAAGGAGGCGTCCTGTCTGGAACTCTTTGAAGTCTTCAAGGATGTCAGCCATCCGGAAACCATTTCTATTTGACTGCATGTGCTGGCGGATGCTCATACTTCTTAGGTTTTGGGAATTTGTGTTATGATTGAAAATCCATCTGTCTGAGCGAAGCGAGTTATGGATTTTCAATCATAACACAAATTCCCAAAACCTTAGAAGTATCAGTCGCCGAACCCGCAGACAAATAGAAATAGATTCCGGATAGCGTCCGTCCTGAACCCTTCAATTTTTCCAATAAAAAACCTCGTCCTCCGGCCAATCAGCCTTTAAGGACGAGGTATATTCTCGTGGTACCACCTTAATTCACATCCGGCTCGCACCGAATGCCTCAGTCAGTAACTAACATTACCGTAGCAGGTATAACGTCCGCCACTCCGTCACAGCTTACTTTGCGCTTCCGCGCGTTCGGTTGTGAAACTCCAAGATGTATTCACATCTGACTCTTCGTGCACCTCTCATCAACCGGTTACTTTCTGTCTGAGCCTTGTCATCTGCTACTTGTTCTCTTCATAGCCTGTAATTTTTCTCTTCTTTTTGTCATACTACCGTATCCTTCAAAATTTGTCAAGCCGGATTTCACGCCAAATTATCACAAAACAACTTTTTGTCAAATCAATTCACAGCCTTCCATCATTTTCCGAACCACTCTCAGAATTCCTAATTCCAGAAATCCGTCTTCTGCTCCAGCTCAATATCTGCACTTTTAAACACCGGATTAACTCCCCCGCTTCAACTGATCCTCATAATCCCGGATTGCCTTAAATGCCGTCCCGGACAAAATCAGGATCACCGGAATATTGATCAGTGCCATCACGCCCATCAGTACATCGGAAAGATCCCACAAAAGCGACATTTCCATACCTGCCCCTAGAAATACAACAAATGCAGATACCAGGCGAGCAATGTGGCA
>VOFK01003512.1_pt1 | contig 11177 bp, 15 predicted proteins | sample 5384121 | NCBI WGS metagenome assembly VOFK01 (sample SAMN12384730, study PRJNA508395) | human gut metagenome | isolation source: healthy gut J | host: Homo sapiens | reverse complement strand
CTCGATATGCGTTCAGACATTATTGCTATCTAAATTTAGCTCCTCTGTTTATGGATAATCTGGACTTGATGTCGTCCTGTCAACTATATGCGTATGAAGTTGCACTGCTAATGATGGACAGGCGCATCAGGTTGAACTCTACTTCGAAGTTGCTCCCTCAATGGGGCGCTCGACCTCGCCTCATCAGGGAACGTGCCGACAGCTTTACCGATGGTGACCTGTTGTTCCTGCGTACCGGAAGTCGCAATCAGGATATTCTGAAGAAGAAAGGTGACGATGTCCGTATCGACTGGGGACATTTCTATCTTGCTGCTGAAAAAGAAAACAGTACCTATGCTTTATCGGCGATGGAAAGAAACTTCGCAAGAGCTTTATGGAGAACAAGCTGGAAGCTCCAGCTACCAACGGTTATGACAAAACTTGCTTTGGTACGCTCGCTGGGTGAAACGAAGAAATCGAATGGACACCTGTTGATTGGTTATGACGATATCTACTCTATCCAATATTTTGGTGAAAACCTCCGTCCTTACTGGAATCGTACGGGTAGCGAGACAATCGTGTCACAATTCCAGAAAGCAGAACAGGAATACAAAACTCAAATGAAGAATTGTGCTGCTTTTGATAATAAACTGATGGCAGAGGCAGAAGCTGCCGGCGGACGTAAGTATGCCGAACTTTGTGCGCTGGCCTATCGTCAGGCATTGGCTGCTCATAAGCGGTACAGGCTCCGAACGGCGACCTGGTATTCCTTTCTAAAGAAAACTTCAGTAACGGTTCTATCGGTACAGTCGACCTGACCTACCCGGGAGCTCCGCTGCTTTGCTCTATAACCCGGAACTGGTAAAATGCTACCATGAACCATATCTTCTACTACAGCGAAAGCGGAAAATGGGACAAACCGTTTGCTGCTCATGATATAGGTACTTATCCGTTGGCAAACGGCCAGACTTACGGCGGCGATATGCCAATCGAAGAATCGGGTAATATGGTTGTATTGGCTGGAGTGATTGCTGCTGTAGAAGGAAATGCCGACTACGCGCAGAAACATTGGGAAACGCTGACTACCTGGACAGATTACCTGGTAGAATACGGTCTCGATCCGGAAAACCAACTTTGTACCGATGACTTTGCCGGACACTTTGCTCACAATGCCAACCTTTCTATCAAGGCTATCATGGGTATTGCTTCTTATGGCTATCTGGCAGATATGTGTTAGGCAAGAAAGAAGTAGCCGAGAAATACACTCGAAAGCGAAGGAAATGGCTGCCGAATGGGTGAAAATGGCAGATGACGGCGACCATTATCGCCTGACTTTCGACAAGCCGGGTACATGGAGCCAGAAGTACAACCTGGTTTGGGACAAGCTGATGAATTTGCAGATTTTCCCGGAAAAAGTTGCTGAGACAGAAATTGCTTATTATCTTACGAAGCAAAATAAATATGGCCTTCCGTTGGATAACCGTGAGACTTACACCAAGACCGACTGGATTATGTGGACTGCTACTATGGCACCGGATAAGGCTACTTTCGAGAAGTTTATCGAACCGGTATATCTGTTTATGAACGAGACAACGACCCGCGTTCCGATGTCCGACTGGATATTTACGGATAATCCGATTCAGAGGTTTCCAGGCGCGTTCCGTAGTTGGCGGCTATTTTATAAAGATGCTTGAAAATAAACTGCAAACTAAATAAAACAAGAACACCATGAAAAAAAACTCGCTCTATTAGCTTTTACTTTATTTGGAGTGCGTGGAATATGGATGCTAAAACGATTAGCCGGACCGGTGGACTATGTCAGTCCACTGGTAGGTACGCAGTCCAAGCATTCCCTTTCTACGGGTAATACTTATCCTGCCGTGGCTATGCCTTGGGGCATGAATTTCTGGACTCCACAGACCGGAACCATGGGTAACGGATGGGCTTACACCTATGATGCCGACAAGATTCGCGGCTTCAAGCAGACGCACCAGCCCAGCCCGTGGATTAACGACTACGGACAGTTTGCCATTATGCCCGTTACCGGAAAGGTGGCTTTCGACCAGGACGAGCGTGCCAGTTGGTTTTCTCACAAAGCCGAGACTGCCACTCCTTATTATTATAAGGTCTATCTTGCCGACCATGATGTGACGGCGGAGTTTGCTCCTACCGAGCGTGCCGCTGCTTTCCGTTTCACTTTCCCTGAAACGGAGGAAGCCTATGTGGTGGTAGATGCCATGGACAACGGCTCTTTTGTGAAAATCATTCCGGCTGAAAAGAAAATCATAGGCTACACTACCAAGAACAGCGGTGGCGTGCCAAGCAATTTCAAGAACTACTTTGTATTGCAGTTCGATAAGCCTTTTACTTATACTGCTGCCGTGAAGGACGGAAAGATTGATTCCCGTACCACCGAGGCAGGTGCCAATCATGCCGGTGGCATCATCGGTTTTCATACCCTCCGTGGCGAGCAGGTGAATGTACGTGTGGCTTCCTCATTCATCAGTCACGAGCAGGCTGAGTTGAACTTGAAGGAACTGGGTGGCCGGACGCTTGAAGAGGTGGCGAAAGCTGGGCGTGACGAATGGAACCGGGTGCTGGGCCGCATTGAAGTGCAGGATACCGACCTCGACCGTCTGCGTACTTTCTACTCTTGTTTCTACCGTTCGGTGCTTTTCCCGCGCAGTTTCTACGAGATAGATGCGCAAGGTCAGGTAATGCACTACAGCCCCTATAATGGTGAGGTGCTACCCGGCTATATGTTTACCGACACCGGTTTCTGGGACACTTTCCGTTGTCTCTTCCCCTTCCTCAACCTGATGTATCCATCCATGAATGCCAAGATGCAGGAAGGATTGGCCAACACTTACAAGGAGAGCGGTTTCCTGCCCGAATGGGCCAGTCCGGGACACCGTGGTTGCATGGTGGGCAACAATTCCGCCTCTGTGGTGGCGGATGCCTGGCTGAAAGGTCTGCGTGGCTACGACATCGAGACATTATGGAAAGCCGTGAAGAGCGGTACGGAGAATGTGCATCCCGAGGTTTCCTCTACCGGACGCCTGGGACATGAGTATTACAACAAGCTGGGTTATGTGCCCTATAATGTGGGTATCAACGAGAATGCAGCCCGTACGCTGGAGTATGCCTATGACGATTGGTGCATCTACCAGTTGGGACTTTCGCTCGGCAAGTCGAAGAAAGAACTGGCTCCTTTCGCCAAACGCGCGCTGAACTACCGGAATCTTTTCGACCCTGCCCACAAGCTGATGCGCGGCAAGAATGAGGACGGTACGTTCCAATCGCCGTTCAATCCCTTGAAGTGGGGTGATGCCTTTACCGAAGGAAACAGCTGGCATTATTCATGGTCGGTTTTCCACGATCCGCAAGGGCTCATTGATTTGATGGGGGGCAAGAGACCTTCAACCGGATGATGGATTCCGTGTTTGTGCTGCCGCCTGTATTCGACGAAAGCTATTATGGCAGTGTCATCCACGAAATCCGGGAGATGCAGATCATGAACATGGGCAACTACGCTCACGGCAACCAGCCGATACAGCACATGATTTACCTCTACAACTACTCCGCCCAGCCGTGGAAAGCGCAGTACTGGCTGCGTGAGGTGATGGATAAACTGTATACTCCTGCCTGACGGTTACTGTGGTGATGAAGACAACGGTCAGACTTCTGCCTGGTATGTGTTCTCTTCCATGGGGCTTCTATCCGGTATGTCCGGGTACGGATGAGTATATCCTCGGTACTCCTTACTTCAAGCAGATGAAGCTGCATCTGGAGAATGGAAAGACAATAACCATTTCAGCTCCTGAAAACGGGAGACGACAAACGTTATATATCTTCCATGACTCTGAACGGTAAAGAACATACGAAGAACTACCTGACTCATGAGGAACTGATGAATGGCGCTTCCATCACTTTCAAGATGGCTGCCCAACCGAATGAACAGCGTGGTACAAAAGAGGCTGATCTCCCACTTATTCTTTCTCCAACGAATTTAAAAAGAAAAAAGTAATTTATGAAGAAGCAAGTAAAAATATATCAGTGCAGGTATGCTGGCAGGCATGCTCCTTTGCGGTGGCCAGATGCAGGCTGCAAAATACGATGTCCGAAAATGTATGTATGTGTGACGGATGCTATTCAGAAAAGACAACCGTCCGGAAGTTTCCAAGCGTCTTTTCCGTTCGAATGCGGTAGAGAAAAAGAAATCCTCCGCGTGCAGAAACTTCTGAAAAAACGAGAAACTGGCGTGGATGTTCACCAACTGTTTCCCTAATACCATTGATACTACGGTACATTTCCGCAAAGGCGAAGACGGAAAACCGGATACATTTGTTTACACCGGAGATATCCATGCGATGTGGCTTCGTGACTCGGCGCACAGGTATGGCCGTATGTTCAGCTGGCAAACTCTGATCCGGAACTGAAAAAGAGATGCTGGCAGGGGTGATCCTTCGTCAGTTCAAATGTATCCAATATCGACCCTTATGCCAATGCGTTTAATGATGGTGCCGTTGAAGACAATCACTGGATGAGCGACCTGACTGATATGAAACCGGAACTGCACGAACGTAAATGGGAAATCGATTCACTTTGCTACCGTTGCGTCTGGCTTATCACTATTGGAAAACAACCGGAGATGCCAGCATCTTCTCAGAAAATGGATTCAGGCTATCACTAATGTACTGAAAACATTTAAGGAACAACAACGCAAAGACGGAGGTGGGTCCGTATAAGTTCCAGCGTAAGACAGAACGCGCGTTGGATACCTTGAATAATGACGGACTTGGAGCACCGGTAAAACCTGTCGGACTGATCGTGTCATGCTTCCGTCCTTCGGATGATGCAACGACTCTTCAATATCTGGTACCTTCAATTTCTTTGCCGTATCTTCATTGCGCAAAGCTGCTGAAATCGCTTGAGAAGGTGAATAAGAAGACTACTTTGGCTAAGGAATGTAAAGACCTGGCACAGGAAGTAGAGACAGCATTGAAGAAATATGCGGTATACAATCACCCTAAATACGGTAAGATTTATGCATTCGAGGTAGACGGTTTCGGCAATCACTTCCTGATGGACGATGCCAATGTGCCGAGTCTGCTTGCGATGCCTTATCTGGGCGATGTGAATGTGAATGATCCTATTTATCAGAATACCCGTAAGTTCGTGTGGAGCGAAGATAATCCTTACTTCTTCAAGGGGCAAGGCAGGCGAAGGTATTGGCGGACCGCATATCGGTTATAATATGGTATGGCCGATGAGTATCATGATGAAAGCTTTCACCAGCAAGGATGATGCGGAAATCAAAACTTGTATCAAAATGCTGATGGATACGGATGCAGGAACAGGCTTTATGCACGAATCTTTCCACAAAGACGATCCGAAGAATTTCACCCGTGCGTGGTTTGCCTGGCAGAATACGCTTTTCGGCGAACTGATTCTTAAATTGGTCAATGAAGGTAAAGTAGATTTGCTGAATAGTATAAAGTAGAAAACAAGGTAGGCACGGTTACGCGGATTTTTATCTGGTATAGAGTCTTAAACCGTGTTATCCGCGTAATCCGTGCCTGAAAAAAGTAATAATATGAAAAAGTTATGTGTATGGGCAGTTGCCGCCCTGTTAATGGCAGCTTGTACACCGAAAGCCGAGAAAGCAACGGATTCCGGTTTATTGCAAAGTAACTTCCAGATGGAAGTAAATGGAAAGAAAACCTTGATTTGTATACCTTGCGCAACAAGAACAACATGGAAGTTTGCATTACGAACTTCGGTGGCCGTATTGTTTCTGTGATGGTACCGACAAAGACGGACAGATGCGTGATGTAGTGCTCGGCTTCGATTCTATTCAGGATTATGTCAGCAAGCCTTCGGACTTTGGAGCAAGCATCGGTCGTTATGCCAACCGTATCAATCAAGATGTAAATTCACATTGGACGGTACAGAGTATCAGTTGCCTCAGAATAATTACGGTCATTGTCTGCATGGCGGTCCGCAAAGGATTCCAATACCGGGTGTTTGATGCAGTACAGCCCAATCCGCAAGAACTGGAATTGACTTATGTGGCAGAAGATGGTGAAGAAGGTTTCCCGGGCAATATCACTTGTAAGGTGCTGATGAAACTGACGGACGATAACGCTATCGACATCCGCTACGAAGCGGAAACCGACAAGCCGACTATTGTGAACATGACCAACCACTCTTATTTCAACCTTGATGGAGATGCAGCCCGCAATGAGGCACATCTGCTGACAATTGATGCAGACTACTATACTCCGGTAGACAGCACCTTCATGACTACCGGCGAAATAGCTCCGGTTGAAGGAACTCCGATGGACTTCCGTACTCCGACTCCGGTAGGTGCACGCATCAATGACTACGATTTCGTACAGTTGAAGAATGGTAATGGTTACGACCATAACTGGGTATTGAACACCAATGGCGACGTTACCCGTAAATGTGCTACTCTCGAATCACCGCTGACAGGTATCGTGCTCGATGTATATACCAACGAGCCTGGTATCCAGGTATATGCAGGAAACTTCCTCGATGGTTCACTGACCGGAAAGAAAGGCATTACTTACAACCAGCGTGCTTCCGTATGTCTCGAAACTCAGAAATATCCGGATACCCCGAACAAGCCGGAATGGCCTTCGGCAGTACTTCGTCCGGGCGAGAAATATGAGCCAGTGTATCTTTAAGTTCTCTGTAAACAAGAATTAAAAAGATCATTTCTTTATTATTTCAAAGTGAATCGCCGGTGAAGATTGCTTCTCCTGCGGTTCACTTGAGTTTTTATCCAAAAGGAGAACACTATGAAAAATAGCACAATCAGACGATACACCTTTCTTTTTACTGACCTTATGTACTGTTGCGTCAGTTGCGCAAAAATACAAAGTATGTCAACCTGTTTATCGGTACTTCCGGTGATAACGGGCAGGTAGCTCCGGTGCTGCTGCTCAGCTTTCGGAATGGTTTGTGTGTGTCCGGATAACGATCCGCGCAGCCATGCCGGTTATGATTACGCCGTGACTAAGGTCTCCGGTATCTCTGTCAACCGCCTTTCCGGAGTGGGATGTAGTGGAGGGGGAGGAAATCTGCGCATTCGTCCGGTAGCTCCTTCACAGGAGTTGCATATGAAGAAGAATCACGAGAAAGCAACTCCCGGTTATTATTCGACAGCCTTTACCAATGGCATCAAGACAGAGCTGACTGCGACTCATGCGATGGCGGTGGAACGTTATAAGTTTCCCCGAAGCATTTCCGCTGCTCTTTGGGTGGACTTCGCCTCTACGTTTGAAAGACGTGGCTACCTGTCAGTATAAACGTGTATCGGATACCTGCATTGAAGGCTATGTACAGGCAAAAGAATGTCTGCGGACATGGACGCTACAAACTTTATTTCTCCTTAAACACCGACCAGCCTTTCCAACTGGAGGAACAGAAAGAGACGACTGCCTGCCTTACTTTTGGCAAGAAGGTACGTGCGGTGGAAGTACGTATCGGACTTTCCGCACTCAGCTCCGAATTGGCTAGCTGGGAATGTGCCCGCTGGGAAAAGATGAACTTTGCCGAACTGAAATCACAGACCGGCAACCAATGGGACAACTTTCCGCCATCGACGTGAAAGGCGGAAAGAAAGACGATAAGGTAATCTTCTATACATCACTCTACCGTGCTTATCTGAGTCCGGCTGATGTGAGTTCTCCCGATGGAGCTTATCTGGGTACGGATGGGAAAGTATATATATCAGAAGATTTCCGCTATTACAGCAACTGGTCGTTATGGGATACCTTCCGCACTAAATTTCCTCTGTTGGTGCTGACCGAACCTGCGAGAATGCGGGATATGGCAACCTCTCTGATTCATCTGTATGCAACGGGAAAGAAAGACTGGTCCACCGGATTTCGAATCCACCCCGACAGTGCGCACCGAACATGCTGTGATTCTCTTTGCTGGATGCCTACCGGAAAGGAATCACAACCCTTGATTTCCGCAAAGGTTATGCAGGTATGAAGGAGGAAATGGAACGACTGCCCATGCGTTCGCCCGATCAGAAGATGGAATCGGCTTATGATTTTATGGGCCATGGCTCAGATCGCCGGAATCATCGGTGAAAAGGCAGATTCTGAACAATACAGACAACGCTCGGTCTCTCTCTTCGAGGAACCCTGGAAGAAGGAATTTATGAATGTCACTCCTGCTTTTGAAGTGATGAAGAATAACGGACTCTATCAGGGAACCCGCTGGCAATACAGATGGGCAGCTCCGCAATACATCGATAAAATGATAGAGTGGGTGGGACAAGACTCTCTCCGTTCGCAGCTCACCTATTTCTTCGATCATCACCTCTATAATCAGGGAAACGAACCGGATATTCATGTCCCTTATCTGTTCAACCGGCTAGGAGCACCGGAGAAGACCCAACAGATAGTGCGAAGCCTGATGACTGAGCCGATGATCCATAAATATGGAGGAAACTCGGAATTTAAGACTCCTTATCTGGGCAAAGCATTCAAAAACGATCCGGAAGGGTATAGCCCCGAAATGGATGAAGACGACGGTACGATGAGTGCCTGGTACGTGTTTGGTGCAATGGGCTTCTACCCTCTGCTTGTGGGAGACGAATACTATGATCTGACCTCTCCGCTTTTGACAGGGTACTGTTGCGGTTGGCGAATGGGGAATACACTTACCATTCAGACAGAAGGACGAAAAAAAAAGACGCACCGATCAAAAGTATCCATTTCAACGGAAAAAAAAGATTGATGACTACCGTATATCTCACAATGAACTGATAAAAAAGGCGGAGAGTTGATTTTTAATTATAAATAAACCGAATTTAAATAAGGCTGACTCTTTAGTCAGCCCAAAAAAAATATTCAAAATGAAACAGAAACGATCTTTTAAAATAGGAGTTGCGGGTACGCTGTTGACTGTCGGTTTGCTGACAGCTGCTTTTTACCACACGTACTGCTAATGAATCTGTAAGGGTGGTAGACCGTCCCGATACACAGTCGACTAACGCGAATTACGTGAGCTATCGGGCTCCGCTTCGTCCGTTGAATTTTTATTAAGTTGCCTGTTGGCAGCATTCAGCCGGAAGGTTGGGTAAAAAGAAGTATCTCGAACTGCAGCGTGAAGGTCTGACCGGACATCTGGGCGAGATCAGTGCCTGGCTGGAGAAAGGAAAAGACAATAATGCCTGGCTGACGACCGGCGGCGATCATGGTTGGGAAGAAGTCCCTTACTGGCTGAAAGGTTACGGCAATCTTGCCTATATCCTGAATGATCCGAAGATGATTGCGGAAACAAAAACATGGATTGAAGGTGTATTTTTGCCAGTTGCCAGCCCGACGGTTACTTCGGCCCCATCAACGAACGGAACGGTAAACGTGAATTGTGGGCACAAATGATCATGCTCTGGTGTCTGCAATCTTATTACGAATATTCTCAGGACCAACGGGTTATTGACCTGATGACGAACTATTTCAAATGGCAGATGACTGTTCCCGACGATAAGCTTCTGGAAGACTACTGGGAAAACAGCCGTGGCGGTGACAACATCATCGGTATCTACTGGCTGTATAATCATACCGGAATGCCTTCCTGCTGGAACTTGCCGAGAAGATTCACCGTAATACAGCCGACTGGACAAAGAATCAACTTCCTGCCTAACTGGCACAATGTGAACATCGCCCAGTGTTTCCGCGAACCCCACTTATTATATATGCAGACCGGAGATTCCGCTATGCTCAAAAGCATCTTATAATGTACATCATTTGATCCGTCGTACCTTCGGTCAGGTGCCGGGCGGTATGTTCGGTGCGGACGAAATGCCGTCTGGGATATATCGATCCCCGTCAGGGAGTGGAAACCTGGGACTGGTGGAGCAGATGGCTTCTGATGAAATCATGCTTTGCATGACAGGCGACCGATGTGGGCTGAACATTGTGAAAAGTGGCTTTTCAACTCTTATCCTGCTGCCGTAATGCCCGACTTCAAGGCTTTGCGTTACATCACTTGTCCGAACCATACAGTCAGTGACTCAAAGAATCATCATCCGGGCATTGATAACCGTGGTCCGTTCCTTTCCATGAATCCGTTCAGGCAGCCGCTGCTGCCAGCATAATCATGCGCAAAGGCTGGCCTTACTTCTCAGAACATCTGGTAGTTGGCAACTCCCGACAACGGTATTGCTGCTGCCATCTATGCTGCCTGTAAAGCTACGGTGAAGTTGGTAATGGAAAGGAAATCGTTCTTCATGAAGAGACTAACTATCCTTTCGAGGAAAGTATCAAATTTACCGTTTCTACCGGTGAAAAGGTCAATTTTCCGTTCTATCTCCGCATTCCCTTCATGGACTGAGGGGAGCCGAAGTGCGTGTAAACGGGAAGAAGATCAGCGCGAAACCTGTATCGGGCAAATACTTGTGCATCGAACGCGAATGGGCGGATGGTGACAAAGTGGAGATGACCCTTCCGATGTCTCTGTCCATGCGTACCTGGCAAGTGAATAAGAACAGTGTAAGTGTGGATTATGGGGGATCCGTTGACATTGTCTCTTAAGATTGACGAAAAAATATGTAGAAAAAGACAGTCGTGAAACTGCTATCGGTGACTCCAAATGGCAGAAAGGTGCCGACCCGAAGAAATGGCCTACTACTGAAATTTATGCAAATAGCCCCTGGAACTATTCATTGGTATTGGATAAGAAAGAACCTTTGAAAAACTTCAAGGTAGTTCGTAAAGTCCCTGGCCTGCTGATAACTTCCGTTCACAGTAGCCAATGTACCTTTGGAAGTGAAAGCTACCGGTCGGATTATTCCCGAATGGCAGATTGACGAGACAGGACTTTGTGGCGTATTACCCGAAGAAGATGCGGTGAAAGGAGCTAAAGAAGAGATTACATTGATTCCGATGGGAGCGGCCCGGTTGAGAATATCGGCTTTCCCGAATACTAAGGAGTAAACAGATCCTTATCATTGATATATTCAGACATATAATGAGATAAATCATTTAATGAATGGGGTGAGAGGCTATTGCAAAGATTCGTTTGATTCTTTGTAATAGCCTTTTTATGCTTCCTCTTCTCTTTCCGTTGTCATTCAGATGGATCGATTCTTCGATAAAATGGAATATTTGTGTTATTTATTGGTCAAATAATAGCTTTGTAGTAACCCCGATTTT
>VOFK01001627.1_pt1 | contig 11178 bp, 14 predicted proteins | sample 5384121 | NCBI WGS metagenome assembly VOFK01 (sample SAMN12384730, study PRJNA508395) | human gut metagenome | isolation source: healthy gut J | host: Homo sapiens | reverse complement strand
TATACCAATCTGGTCCACTTTTTCTGGATGATGGCATTTCCGGTATGCATGAACCGTCCTGTTTCCGTTGAAATGTGCAGCAGCTTGAACGAAAGAAAAGAAAGCCTCTGCTGTGTTCGTCAAAGACCTTTCCCGTCTGGGCCGAAACTATATTGAGGTCCGGACGGCTGACGAAAAAAATTTTTCCCGGTTGCCGTTTCGACAACATCGACACGGCCGAGGGAGAAAATGAACTGGCACCTCCATCCGGAAACCTGTTCCAATGAGTGGTATGCCCGTGACATCAGCAAGAAACGCCGTATCAGTACAAAAATCAAAGGCAAATCGCGAACCGATGGGATTCTCCCTATGGATATAACAAGCGACCCGAACAATCCCAAGCATTGGGTCATTGATGAAGAAGCTGCACATTGTCCGGCGCATTTTGATATGACGTTGGAGGGCTTTGGTACGGAAACAATGCCACCCAGTTTGAAAAGGAAGGCATCCCGACGCCGCGCAGGCCTCGAGGCATCGGCCGTCCTGAGTACCAAGACGCCCCGCCACCAAGTGGAATGGCTCCACGATTACCATCTTCTGTATCCTGCTGGTGGTATTTTGGTGGGTTATGTTCTGAACTTCAAACCTACTCAAGTCCACAAGAATTAAGAAGTTCATTAACGACCCGGAAATTGGGTGATGTTCAAAATGTTCAATAGAGGCCATTATTGAAGCGTTTTTCGTGTTTGAACAGGTACAGCAGAAGCGTGGAAAATGCGCAGACGGTGAAGCAACGGAGAACAGCATATTTCTCCGGCTCTGGTGTCTGCGCGGACTGCGGGTTTGCAATCTGCGCTTCCACTTTCAGGAGCGACTTGATCATTGTTTGCAACTGCTACAAATGAAAGCAAGTGGTCGATCTACTACATCCGGGTGGATTTCTGGAAGAAGTGGTTGCTGAGGCAGTCGGCGGCGGCTGACCGTTTGCCAGCCTCTGGGTGACGACTTCTGGCTGTTATCGGGGCGCTTCCCAGTTGGTGGGATGAAGCCGACCGCTGAAAGGCTGAAAGAGAAGTTGAAAACACTCGTTGCCCGGATGAGCTGGACGTTTGCCTCTTTGAGGCGCATTTTTGAGGGACAATGTTTCCGGCAAGATTCTGATGAGCACGCCGGTGTCGGGAGATATGAGGACGGCGCAAGGAGCGACCGAAGAGAAATCAAACCAGCTCCACTCAAAATCAAAACAGAACAGCTTTTATGACAACAGATATGTGTTCCAAGTAGTCTGGTTGCACCAGAGCAAGCTTTTGGGATGCTGAATGAACTGGTTGAAAAAATCAGTGTTCAATGCAGAAAAGATCAGCAGTTGTGTACATGGGAGCAGCCACCGCATTCACTACAACTGCGTGTAAAGACATCCAATTCAAGCTTTTAACTTCCTTTGCTTGATGTTGTCGGTGAATGCAAGAAAAGAGCGGCAGTTGTGAACTACGCCCCGACTCATGTCGCTATTTAGCAAATAGACGAATGGCTGCTGACAGCTAAATGCCTGGCAGAGCAATTGCGTCATGGTACCAGATATGAGAGGACTTGAACCTCCACCGAGTTTGCGTGGGGAACGCAAGTCAACGCGTCGCAGGATGCGCCATATCACCTTAGCAATTCCTGTTTTGTTCGTGAGCTGTGTTGCTCGAGCGAACGATAAGGTTAATACCAGATATACGAAGAAGTGTCAAGCATTATTTTCAATTTTCTCGACAAAATTTTGGCGAAGAAAATTGATGCATTCTGAATGGCAGCTGCAGGGGACAAAATTACTTAAAGTGTGATACAATAAACAGGACAGCATAGGAGATTTGTCGCGCGCGAACTGAAAACGAAAGGAAATGCAGAATGTTCAATATTATTTTCTGCTGGGAGCAGGCATCATGTTCTTTATGGCTCTGCGCAGTGTGCTGGCACGGCGCAGGCTGTGCCGCAGGGCAGAAGGTCACGGCCACGGTGGAGGCACCGTGCAGAGCCATGGATGCCGGTGCGCCTATGTGCTTTACTACAGGCGCGGCGCCATCGGCTGCACTACCCGAAGCCTGCGCAGGCAAAAGCTTTGCGGTGGGGGGGACACCGTCACCTTATATTATGACCCCGAAAACCCGGAAAAAATGTATGTGGAGAGGGCGACCGGGCACGCTGGGAGCCGAGGTGCTGTGGCCGTGCTGGGTGTGGCCTGCTGGAAGCTGACCGTGGGCATTGCCCGCTGAAAGCGGAAAAAGAGGATGAAACTGGAACATTTTGGTATGGCAGAGCCGGGGGACTGCCGGTCTGGTATTCACAGCCGGTGCTGAGGAACTGGCGGCAGCCGTTGCACAGGGTGCAGGCGGCCGGACGCGCCGCAGGAAGAGGACGGTCTGCTGACCGAGGCGGTGAATCGCACCATTCTTGGCGGCTTTTTCGGCGCTGTATGAGCAGCTGGTACAGGTGAGTACCATGTGGTGCCGGTGACCGACCCGGACTTTGAATTGCTGGCCGTGAACCGGGCCGAGGGCTTCCGGGCGGGGCGCAGTTCTATGCGCTGCCGCCGCTGGAAGTGGGGCGGGCAGGACACCGGCTTTGTGCAGGCCGTGGAGCCGCACCCCATCCGGCAGCTGACCATTGAACTGGAGATCAACCGTCACCACGGCGACGAAGAACGTGCAGCCGATGCAGCAGGCAAGGCGGCGCTGCGGCAGCAGGTGCCCGCGAGATCTGGGCACAGCGCTGTGCACAGGCGGTGCAGCGGGCACGCAAGCGAGCTGGTATGGCAGCTGGGCGATGCAGTGAAAGGCCCGCTGCCAAAGCAGCTGGTGGGCGGTAACTATTTTGCCGAGCAGCGCCAGTTCAACCTGAGCCTGCAGGCCAATGGCATCAACTTTGACCAGTTCCTTAAAGTGCGCGGCCAGACGGTGGAAGAGTTCCGTGCATGGCTCCATGCGCAGGCAGAGCGCAAGCTGCGCAGCTGGCTGGGGGCTTCTGCTGGTGGCAGAAAAAAGAGGGCCTTTGCACCCACGGACGCCGAGGTGGAAGCAGCTGCTGCCCACTGGGATGCCAAGCTGGACGGCGAGCGCACTTTCCCCGCCAACGATGCACGCAAAGGTGCGCCAGCGTCTGGCCCGGAGCGGGCGGAGCAGTTCATCGTGGAGCATTCCACCCTCACTCCGCCGCCCACTGAACCCATCGTGCAGAAAGTTGAAAGCAAATAATAATAAAAAGGAGCGATGCAGTGCACCGCTCCTTTTTGTTATTATTATCAGGAACTCTCAGGTCTCCACGCCCTCGAACTGGCTGTTGTAGAGCTTGGCGTAGAAGCCGCTTGCAGCAAGCAGCTCGTCGTGGCTGCCCTGCTCGACGATATGGCCGTCCTTCATAACGAGGATCACGTCGGCCTCGCGGATAGTGGACAGACGGTGCGCCACAATGAAGCTGGTACGCCCCTGCATCATGCGGGCAAAGGCCTTCTGGATACGTACCTCGGTGCGAGTATCAATGGAGGAGGTTGCCTCGTCCAGGATTAGCATGGGCGGCAGGCACAGCATCACGCGGGCGATGCAGAGCAGCTGCTTTTGTCCCTGACTGATGTTGCCGCCGTCCTCTGCAATGACGGTGTCGTAGCCATTCGGGCAGGCGGCGGATGAAGCTGTCTGCGTGGGCGGCTTTGGCAGCTGCGATGATCTCGTCAAGGCTTGCATCCGGCTTGCCGTAGGCAATGTTTTCCCGCACGGTACCGGCGCGCAGCCATGTGTCCTGCAGCACCATGCCGTAGCTGCCGCGCAGGGAAGCGCGGGTCACATCCCGGATATCGGTGCCGGACCACCTTGATACTGCCGCCGTTGACATCATAGAACCGCATAAGCAGGTTGATGAGGGTGGTCTTGCCGCAGCCGGTAGGGCCGACGATGGCGATGCGCTGGCCGGGCTTGACGTCGAGATCCAGGCCCTCGATCAGGGGGCGGTCCGGGCAGGTAGCGGAAGGAACATCCTCCAGCTGCACATGGCCGTCCGGCTGCAGTGCGGGGGCGTTCTCGGCTTCCGGCACCTGATCCTCGGCATCCAGCAGTTCAAACACCCGGCCCGCGCAGGCCAGAGCGTTTTGCAGCTCGGTCACCACGCCGGAAATCTCGTTAAAGGGCTTGGTGTACTGGTTGGCGTAGCTTAGGAACACGCTCAGCTGACCGATGGTGATGCCGCCCCGCACAGCGTACATGGCACCCACCAGGCCCACGCCGGCGTAGACGATGTTGTTGACGAAGCGGGTGGCGGGGTTGGTCATGCTGGAGAAGAAGATGGCCTTGAGGCTTACGTTCTGTAATCGGCCATTCACCTCGTCAAAGGCGGTAAGGCTCTCGGCCTCGTGGCCGAAGGCCTGCACCACCTTCTGGCCCTCGATCATCTCGTTGACCAGGGCGGTCTGCTTGCCGCGGACGGTGCTCTGGCTCTGGAAGTAGTCGTAGCTGCGCTTGGCCAGAAAGCCTGCCACCAGCAGACTCAGCGGGTAATGCACACCACCACCAGCGTGATGGCCACATTCTCGCTCAGCATGAACAGCAAGGTGCCCAGAATGGTCAGCACGCCGCTGAACAGCTGGGTGAAGCCCATGAGCAGGCCGTCGGCAAAGGTATCCACATCGGCCACCATGCGGCTCACGATGTCGCCGGAGGGGATGGCTGTCGAGAGGTAGGACAGCGGCAGGGTCTGGATCTTGCGCAGGGCCTCGTTGCGCAGGTCCCGGCTCACAAGGAAGGTGATGCGGTTGTTGCACACGCTCAGCAGCCACTGCGCAAGAGCGGCCACACCGGCAACCACCAGCACCTCATGATAATGCGCATCACACCGGCCAAAATCTACGGCGCCCTTGCCCAGCATCAGGTCAATGGCGCTGCCGCAGAGGATGGGGATATACAGCTGTGCACCCACGCTCACGGCAGCAACGATCAGGCTGCACACCACAAACAGGGAATAAGGTTTGATCTTGCCCAGAACACGGGTCAGGGTGGCCTTGCGCTGCTGGGGTCAGCTTTGTTTTTGCTTTTGCACTCATTTCTGCGCATCCCCTTTCTTGAACTGGCTGGCGTAGATCTCCTCGTAGACGGGGCAGGTCTGGCGCAGCTGGTCGTGGTGCCGATGCCCACCAGATGGCCGTCATCCAGCACCAGAATTTGATCGGCGTGCTGGAAACTGGCGGCGCGCTGGCTGACGATGAAGACAGTCAGTGCCCCGGGCAGCGCCGCCAGCGCCTTGCGCAGGGCCGCGTCGGTGGCATAGTCCAGCGCGCTGGCGCTGTCGTCGTCAAAATCAAAATGTCCGGCTTGCCCACCAGCGCACGGGCAATGGTGAGCCGCTGCTTCTGGCCGCCGGAGAGGTTCCGTCCGCCCTGCTCCACAGGCTCGTCCAGCCCAAGGGGGGCTTTGCCCTTGACAAAATCCGCAGCCTGCGCAGTCTCCAGTGCTGTCCACAGATCAGCGTCCGCCGCGTCCTTGTTGCCCCACAAAAGGTTGGAGCGGATGGTGCCGCCGAAGAGCTGCGCCTTCTGCATGACCACAGCTGCCTTGCCGCGCAGGGCGTCGCGGGGGTAGCTGCGGACGTCGCGGCCCAGGATCTCCACGCTGCCCTCCGTGGCGTCATAGAAGCGGGGGATAAGGCTGATGAGGCTGGATTTGCCGCTGCCCGTGCCGCCGATGACGCCAATGGTCTGGCCGCGCTTTGGCAGTGAAAGCTGATGTCGGAGAGGCTGGGTGCACCGGCACCCACATAGGTCAGGCTGACATGCTCAAAGCGCACGGCGTCACCGGCCTTTCGGCGGGCACCTCACTGCGCAGCTCGACGGGGAAGTCCATGCCGGGCTTGGTGTCCAGCACCGCCTGCACACGGCCTGCACAGGCCAGCGCCTTGCTCACCTGCACGATCAGGTTGGCCAGTTTGACCAGCTCGACCAGGATCTGGTTCATGTAGTTCACCAGCGCGATGACATCGCCGGAGGCCATGCCGCCCACATTGATCTCAATGCTGCCCACATACAGCAGCGCCACGATGGCAAGGTTGATGATCACATAGGTCAGCGGACTCATCAGCGCCGAAAGATGGCCGACATGCAGCTGCATCTTGGTCAGCAGAGCGTTGGCGTCCTCAAAGCGGTCGATCTCGCTCTGCTCCTTATCGAAAGCGCGGACGACGCGCCCACGCCGGTCAGGTTTTCGCGGGTCAGGCCCAGCACACGGTCCAGGCGCTCCTGGGCGGTCTTGTACAGCGGGCCGGGTGATGACCATCACGCCGAACACCACCACACTCAGCAGCGGGATGGCGACTACAAAGATCAGCGCTGCACGCGCGTTGACTGTGAAGGCCATGACCATGGCACCCAGCACCACAAAGGGGCTGCGCAGGAACAGGCGCAAAAACAGGTTGAGCCCGCTTTGCACCTGATTGACATCGCTGGTCATACGGGTGATGAGGGTGCTGGTGCCGAGGGTGTCCATCTCGGTAAAAGCTCAGGGTCTGGATGTGCTCAAACAGGGCGTGGCGCAGAGCTGTGGAATAGCCCACGGCCGCCTTTGCGGAAAAAATACTGTGCCGTCAGGCTGCAGGCAAGGCCGATCATGGCCAGCAGCAGCAAAATACCGCACCGCATAAGGATATAATGGAAGTCGTGCGCTGCAATGCCCACATTGCACGATGTCTGCCATAACCAGAGGGACAAACAGGTCAAAGGAGGCTTCCAGCATCTTGAACAGCGGCGCAAGCACGGCTTCGCGCTTGTAGCCGTTCAGGTAAATGGGTAAGCATTTTGTTCAAGGCTAAAAATCTCCTTTTCAATTATAACATTTATAAACTTTTACCTTTATTATAACGCATGTTGATACTTAAAATGCTATTGTTTTTTGCCAAAGGATGCACCGGGCTCTCCGATGTTTTCCTCCGCCCATTGTGAAAATTGGGAAAATCCTGCTATAATAATCTATTATGACGAAAAAATATGACGAAAAAGATATGACGAAAAAAGAAGGGTGAATGCAATGGCAAAGATGAACAGACGGCGGGGGTGCGCTTCCGCCCGGTGGGCACCCGCCGCGGCAAAAGACCGCCCCGAAATACGGTCCCACCGGCACCGGCTGCCCGGCGGATCGAGCAGGCCATCAGGCGCTTTCAAGACCAGAACGAGGAACATGTCTGGGAGCCTGATGAGCGCTCTGAATTACGCGCTGGAGCTGGAAACCCATGGGTGCTGCTGGTGCCGCTGCTGCCGCCACCGACCCCCGCCCGCCCGCCCCGTGGGCGGAGCACCCCATCCCGGCGGAAAAGGCCGACGGCTTGCCCCCGTGGCCCCTCCGCAACCGGAAGGGCCGCTGTTACCTGCCGCTGTTCACCTCGGTGAAGGCGGCCGGTGCAGGCAGTACCGCCACCCGCCCCATGGCCGGACCGCACCTGCGGGATGCCATGGCATGGCGCTGGACACCCCGGGCATCGACGGCGTGGTGCTGGACCCGTGGAGCCCAATTCCGCCTCGCTGGACAATTGCGCTGCTCAACGGTTCTGCTGCACGCGCAGGCCACGGGGACCCCGATGCCCCGGCGCAGAAGGGAAGCCGGGAAAAAAGCTGCCTGCCACGGCTGGTGGGATGAGCCGTTCACTACCAAAAGCCCGCCGAGCAGGGCAACGCCATGGGACTAAGCCATGCTGGCGAGACTGCTCTATCGGGCCGCGGCATGCCGGCCCGGCACAGGCCCGCAAGCTCTGGAAAAAAAGCGCCGCTGCCGGCGGAGGTTCCCCGCATGATTGCCCTCGGGCGACGACCGCCGCCGGGGGCGACAACGGCCGGGCTGCTGTTGGCCCACCGCCGTGCCCAGGGCGGGCCGCTGCCCCCCGGATATCGCCTATACGCCGCAGGTCCGCCTGCGCATGGCGCAGACCGAGACCCGCTTCGTCTCAGCCGCAAAAAGGCGCTGGCGCAGGCTGGCAGAGGCAAGGCAGGGCTTTTGGGTCCGCTTGCAGCGGGAGCACGAGCCGGACGCCGACCGCTGGCTCGACGAGGCCGAGAACGTCATCCGCCAGCTGACCCAATGAGCCGCCTGCACAGCCTGCAACATAACATGGAATTTCTTTACAATTGACTAAAAATCGTCATAGGAACCGGTAAGATATACTGGAAAAAAAATCACGCCCAAAAACGGCGGACAAGGACAAAAACAGTATGAGCAAAGTGATCGGAATCGACCTCGGTAACGACCAATTCCTGCGTGGCAGTGGTCGAGGGCGGCAAGCCCGTCGTCATCGCCAATGCGGAGGGTGAGCGCACCACCCCCAGCGTTGTGGCCTTCACGAAGGATGGTGAACGTCTGGTGGGCGGTGCGGCAAAGCGCCAGCTTGCCACCAACTCCGGCCGGACGGTGTCCAGCATCAAGCGGTATATGGGCTGGACTACCGGGCGCACATCGACGGCAAAGACCTTGCCCCGCAGGAGATCAGCGCCATGATCTTTACCAAAATCCGCCGGGATGCCGAGAGCTACCTGGGCGAGCCAGTGACCGAAGCAGTCATCACGGTGCCTGCCTATTTTGACGACAGCCAGCGCAAGGCCACGCAGGACGCAGGCCGTATCGCGGGGCTGAACGTCCTGCGCATCATCAACGAGCCGACCGCGGCAGCGGTGGCCTACGGTCTGGACAACGAGGCCCCCCAGAAAATCATTGTCTACGACCTCGGCGGCGGCACCTTCGACGTCTCCATCATCGAGATCGAAGACGGCACCTTTACGGTGCTGGCCACCGGCGGCGATACCCGCCTCGGCGGCGACGACTTCGACCAGCGCATCGTGGAGTACGCGGTGGCAGAGTTCAAAAAGTCTGACCGCATCGACCTGAGCCGCGACCCCGCCGCCATGGGCCGCCTGAAAGGAGGAAGCGGAAATGGCCAAGAAGGAGCTTTCCAGTGCGCTTTCGCCCAGCTGAACCTGCCGTTTATCGCGGTGGGCAAGGATGGGCCGCACCACTTGGATATCGCGTTCCCGCCCCCAATTTGAGATGATGACCGGTGATCTGCTGTCCCGCACCAGTGGCCCCGGTGCAGAACGCACTGCGGGATGCCGGGATCTCGGCCTCGCAGCTGGGCAAAGTCCTTCTCGTCGGCGGCAGCACCCGGATGCCTGCTGGTCGAGCGGCAGGTCAAGGAGCTGCTGGGCTGTGAGCCCAGCCACACCCTGAACCCGGATGAATGTGTTGCCATGGGTGCGGCTGTGCAGGGTGGCCTGCTGCAGGGCGGCGGAAAGCTGGCCGGTGCCACCGGCGCAGCGGCGCAGGGCCTTGTGCTGATGGATGTGACCCCGCTGACCCTCTCCATTGAGACGCTGGGCGGCGTGGCCACCCCTTATCACCCGCAACAGCATGATCCCCCACCCGCAAGAGCCAGATCTTTACCACGGCACGCCCCATGCAGACCAGCGTGGAGATCAATGTTCTAGCAGGGCGAGCGCCACTTTGCGCGGGACAACAAGAGTCTGGGCAAGTTTCAAGCTGAACGGCATCCGTGCCAGCTTCTCTTCCAAGCCCCAGATCGAGGTCACGTTTGATATCGATGTCAACGGCGTGGTCAAGGTCTCTGCCAAGAGATCTCGCTACCGGGCGTGAGCAGAACATCACCATCACCGGCAGCACCAACCTTTCGGAAAAATGAGATCCAGCGCGCCATGGCAGACGCCGCCGCCTACGAGGCCGAGGACAGCCGCCGCAAGGAGCGGCTGGAGCTGCACAATCAGGCCGAGGTGCTGGCCTACAAGGTGGACGAGGCGCTTTCCAAGTGCAAAAAGGAGCTGGACAAGGACGAAAAGGCCCGCGTGAAGGCCGACCTTGCCAACCTGCGCCACTGCCTGCGCAGGATAAGCCCGAAAAGATGAACGAAAACGGAAGAAGCAAACCTCCGTCAGGCCAAGAGCCAGCTCGAAGCATCCGCAAACCACCTGATGGTGCTCTATGCATCGGAGCAGAGCGAGAACGGCTCGACGGGACCATTTGATAAACAGTAAGTAAGACCCCCCTGCTGTGTTTGAGCGGGGGTCTTTTTGCGTCTGAGGGAAAAGTATCTATGGAAAACGAAGAGGAGAGAGGGAAAAAGCTTATCGGCCAACGATGAGTAATGCGGCGGCTGCGGAAGCCCACGGTGAGGTGACGCTGCTGCCGAGGTGGCAGAGTGACCCAGGTGCCGGGCTTCTGATCCTGGCACAGCAGAGTCAGGTTCAGGGTGGTGGAGTCTTGTCGGTCTTGAGCACCAGAGTGCTTTACGCCCCCTGATTCATCAGGGTCTGCATGTCGAGGATGGTGGTGCGGAAGGTGGCGTTGTCATCGGGGGCGTCCAGCGTCAGCACGCGGCCTTCCTGGGCGGTGTAGAGCACCTGCTTGCCCAGCAGGCCCTTGACGGTGTCCAGCGGGCTTCGCTCTTCTCCACCGGCGTGTCAGGAGGGCAGGGGAGTCGCCGGAGATCATCATCACGTTGCCCTGAATGGGGTTCTCCACCGGGGGAAGCGTAGCCGCCGTAGTTGGGGTCTACCTCCCCACCGGAACGTCAGAGTGGAGAGCAATGTCACCCTGAACCATGACCTCGACGACTGAGGGGCGGTGATAACCGGCAACAGTCGTGTCCTCGGCGTCGGCAGCGCAAAGCGCGCACCCACGCCTCATGGCGGCGGTCATGGTCAGCAGCGCGGCAGCAGCGGCAGCGCGGCGGGCAGTGTTCTTGTTCAGCAGTCTCATAGTAGTATCCTCCCAGAATGTGAGGGGTCAACCTCTCCGTCAGCTTTGGTGCGCTGACGGAGAGAGGTTTATCCCAAATGCTTTTATCAGCGGTACGGCGTATCGGCTGAAACCGCCGTATCTGTAATGAATACGGATGGCGGCTGGATTATTGCAGAGATCTATTTTTATTTTCGCTGGAATCTTTTCCTCAAGGATAGCCAAACTCGCCGGTGATGGTCTCGCTTTTCATAAAGGTACTTCGCCAGCTCGTCAAGCTTTGTACGGTTGTCGGTGAGGATCTTGATGGCCTTTTTCGTGCTGGGCCTTTACCAGCTCCAGACCTGCTGGTCGATCTCCGCTGGGTTCGCCGGAGCAGGCCAGCGAGGTGTCGCTGCCCAGATACTGGTTGTTCACCGAGCAATACGTAACTGAACGAAGCAATACTGAT
>VOFK01002018.1_pt1 | contig 11179 bp, 11 predicted proteins | sample 5384121 | NCBI WGS metagenome assembly VOFK01 (sample SAMN12384730, study PRJNA508395) | human gut metagenome | isolation source: healthy gut J | host: Homo sapiens | reverse complement strand
TCCCGATAAGCAGACTTCCACTCATACCCTCTTTTTATCTCCTTTTGGTGTGTTTTTGCCATAGTCTTAAAAACCTCACTCCCTCCGCCTTGACCGCTAATCTTATCAATGAAGTATTTTACCTCTTTTTTCTCTCAAGTATAAAAAGTCCCCTTGGGGTGTCAACTCTTACACCTCACTCCCTCCCGCCTTGACCGCTAATCTTATCAATGAAGTGTTTTTACCCTTTTCTCATTTTTACAAATATACTATATACCAGCATAAAATACTAAAGCATTGCAGATCATACCGCCCCAAAACAAGTACAGCTTCAAGCCCTCATATCTGAAAAAGCTGTTTTTTACTTTCCTCCAGCTCCCGGACTTTCTGCTTCATTACGCTTGTAAGCGTATCAGACTGCTTTTCAAGGGCTTTTGTTGCCCTCTGTACAGCCTCTATATTTGCCTGTAATGCCTTTCTAACCTCTTGGACGGTACTTTCTCTTACCTCATCTCTCAGGCTCCCAATTTCAGCTGATATGGCGTTCTGAAGCAGTTCGTTGCTGTTCTCTAACTGCTCGACTTGCTTCTTCAGCTCGCTGATGAGCTGCCTGCTCAGCTCTGCGTCTCTCTGCCTGTTCTGCTCTGCCCTTTTTTTCTTGATTTGACTGCTTCATCAATTCCTCGCAGCTCTCGCTCGACAAAGCTAAAAGGCTTCCTTCAAAGCAGGCTGTTCTCCAGCTCTGTCCGGCTCTGACGGTTCAGTTCTTGAGCTGTTCTCTCTCGGACTTGCCTGCTCCGACTTCTGCTGTTCGTGCATTTCTCTCAAACTCATGCTCCAGTTCCTCCTTTCCAAAACCCATGTTGTAATATTTTTCCAGCTTATTATTACGAATTTTGCAAGCCTTTTTCTCCTGCCTGCTCCCTTGCTAAGTCGGTATATGTGATGTATTTGTGGCTGTCCTTCCAGTCCACTCCGTACCCTCTTTCATTCATCAGCCGGATAAAGCTTTCCCGGCTGGTCGCTGTTTCCTTACAGTCCAGTACCGCCAGGGCAATGTCTTGGACATAGCTTTTCACTTCCCCCTGCTCCGCCTGCTTCAGAAGCTGGTACGTCTCTTTTTTCCATGCCACTGTTTCCTCACGCTCCGCTCCTTCAAAGGTCTTTCCCTTTTCTGGAACGTGTAGCCCCTGCTCTTGGCTCTGTGCGTTGCACCGCTCCTTCAGCTCCCGAAGGTCGGCACTGCTCCACTGGAGCTTGTGCCCGTCCTCAAAATTGACGGAATTGACGATAAAGTGCGTATGGATATGGTCTTTATCCTTATGGGTAGCCACAAGCACCTCAAACCCTTTCCATGCCGGCATGTTCTCTGCAAGCTGTAAGGCATTTCTGTGTGCCTGCTCCGGCGTGATTTTCTCGTCCTTATGGTAGCTCTGGACAAAGTGCTTGTACATCCTTCCTCCGGTTTTCTCCCATAGTTCCTTGGTAGCCTGCATTTCCTCCTTTGCCGTCCCTGCTTCACAATGCAGACCGCTGACAAGCTTCTCCTCTGTCTTTTCTTCTTTCGTCACATAGTCAATCGCCTGTCCTATGCCTGCCTTTGAAGATACCGCCTTAATAACTGCCATACTTGTTTCAGCTCCTCCCCTTGTTCCCGCACCTCGGCTTCACTTGGCAGTACTCCGCCCTCATTACACCGCTTTGCTATCTGGTTGAGGTTGTTCCCGATCCGCTTCAGCTCCGGGATAAGTTCCTTGATTCCGTCCGTATTGACGATTTTTTTATCCAGCACGCAGGAAAGGATATACTCCTGCTGGTTCTTCCCGCTCTCCTGCACCCTTTCCTGCAACTTCTGGTATTCTTCCTCGTTTACCCGGAAGGATAACTGTTTCGGTCTTGTCTTGTTGTTCATGCGGCGAATGATGCTTTCCCTCCAGCCGGAACGGACAATGCTTAAATCTTTTCAACTATTCTTCTATTTGATATTTTTCACAAAAAATATTTTTTTAGCTGTTTTACCTAATTTTTATGATATAATTCTATTGTATTCTTTAATTATATACAATTTTATAAAAGGGGTGATAACAGCTAAGTAAATAATTATCTAACTTATTACATTTTCAAAAAAGCGAAAGGAGATTATTCTATGAAAAAATTGATTACAGCTCTTTTAGTTCCTATTCTATGCTTAACAATTAACATGAATGTTTTTGCTTCTCCCGCTACAACGCCAACTTCAAATCCTGATGAACTTCTTAACGAATTAAATCAGGAAATGGAAGAAATCAATCACTATATAAAAACTAATATACAGCCTTTAGACATAAAGAACCAAACTGTTCACTATACAATTCCTTTATCTACTGGAAAAACAGCAGAATATTCTATCCAAATAACCAAATGCCCACTATCCCGTATTACTATTCTTGATGCCAAAGTTGGAACATGGTACTTTGACAGTACACTGGATTTACCTAATCATGGCTCTATAAAAGTCAGAACAACTGTAAATATCACAGAAGTCCCTACAAGTAGTGGTTCAATTCCCAAATTCACTGCTTATGACGGTAAAGTTACTGCCATACCAAGTCAACTTGTCAGTGTCGATGCCACTACTGCTGAAACAGTATGTATCATAGAAACAGCAGCTTACAAAACAGTAGGATATGTAGGATTTAATATTGCTGGAAGACCTGCCAACTTTTATTATGAACAATACATTTCTTTTGTTGATAACAAAGAAAACTATGATAAAATTCAGGTTTCGTTAACTGGCGAATTTTAACTCTGAGGAAATGTTACTATGGACTTTCTTTTTACATATTTAGGTGGATTATTACTTGATGGTATTATAAATATAATTTTATATGCCCCTGCTATTATCCTTGCGTTATATATTTATAAACGATTTATAGACAAGTAGAAAATGCCTGAAATTTATTTCAGGCATTTTCTACATTCCACCACTTGTAAACAGTAGGCTTACTTAATCCTGTCTCCCGTATGCAGTCCGCTTTCTTTCCTGCCGGGTGGCTCTCCTGCCATTCTCTAACCGTCTGTTCTGCGGTTGGTGGCACATACCGCCACTCTCCATCTGGATATAAAATATCTCTTGTACTACTCATAATCTTCATGTGTACCGCTTGCTTTCTGTAGTTCCGCTTATTTGCAGGTATCGTAACCTTTGTGTTGTCCTCTATCCATTCCCGACTTGCTATCGTTGACAGCCTTTTTCTGTCCCCTTTCAATGCCCGAAGAGCGTCTTTCACATCTGCCCGGCTGAAATGGTTGTCCTCGTCCTCGGTAAGGCTCTCTAAATGGTCCAGGAACGCATAGGCGTCTCTCCGTATCTTCTGCTCGGATATGCCACACTTCAAGCCATAAGAGCACAACGCCATAATGGAAAAGTAACGCCCTCCAGCTTTCACTTCCTCGGTTATTTTCCGTTTCCACCATTCATATAAAGCTTCGTTACACACCCACGTACCGCCCTGCTTCTTACTTTTCTGCTTCGGCTCTCCCTGCACGATCCGCTTCTCATACCATTCCGGGTACAGCTCCTTTGCTTCTTCCAGCGTAACGGTACTTTTTCTTCTCGGCTTCTCGTACAACGGAGCAAGGTCTACCTTACAGCTCGGTATGCTGGCTTTTATGTCCTCCAGCGTGTAACGGTTCTCTGACAGCTTATAGGCTTTTACCGGGAAATCTGCACCCAGCTTCGACTGACTCCCCACACACCGGAACCCTTGATAAATTCCGGTTATATCCGGGCTGTCCGGACGGATAGAACTGGTATCATTCCATAGCCGCCGGATAAAGGCTTCTTTCAACTCCGCAAGCACTTCTTCCCGATTTCGATACAACTGAACCGGCTCCTGCAAGAAATAGTAAAGATGTACCCCCTTGCCGGAACTGACAAGATAAGTCGGACGAAGCTGCACACCATTCCCAAACTGCTTCAACAGGTTCTTTAACTGCTGTTTGCCTACATAGTCCACATCCACCACCACCGCAAACAGCTCATGAGCGTTCTCTTTCGTGTGTGACTTTCCGTAAAAACTAATAGGCGGTATCAGCCCAAACCTATCTCCTACGACCTTATCCAGCATTTTCAGACTATCATCAATTACCCACTGCCGGGTTCTTCCTTTGCCGGACGGTCTAATCTGTGTCGCTATAATATTACCTTTTCCGTCCTCCGGCTCTTGCTGGAGACTGCCAGCCGGAAACAACTCCCGATAGAAATCATGAGGACTTACTTCCGGGTATCCCCTCTCCAGCATAAGGGCTTCTTTCTCCCGATAAGCAGACTTCCACTCATACCCTCTTTTATCTCTCCTTTTGGTGTATTTTGCCATAGTCTTAAACACCTCACTCCCTCTCGCCTTGACCGCTAATCTTATCAATGAAGTATTTTACCTCTTTTTCTCTCAAGTATAAGGGAGTCCCTTGGGTGGTGTCAACTCTTACACCTCACTCCCTCCCGCCTTGACCGCTAATCTTATCAATGAAGTGTTTTACCCTTTTCTCATTTTACAAATATACTATATACCAGCATAAGAAATACTAAAGCATTGCAGATCATACCGCCCCAAAACAAGTACAGCTTCAAGCCCTCATATCTGAAAAAGCTGTTTTTACTTTCCTCCAGCTCCCGGACTTTCTGCTTCATTACGCTTGTAAGCGTATCAGACTGCTTTTCAAGGGCTTTTGTTGCCCTCTGTACAGCCTCTATATTTGCCTGTAATGCCTTTCTAACCTCTTGGACGGTACTTTCTCTTACCTCATCTCTCAGGCTCCCAATTTCGGCTGATATGGCGTTCTGAAGCAGTTCGTTGCTGTTCTCTAACTGCTCGACTTGCTTCTTCAGCTCGCTGATGAGCTGCCTGCTCAGCTCTGCGTCTCTCTGCCTGTTCTGCTCTGCCCTTACTTGTTCTTGATTTGACTGCTTCATCAATTCCTCGCAGCTCTCGCTCGACAAAGCTAAGGCTTCCTTCAGCAGGCTGTTCTCCAGCTCTGTCCGGCTCTGACGGTTCAGTTCTTGGAGCTGTTCTCTCGGACTTGCCTGCTCCGACTTCTGCTGTTCGTGCATTTCTCTCAAACTCATGCTCCAGTTCCTCCTTTCCAAAACCCATGTTGTAATATTTTTCCAGCTTATTATTACGAATTTTGCAAGCCTTTTCTCCTGCCTGCTCCCTTGCTAAGTCGGTATATGTGATGTATTTGTGGCTGTCCTTCCAGTCCACTCCGTACCCTCTTTCATTCATCAGCCGGATAAAGCTTTCCCGGCTGGTCGCTGTTCCTTACAGTCCAGTACCGCCAGAACAATGTCTTGAACATAGCTTTTCACTTCCCCTGCTCCGCCTGCTTCAGAAGCTGGTACGTCTCTTTTTCCATGCCACTGTTTCCTCGCTCCGCTCCTTCAAAAGGTCTTTCCCTTTTCTGGAACGTGTAGCCCCCTGCTCTTGGCTCTGTGCGTTGCACCGCTCGCTTCAGCTCGAAGGTCGGCACTGCTCACTGGAGCTTGTGCCGTCCTCAATTGACGGAATTGACGATAAAGTGCGTATGGATATGGTCTTTATCCCATAGCCATTAACTTCAAACCTTTCCGTCGGCATGCCTCTGCAAGCCGTGGGCATTTCTGTGTGCCTGTTCGGCGTGATTTCTTTCGTCCTTATGGCAGCTCCTGACAAAGTGCTTGTACATCCTTCTCCGGTTTCTCCTCCTATAATAATAGATAACTTGGGAACGCGGATACAATGCTTATAAGAATAGCAGGTACGGTCAGCGAGTCTATTGTAGACGGACCGAAATAAGATATACAATATTTTACACAGGGCTGTCCGCATCACTGTGAGGGTCTGTCACAATCCCGAAACGCACGATTTCAGCGGCGGCAGACTTGCGGATACCGACAAGATATATAATCACATTGCGGAAAATCCTCTGCTGAAGGGCGTTACTTTTTCGGGCGGAGAGCCGTTCTGCCAGCCTGCACCGTTATATGACCTTGCAAAAAGAGGATAAAGGAAAACACAAAGCTTGATATAATGGCATATACCGGTTTTACCTTTGAACAGCTTGTTGAAAAATCAAAGACGGACGAGGATGTTAAAAATCTGCTGTGTCGGTAGTGGATATATACTGGTCGACGGAAAATTTATACTTGCCCAGAGAAGCCTTTTGCATGAACTTCATTTCAAAGGAAGCCGCAATCAGAGGATAATTGATTGTAAGAAATCACTGGAAACGGTAATGTTGTAATTAAGGAGTTGTGATGAAGAAAAGAACGACAATTCCGCATTTCTGCGTTTTTGCTGTGCTTATGCTGTGCTTTTTTCACCTCGTGTAAAGAGGATGACGGCAAGGGATATGTGTTCGGTTATGATATATCATCGAATCCCGAAGCCTTGACCAATACGCTTCGGACAGGGAATCATATCTTATAATCGGCTCGGTGTTCGAGGGCTTGTTCAGAATCGGAGCAGACGGCAATGCGGAAAAAGCAATGGCTGAAAGCTATACCGTTTCGGATGACGGGCTTACATATAACTTTAAACTTAAGCAGGACAGATACTGGACAGATGTAAACGGCTACAACAAGAAGGTCACAGCCGCCGATTTTGTTTTCGGCTTCAGAAGATTATTCCTGCCGGAAACCAGAGCGCCGAAGGCATCGGAATATTTCTGCATAAAAAATTCCGATAAGATAAACAGCGGAGAAATTACAGACCTGTCACCAGCTCGGAGTTACGGCGCAGGGGGGATTATTCGCTTACAATAGAACTGCAATATACCGAGCCGTCATTTGCAATGCTTCTTGCTATGCCGGCGGCTATGCCGTGCAACGAGGAATACTTCATCAAGGCACAGGGCAAATACGCTCTTGATGCAGAGCAAACTGCGTCAAACGGTCCGTTTTATGTTAAGACGTGGAATTATGACGCTTGAGCAACAATAACAATAATCTCGTTCTTCGTTACAGCGACAAGTATAATGAGCATGACGAGGTAACTCCGCTCGGACTTAACTTCTTCATTGAAGATAATCATATTACTGATTTCACCGACGGAACATCGCAGAGCATCGTTCTTTCGGGCAGTAAGGCAAAGAGTATCTTGACAAAATTATATCTATGACGAATTCTCGACCGCTGTTTACGGCATTACAATGAACACATCAAATTCCGATATTCGGAGCGATAAGCTCCGCTACGCCTTACTGTATGCGACCGATACCGCAGAGCTTGAAATGCCTTTCGGATATACCTGTTGCTGATGGTGCAGTACCTCCGTCCGTAAAAATTCGCTCGGAAGCTATCGTGATGTTGTGGGTGGCAAGGCAGTGGTAAAGCCCGATGAGATAAAGGCATATACGGCATGTACCAGAGTGCGTGTGCCAATATCGACAAGGCGGATTTGTACAGCGCGTCAATATAATCGCCGTAGAAAACCGTGACGAAGAAATAGGCGAATCGGTAAAGGGCATTTTACAGCAGTGGCAGGCAAAGCTCGAATGTGCAGTATCGCATTCGTATATCAGCGAAAGCGAATATGACGAGAAGCTGAAAAACGGCGATTATACGCTTGCACTGGACACGTCTTAACGGCAGTTATAATTGCCCCCTGAGGCGTATCTTAACAGCTTTACGGATAACGAACAAATACAGTGCTATGAACAGCGATTATTCGAAACTGCTCGAAAAAGCATCGCAGGCGAAGGATGAGAAGGAGGAATATGAGCTGTGCAGACAGGCGGAAAAACAGCTTATATCCGACGGCAGATTCATTCCCGTTGCATACGTTACGGAGTATTTTATCAGTACAAAAAACTGCGAAAATATAATTTATGACGCATTTACAGGACAAATTGACTATCGTAATGCGCTGTATTTCGACTGGATAATATGACAGCAAAGAGAAAAAAATAAAAATTGCGGGGGTATTGATTGACTTTTTTATTATAGGTATGGATAAAATCAATGTAAGCGATTACAAAGGCAAAGGAGGCAAATTTGTATGGAAAATAGAACAGAATTACAGCCGTACAGCGTCCTTATGTCGGTATACAGCGGAGAAAATCCCGAGTTTTTCGCTCAGAGCCTTGAAAGCCTGTATATACAGACTTATCCTGCGGATGAGATAGTTGTTGTATGATTTGCGGGCTGAATGAACAGCTTGACGGGAAGTGCTTTTGAGCAATAGTGAAAAGTTCGGCGGTAAGCTGAAGATACATCGCCTTGAAAGTCACGGCGGCACGGCAAAATGTGCTAACACAGGGCTTGCTATTTGTAAGAATGAATATATAATGAAGATGGATTCGATGATATATGCCTTGAAAACAGGGCGGAGAAGCAGATGACATATCTTGCACAACACCCTGAGGTGTCAATACTCGGCAGTTTTATCTGTGAGTTCAACAGCGATACAGGTGAAGATATCGCCGTAAGAAGACCTCCGACAGAAAACGACGAGATAAGAAAATTTGCAAAACGCAGAGCGCCGTTCAATAACCAGACGCTCGTGTATAAAAAGTCGCTTGCACAGTCTATCGGCGGATACTGCGAGGAGCTTGAACGCTGTGAAAGATTATGACTTTATGGTGCGTATGCTGATTGGCGGTGCAATAGCGGCAAAACATTCCCGAAGTGCTTGTACGCTACAGGGTAACGGCGGGAAACCTGAACCGCAGACGCAATTGGCGTAATACAAAGAGCTTTATTGCGGTCAGAAAAAAGATAAGAAAGATGGGCTTCTCGGGTTTTATGGATTTCCTTTTCCTCCTTTGTGCAAAGCCAGATAGTTCTGTTTATTGTACCGGCCGTGTGTGACCGATTTATTAATAATTCAGAAAATAAGAACCACCTTTTTTTGCAAAAGCAGAGGTCATTCTTATTTTCGATATACAAATCCCCCCGACTTTGAAAATCGGGGGATGCGTTTTAACTTAGCGGTAGTTACCGCCGCTTTACATAGTCGCTGTACTTCGTTGAACTGCCTGGAGGTCTTATATGCTCTGATTCTGAACTTATGCAGTGCCTGCCTTTAAAAGTTCTTTGTTACCTTTGTTATTCGAGTCCACTTGCCTGCCCTTTTGTACTGTTCGACAATGTAGCCTGTAGCGGTTGTGTTTTTGTTCCACTCTCAGAGTAGCGGTCGTTTGGAACAGATTCCTCTTTGTAAAGCCTGTTACATTCGTAACGCTCGGTGCGGATGTTCTCGCAAAGAAGTCTTATATAAGCGGTTTCTGGTGGTTTTACCGTTTACCGTCTTGTACGTTTTGATGCGGAATGTGTAAGTTGTGCTTGCTTGTGTTCTTCTCGCAGTGTACGAAGTATTGGTGTTTGATGCTGCTTCTTTTTGTAAGCTGTACCCACTTTCCTGTACTGTTCAAGCATATATCCTGTAGCGTGAATTCCTGTTCCATTTTTACAGTAAGTGCTTGAATCTGTAGAGGATTGCTTTTGTAAAGTTCAAAAATATTTTTTGCAAGTGGTGGTACTCCAACATTCCGAATATATCCGGTCAACACAGTGTCACCGTGGTATCGGTAGCGTTTCTGATTCTGAATGAGTAGGTCGTTCCGTTTATAAGGCCTTTCTCAGTATAGCTTGTCGTGTCAACAGGAAGCTCTGCTATATTGCACCACGATCCGTTCTTGTATCGTTCAACGAAGTAACCGACTTCACCTTCACATTTATCCCACTGTAACGTAACTGAATTTGTTGTAGCTGATTGTACCTTGAAGTTAGTAACATTTAACGACCAGCTTGAAGTCCTTGCCGCAAAGCGTACATAATCGCTCTGTAGGCATAGATTCCCTTTTGGTTTTATACGCCCTTATCCAAAGTGTAAACCGTATCCGGTTTCAGATTGTATAAATCGACCGCAGGATATTCACTGTCATTTTATCTGTACTTCCACTTACCGCCTTTTTGTACTGTTCGGTAATATATATCCATCGGCGTCTTCAACTTTATCCCAATTGATGAAAATTTCCGTGGTGGTTGTATGCCTTGCTGTGCAATTGGTAACACTTGCGGGAGGAGTCAGCTTTTCGGGTATCTGTTCCTTCTTGCCGTACTTTATTACAGCATCAACAAAAAGCCTTATCACTACCAGCCGAAAGGTTGAACGGTTGAGGTGACCGAATGCATTCGCCTCTGTCACCGCCATTGAACGCATTGTTATCCGCATACAAGGCACGCCGTATTTCGGCGGATTTGCATATAATACTGGTGCCCACTTTACACGTTCAGCTGCATTGTTTTTGTTGGAGGCACTGGTTTCACTCGATTATTGCAGGGACACCTTTATCAATGAAATGCGATTTTATTGTGCTGTACAGATAATCCACTTCATTTTTCAGATCATTCGTAAATTCAGCTGTGGTTTGCGTTAAGAGCAAAATTATAAGGTGTATATGTGTACTTCCGATACGAAGACGATCGGGCGTAGAATCATTCGGTAATTTGAATGTTGATGTTGTACAGCCGTCTATAGAGGCATCGTATCCCGGAACCATTATACATCTGTCGGACCGCCGGCCGCACGGATAAGCATCAACCGCTGTCGATTGAGTGTGTTTATTATACTGATCGAATCACGAACCGCACTGTTGATTATTTACAGGAAACCACCACTCATCACCTGTGTCGACAAGTCTTGGCTCGTTTAGCGTTTCAAATATCAGCTTCTGGTCGTAATTCTTGAAATATTTTTGCTACCTGCGTCCATATTGATTTTTACGAATTTCACCGACCTGGGTTTTTATATGTAGATGAAGGATAGTAGTACTGTGGGATGTGTCGGTGAATGTTCAGGATAACGTTACATATCGTTATCAAATGCAGTAATCTACAACTTCTTTACTCTTGCAAGCCACTGAGAGTCGATAGTGAAGTTGTCGCCGGTCGTGTGATTGCCCCACGATACAGGTACTCTTACTGTGTTGAAGCCCTGTGCTTTTACGGCGTCTATCATCGCCTTTGTTGTTTTCGGATTTCCCCATGACGTTTCGCTGTAAAGGCTGTTTCCGCCGCCTGTAGCGTCAAGAAAGTGTTTCCTAAGTTCCGCCTGTGCCGATGTAGCTTATAAGCTCTGTTGCTGTGTTACCGCTCATCTCTGCCGCCGATGCGACCTGGTAACACACATCGTCATCAAAGCCGCAATTGCAAAAATTGCTATGGCTGTAATGACAG
>VOFK01003892.1_pt1 | contig 11181 bp, 16 predicted proteins | sample 5384121 | NCBI WGS metagenome assembly VOFK01 (sample SAMN12384730, study PRJNA508395) | human gut metagenome | isolation source: healthy gut J | host: Homo sapiens | reverse complement strand
TCAATTGCTTCGTTCGGTGCATTATTGCTCCACGGTGATCCCATCCCACGGCAGAGCGGGACGAGGGTGAAGAACGTTTACCAGTTCAACTCCCGCAAGCTGGCCCAGCCATCGTCGCTGGCGGGAAGGCCGGGAGATGCCCGCCCCATGACCGTGTTCAGTGCCCCTGAATCTGAACGCCCACAACTTTGATGTGGAGGCGCCAGGCGAGAGAAAGCTGGAGAAAACGGCATGAGCGGCTTTCTGAAGCCCAGCCGGTGCTCTCGGCACAGGCGGTGGAAAACCTGAAAAGTCCCGAAGGGAGACGCTGGGGGCCGATGCAAAGATCCTGGCCGGTATCATGCCGGTGGTCAGCCAGCGCAACGCCACTCTTCATGGAGAACGAGATCAACGGCATCCATGTGGAGGACTGGATCATTGAAAAAGTTTGCCGGGCTCGACCGTGCCCAGGGCGAGGCTGGATGGCTTGCCATCTCGCTGGAAAATGGCAAAGGCCGCCCCGCCGTATGCGGACGGCCTCTACCCACGATGACCCCCTTCCGGGTGGCTGATGGAGCGGCTGATCGGCGGATTGAAGCAGGGAAGTTCTCAGGGAGCATATTGACAAAACGCCAAAAAAAACGTTATATTCTTTTTATAAATGCAACGAAAAGAGTGTGCATCAAACTGGGACCGCACAGAAACCGGGGGCAGGTGAAAACCCGGCAGGATACCGGCGGGCACTGTCGCTTTTGAGCAGGGGCGAGGTGAGCCTTGCCGGTAAGCCGCCCTTCCGGGTCTGCCCCACGTTACCGGGGGGCATCAAGGGGCGCTGTGTTTCCCGGTGCAATTTGGGTGGTACCGCGGTTATGTATTTTACAGCCGTCCCATGGAACGTTCCGTGGGGCGGCTTTTGCGTCCCACTTCATCAAATTTTTTGGAGGACACTATGAAAGAACTCGCAAAACAGTATGATCCGAGCCAGGTGGAAGATCCGCATCTACCAGTTCTGGCTGGACGGCGGCTACTTCCACACCAAGGCCGACCCGGACAAGAAGCCTTACACCATCGTGATGCCGCCGCCCAACATCACCGGTCAGCTGCACATGGGTCACGCGCTGGATAACACCCTGCAGGATCTCGCTCATCCGCACCAAGCGGATGCAGGGCTATGCGACGCTCTGGCTGCCCGGCACGGATCACGCTGCCATCGCGACGGAAGTGAAAATCGTCGATGCGATGCGCAAAGAGGGGCTGACCAAGGAGTCCCTCGGCCGAAAGGGCTTCCTTGACCGCGCGTGGAAGTGGAAGGAAGAGTACGGCGGGCGCATCGTCACCCAGCAACGCCGCATGGGCATCAGCTGCGACTGGAGCCGCGAGCGCTTCACGATGGACGAGGGCTGCTCCAAGGCAGTGCGTGAGGTGTTCGTCCGCCTGTACGAAAAGGGGCTGATTTACCGCGGCAACCGGCTGGTCAACTGGTGCCCGTGCTGCGAGAGCGCGATTTCGGACGCGGAAGTGGAATATCAGGAGAAGGAAGGCAATTTCTGGCATCTGCTGTACCCTGTGAAGGAGACGGGCGAGATGCTGGAACTGGCAACCACCCGCCCCGAAACCATGCTCGGCGACACCGCCGTGGCGATTAACGCCGCCGACCCGCGCTATGCCCACCTGCACGGCTGCCATGTGCTGCTGCCGCTGGCGAACCGCGAAATCCCGATTATCTGCGACGAACACGCCGACATGGAAAAGGGCACGGGCGTGGTGAAAATCACCCCCGCGCATGACCCGAACGATAACGAAGTCGGTCAGCGCCACAACCTGCCCGTCGTGCGCGTGTTCACTTATGACGGCCACATGACCGGCGCGGAGGACGCCGCGAAGGACGCCGACGGTCAGGCGATTGACTGCGGCAAGTACGCCGGCATGACGACGCTGGAAGCGCGCAAAGCGATTGTCGCGGACTTGCAGGAATTGGGGCTGCTGAAGAGCATCGAGCCGCTGACCCACGAGGTCGGCACCTGCTACCGCTGCCATACGGTGATTGAGCCGATGGTCTCCCGGCAGTGGTTCGTGAAGATGAAGCCGCTGGCGGAACCGGCGATTGCCTGCGTCAAGAGCGGCGAAACGAAGTTCGTGCCGGAGCGCTTCACGAAGCAGTATATGAACTGGATGGAAAATATCCGCGACTGGTGCATCAGCCGTCAGCTGTGGTGGGGACACCGCATTCCGGCGTGGTACTGCGACGACTGCGGCGAGACCGTGGTGGCGAAGGTCCGAAGACCTGCACCTGCCCAAGTGCGGCGGCGCAAGGCTGCACCCAGGACCCCGACACGCTGGATACGTGGTTCTCTTCCGCGCTGTGGCCCTTCAGCACTCTGGGCTGGCCCAATGAGGAGCGCGAAGACCTCAAGTATTTCTATCCCACCAACACCTTCGTCACCGGCTACGACATCATCGGATTCTGGGTCAGCCGCATGATCTTCTCCGGTCTGGCCTACACCGGCAAGGCCCCCTTTCAGTACGGTCTGCATCCACGGCTCGTGCGCGACAGTCAGGGCCGCAAGATGTCCAAGAGCCTTGGCAACGGCATCGACCCGCTGGAAGTCATTGCCCAGTACGGCGCGGATGCCCTGCGCTTCATGCTGGTGGATGGTTCCACCCGGGCAACGATATGCGCTATATCGAAAAGAAGGTGGAGGCTGCCCGCAACTTTGCCAATAAGCTGTGGAATGCTACCCGCTTTGTGCTGATGAACCTGCCCGAGGACTTTACAGCCGGGTCTGCCCAGTGAGGACAAGCTGGACATGAGCGACAAGTGGGTGCTCACCAAGCTGAATCAGGTGGCCGGTGCCATGACCGACAACCTCGACCACTACGAGATGGGTCTGGCTGCTGCCAAGATCAACAGCTTTATCTGGGATGTCTACTGCGACTGGTTCATCGAGATCGCAAAGCCCCCGCCTGAACTCCGGCGATGCACAGCAGGCCGATACCGCCCGCCGTGTGCTGGTGTATGTACTGGATAAAGGCGCTCAAGCTGCTGCATCCCTTTATGCCCTTCATCACGGAAGAACTGTATCAGGCTCTGCCCGGCTCTGCCGAGACCATCATGACGCAGGCTTGGCCCACCTTTGACGAGGCACACAACTGGGCCGAGTGAAGAGGAAGCTTTCGAGAAGGTGATGGACTACATCAAGGCTGTTGCGTACCATGCGCACCGAGATGAACGTGCACCCCGCAAAGAAGACCAGCATGATCATTGAAGACTGCCGATGCCAGCCCCTCCAGAACGCACAGGTCTATCTGGCCAAGTTCGCCTTCGCCACCGACGTGACCTTCACCGAGAAGTATGAGGGCAGCACCGACGGCATGGTGCAGGTGTCCACCACGCTGCCCGCGGCTTTATCCCCATGATGGAGCTGATCGACCGCGAGAAGGAGCTGGCTCGCCTGAACAAGGAAAAGGCCAAGGCCGAGAAAGGAACTGGCCATGTTCGGCAACCAGCTGAATAACCCCAAGTTCGTGGAGCGCGCCCCGGCGGCTCTGGTGGAGGAGATCCGCACTAAAGTTCGCCAAGAGTCAGGACAAGCTGGCCAACATTGAGCAGAGCATCAAGGCTCTGGGCTGATTTGAGCGGGGAATATAACAGCAGCACACAGCGCACTTCGCCGTGGGTGACCGCAGGGCGGGTGATCTTTACTCTTTGCCCTCATCGGCTGCATCGTGTTCATCTTCTCCAATTCCATGAAGATCGCCTCGGTGTCTACTGTGTCCAGCAGCCGGGTGCTCACTCTGGACGGCGGCTCTGCGCCGTCTGGGCCATCCGGCCCTGGCCCAGCGCCTGACCGACCCACATCGTGCGCAAGCTGGCACACTTCTGCGAGTATATGCTGGAGGGCTTTCTGCTCATGCTGTGTATGCGGGTGTATACCCGGCAGTATATCTGGCACATCAGCGTGCCCATGCTGGGCGGCGTGCTCACTGCGCTGACCGATGAGACCATCCAGATCTACTCGCCGGGCCGCAGCAGTCAGGTCACGGATGTGTGGCTGGACTCTGCCGGTGTGCTGGCGGCATCCTTACAGCGCTGGTGCTCATGGCGCTGTGCAGATTGTTGTTCAATCATCGTAATAAGGAAGGTAACCAATGACCATCGAACAGGCAAATCAGTATTTTGCCGCCCTGCCGGACGGTTTTGCCTCCACCGAACAGCTGCGCGCCGCGTTCACCGCGCCCGGTGCAGAAGGTGCAGTTCGTGGGCGTGGCAGGCACGGCAGGCAAGACCGTGACGGCCCGCCTGCTGGCGGCCATCCTGCACGCACGGGGATCCATGCCGGCCTGTACCATGCCGGGTGCCGCCCGCTGTCGGAGCGCATCTGCATCGATGATGCCCCGGTGGACGAGGGCCTGCTGGCTCTGACTGCGGATACCCTTTCCGCAGCCATGAAGCCCTGCCGCAGGATGCAGCGGAGCTGGCCGCTGCGGCCAACTGCTTTGGCGCAGCGGGCTGCACGCTGGCCGTGGTGGAACCGCCGGATGCGGGCCTTGCGGCACTGCCCGGCATGCCGGTGTGCGCCGTCACGTCGGTCGGCCCGGACGGTGTGAGCCGCTCGGTGGAGCGCCTTGCGGCTTTGGCGGCCGGTGTCATGCGCAAGGGCAAGCATCTGCGTCACCGCGCCTGAGCAGCCCAAGGCTGTGCTCAGCGAAGCTGATCGTGGCCGCAGGCAAGTGCGGCTGCGAGCTGGTGGTGCCGGACCCCGATGATATCACCTTCCTCGAAGCCGAAAAGTTCGCCAGCCAGTGTGGACTACGGCGGCTATACGGTGCCGCTGGCCTTCCTGGGGCGTCACGCCGCAGGCAACGCCGCCATGGCGGTGGAGCTGGCACTGGCGCTCTGCCGCAAGGGGCTTTGATATTACCGACGATGCCATTCTGGAAGGTCTGGCTGCGGTGGAAAACCGCAGCAGCATCCGGGTCATCTCGCAGCGCCCACTCATCATTCTGGATGCCTGCCGCACCCGCAGCAGGCAGCAGCCTTGCTGCGCGTGCTCAACATGGCTAAGGTGCGCCACATGAGCGCTATCATCGGCTTGACCGAGAGGAAGAGGGCGCCGAAGCCTTCTTCTCCGCGCTGGAAACCGGCCTGAGCCCGGAGGAACAGAAAAAGGACAAATCCACCATGCCAGGCATGAGCGACAGTCCCTTTGATAAGGTGTATCTTGTCACCCCGGCAGGCGGCGATGACGAGATGACGGCCCGTTTGACCGAAAAGGCAAAATATCATTTTGATGCCGAGATGTGCACCAGCATTGCCGAAGCAGTGGAGTTGGCTCATGCCAACACCCGCCGCGGCCTGCTGGTCTGCGGCGGTGAAGCTGCCGCGCTGGAAGCGGCCGAACTGCTGGTGAACAACTGAGCCGACACGCTTCCCTAAAAAATAAACGAAAGATCCCGTACACTGAAGCTATGTGTACGGGATCTTTTATTTTTGGCAAAGGAGATGGACAAACCATGGCAACGGTAGCTTCAGCCCGGCGGGCGATGATGCCTTTATGCCTATCTTGCGGGCGAGATCGATCACGATGCGGCGCAAAGCCTGCGCATCCAGCTGGATGATGCACTGGTCAGCCGTGCCCGCAGACCATGATCCTGGATTTTGGCGGGGTCGGATTTATGGATTCATCCGGTGTAGGGCTGATCCTGGGAGGCGGCAGCGCATTGCCCGCACACTGGTCACGGCACTGCGGGTGCAGCACACCCGTCCCAGCTGGAAAAGGTACTGAAGCTGGCGCGCATCCCCTGCACGGATGCAGGACAGAAGGAGGAATAAACCATGAAAGCGGAAAACACAACAAAGATCAGTTTGATTCCCTCAGCGTGAACGAAAGCTACGCCCGGGGCGTCAGCGGCCTTTTCTTGCCCGGTACGACCCCACCGTGCCGCAGCTGGCCGATATCAAAACGGCTGTTTCGGAGGCGGTGACCAACTGCATCGTTCACGCCTACCCGGACCACATCGGGCCGGTGGTCATGAGCATCGCGGTCTATCCCGGCCGGGAGGTCCATATCACGGTGGCAGACAAGGGGGTGTCGGCATCCCGGATATCCCGCAGGCCATGGAGCCTCTCTTTACCACCGGAAACCCGGAAGAGCGCTCCGGTGCTGGGCTTTTGCGGTGATGCAGAGCTTTATGGATAAGGTCAAAGGTCATCTCAAAGCCCGGCAAGGGTACAAAGGTGCTGCTCATCAAGCGTCTGGCCCAGAGAGAATGATACATAACAGGAAAGGCAGGCAGGAGCATGGTAACGGATAAGACCCGGCGGGAAGCATTCATCACGCAGAATCTGGGGTTGGTGCACGCCTGCGCCGGGCGCTTCCGCGGGCGGGGCATAGAGTACGATGACCTGTACAGTGCCGGATGCATGGGACTTGTAAAAGCCTGCGATAATTTTGATGACGAGAGCCGGGGCGTGTGCTTTTCTACCTATGCCGTGCCGGTGATCCTTGGCGAGATCAAAAAGCTGTTCCGGACATGCGGCACAGTCAAGGTGAGCCGCTCCTTAAAAGAATTGGGGATGCGCGTACAGGCGGCACGGGAGCATCACATGAAAGTGTGCGGTACGGAGCCGACCCTTTCTCAGCTGGCGGAAGAATTGAATGAACCTACAGAGAACATCACACTTGCCATTCAGGCTGCACAGCCCGCCATGAGCCTGACCCCTGAAAATGGCGAGGAGGGACCGGCAGCTGGATATCCCGGTGGAATCCCCGGAAGAAGCATTGGCAGAACGTATCAGTCTGGAAGAAGTGCTTCACGCTTTGCCGGAACAGGACAGGCAATTGATCCGCCTGCGGTTTTATGGCAACAAGACCCAGAGTGAAACTGCAAAAGGTGCTGCATACCACACAGGTGCAGATCTCCCGGCGGGAACGCAAGATACTGGTGCAGCTGCGCCGCCGACTTTTAGAAGATTAGATGTCATACTTTCCAGATTAAAGGAAAAAAAACTGGGCAAAAAGCCAAAAGCCAGATTTTTGCGAAAAAATATGAAGAAAATGCTTGCTTTTTGCAAAAGGATGCTGTGCTAAAATACATTACTGTCAGGCGGACGTCCGACAGAATGAAACACTTCAGAAGGAACGTCCTAACTGAAGAATCGATGAGCTTCGACAAGAAACTCAAAAATAATTCAAAAAAGTGCTTGACAACTTATCAAAACCGAAAGTGATAAAATAAATAAGCTGTCAGCCACTTGGCTGAGGCGCACAGGACCTTGAAAATTGAACAATATCGAAAAACTTGTAACGGAACCTATTTTCGTGTTGGAAAAACACGGTAAACAATTCCAAACAAAGTAATTCACACAGGACGCAAGCGATTGCGTGCTGAGCGAAGAGAGATTTAACACTTTTTGAGTGATAAATATCATTTATAAAGAGTTTGATCCTGGCTCAGGACGAACGCTGGCGGCGCGCCTAACACATGCAAGTCGAACGAGAGAGAGAGAGCTTACTCTTCAAATCGAGTGGCGGACGGGTGAGTAACACGTGAGCAACCTGGCTCTAAGAGGGGACAACAGTTGGAAACGACTGCTAATACCGCATAAGCCCACAACCCGGCATCGGGTAGAGGGAAAAGGAGCAATCCGCTTTGAGATGGCCTCGCGTCCGATTAGCTAGTTGGTGAGGTAATGGCCCACCAAGGCGACGATCGGTAGCCGGACTGAGAGGTTGAACGGCCACATTGGGACTGAGACACGGCCCAGACTCCTACGGGAGGCAGCAGTGGGGAATATTGCACAATGGGGGAAACCCTGATGCAGCGACGCCGCGTGGAGGAAGAAGGTCTTCGGATTGTAAACTCCTGTTGTTGAGGAAGATAATGACGGTACTCAACAAGGAAGTGACGGCTAACTACGTGCCAGCAGCCGCGGTAAAACGTAGGTCACAAGCGTTGTCCGGAATTACTGGGTGTAAAGGGAGCGCAGGCGGGAGGACAAGTTGGAAGTGAAATCTATGGGCTCAACCCATAAACTGCTTTCAAAACTGTTTTTCTTGAGTAGTGCAGAGGTAGGCGGAATTCCCGGTGTAGCGGTGGAATGCGTAGATATCGGGAGGAACACCAGTGGCGAAGGCGGCCTACTGGGCACCAACTGACGCTGAGGCTCGAAAGTGTGGGTAGCAAACAGGCTTAGATACCCTGGTAAGTCCACACCGTAAACGATGATTACTAGGTGTTGGAGGATTGACCCCTTCAGTGCCGCAGTTAACACAATAAGTAATCCACCTGGGGAGTACGACCGCAAGGTTGAAACTCAAAGGAATTGACGGGGGCCCGCACAAGCAGTGGAGTATGTGGTTTAATTCGACGCAACGCGAAGAACCTTACCAAGTCTTGACATCCCTTGACAGACATAGAAATATGTATTCTCTTCGGAGCAAGGAGACAGGTGGTGCATGGTTGTCGTCAGCTCGTGTCGTGAGATGTTGGGTTAAGTCCCGCAACGAGCGCAACCCTTATGGTCAGTTACTACGCAAGAGGACTCTGGCCAGACTGCCGTTGACAAAACGGAGGAAGGTGGGGATGACGTCAAATCATCATGCCCTTTATGACTTGGGCTACACACGTACTACAATGGCGTTAAACAAAGAGAAGCAAGACCGCGAGGTGGAGCAAAACTCAGAAACAACGTCCCAGTTCGGACTGCAGGCTGCAACTCGCCTGCACGAAGTCGGAATTGCTAGTAATCGTGGATCAGCATGCCACGGTGAATACGTTCCCGGGCCTTGTACACACCGCCCGTCACACCATGAGAGCCGGGGGGACCCGAAGTCGGTAGTCTAACCGCAAGGAGGACGCCGCCGAAGGTAAAACTGGTGATTGGGGTGAAGTCGTAACAAGGTAGCCGTAGGAGAACCTGCGGCTGGATCACCTCCTTTCTAAGGAGTCAGGCAAGGACAGAGCATCTAAGATGGTCAGTCATTGGAACAGGTAACAAACGAGTTTAAGTAGATATTGTTCGATTTTGAGGGCCCTGAAAAGGGAACTCAAAGACGTACCTACTGAAAACTGAATAATAACTGCGAAACAAAGATTATAGTAAGTTCTTTTTTTAAGAAATATTACAATTTCAAAAAGGAAGGGTAACAATAATCTTCGTTGGCAAGAGAGAATCAAGAGGATACCAAATGTTCTTCGAACGTTTGAATGGTCAAGCGAACAAGGGCGCAGGGCGAATGCCTTGGCACTAGGAGCCGATGAAAGACGTGATAAGCTGCGATAAGCTTCGGGGAGCTGCAAGTAAACTTTGATCCGAAGATTTCCGAATGAGGAAACTCACTTGGGTTCATACTCAGGTACGTTGTACTGAACTTAAAAATAGGTACATCGAGGGAACCGCCTGAACTGAAACATCTAAGTAGGGCGAGGAAGAGACATCAAACGAGATTCCGTAAGTAGTGGCGAGCGAACGCGGAAGAGGGCAAAACCGAGAGTAGAAATACTTTCGGGGTACGGACCGCTTTTAGACTTGATTGTTAACCGAACGGCATGGGAAGGCCGGTCAGAGAGCGTGAGAACCACGTAGGTGAAAACGAGAAGAGCCGAGCGATCCAGAGTACGGCCAGACACGTGAAACCTGGTCGGAATACGGGGGACCACCCTCCAACCCTAAATACTACCCAGTGACCGATAGCGTATAGTACTGTGAAGGAAAGGTGAAAAGCACCCCGGGAGGGGAGTGAAAAGAACCTTGAAACCCTGTGCCTACAAGCACCTAGAGCGCGTCAAAGCGTGATAGGGTACTTTTTGTAGAACGGTCCGGCGAGCGATTGTATGCAGCAAGGTTAAGGACTTAAGGTCTGGAGCCGAAGCGAAAGCGAGTTTGAAAAGGGCGTTAAGTTGCATATAATGGGCCCGAAAACCGGGTGACCTACCCATGGTCAGGTTGAAGTGGAAGTAAAATTCCATGGAGGACCGAACCGACCTCCGTTGAAAAAGGCGGCGGATGAACTGTGGGTAGCGGAGAAATTCCAATCGAACCCGGAGATAGCTGGTTCTCCCCGAAATAGTTTTAGACTAGCCTCAAGTTAGATACCTGGAGGTAAAGCACTGAATAGCCTAGCGGCCGAGAGGTTAGCGAAGCTTATCAAACTCAGAATGCCAGAGTATTGATGCTTGGGAGTCAGACAGTGTCAGATAAAATGTCATTGTCGGGAAACAGCCCAGATCTACAGCGCTAAGGTCCCAAAAGTCAGGTTAAGTGGAAAACGATGTGAAGATACTTTAACCCGAGATGTTGAGAAATAAGAATCAGGGGGTGGCGGTTGGTGGCGCACTGAGCACGGTCAGGGGCCTGGATTCAAGCTGTCACTCCGACCATAAAAGTTGCCTCACTTCATCCCTTTTTAGACACAATGCTTTGTTTTGTAGAATCGGAAAATGCAAATCGACCAAAATAATAATTGTTGGGCAAAGTAATTAACTTTTGGAAACCATATTGTTGCATTTTTCACTATTCTACATCGTAACAGGTATATAGAAAGTAATATGGAAACGTGAAAAGGGGTTAAAAATTATGAGGCAACAAAAACGCCAGAATAGTAAAAGGTGCTTGACGTTACCGGATAAGGTACGGATGAGAACTGATACATCAGCACTTATCAACTGGAACTTTCAGGATTCGGGATACGGTACTAATTCTCTTTCCGGTCAGCATGCGGCTGAATGCTGTTGCGCGTTTGCGGAAGTTGAGCGTTTATATTCAGCTTGCTATAGCTAATAATGTGGTTGTTGGATGGTTCTGAGCATATGGTACGCAAAGGCATAAAGGCTTTACGACGCATATCCGTTTATATCGCACAATTTGAATTTGGTGCTTTCTTGTATTGCGGCAGTACAGGCTCCGCTTATTATGATGAGCCTAAAAACAGGCAGGAGGCCAAGGACAGAAGGCGATGCGGGGAAAAATGATTTTAAAGTCAATTTAAAAAGTGAACTTATAATTGATGATTTTGCACAGAAAGATGGATCTTGTTCTTGAAAACCAAAGAAGATAAATCGCCGCCTCGATCTTTGGAACAGGCGGAAAAATGCAGTCCCGAGCAGAAACATCGTTTTCTTCGTCGACTTCCACGAGGATGATGATTCTCTCACATAAAAGTATTATATTGAGCAAATGAGATGGGGGTGAATTATGAC
>VOFK01003731.1_pt1 | contig 11183 bp, 20 predicted proteins | sample 5384121 | NCBI WGS metagenome assembly VOFK01 (sample SAMN12384730, study PRJNA508395) | human gut metagenome | isolation source: healthy gut J | host: Homo sapiens | reverse complement strand
ACAGATAACGGAACGTCCGGAGTAGATCCAACTCGCTTTCCTAACAGGTTCTGACGGAAACGTCCGCCCTTACCCCTTTAACATATCAGACAGAGACTTCAGTGCCCTGTTTCCAGGATCGGTAACCGGACGTCCACGACGGCCATTATCGATCAGGGCATCAACTGCTTCCTGTAACATACGTTTCTCATTGCGCACGATAATATCCGGTGCACCGAGATCAAGCAGTCTTCTCAGACGGTTGTTTCGGTTGATAATTCTGCGGTACAGATCATTCAGATCGGATGTGGCAAAAACGACCACCATCCAGCTGAACCATCGGACGTAAACCGGCGGAATAACCGGGATAACCGTCATGATCATCCACTCCGGCTTATTTCCCGACTCACGGAATGCTTCTACAACTTCCAGACGCTTGATAATACGTGCACGCTTCTGTCCTGTTGCATTCTCTAACTCTGCTTTCAGCTCTGCAGAATCTTTTCCCAGATCAATCGCAGCAAGCAGTTCATGGATGGCTTCTGCTCCCATGCCCACACGGAATGCACTTCCGTACTGCTCTCTTTGCTTCCTGATATTCTGCCTCAGAAAGTACCTGCTTGTATGCAAGAGAAGTATCTCCTGCATCAAGCACAATATAAGAAGCGAAATAAAGCACACGCTCAAGTACACGCGGAGATAAATCAAGGATCAGTCCCATACGGGTCGGAATTCCCTTGAAATACCAGATATGGGAAACCGGCGCTGCCAGTTCAATGTGTCCCATACGCTCTCTACGAACACTGGATTTTGTAATTTCTACGCCGCATCGGTCGCAGACTACACCTTTGTAGCGAATTTTCTTATATTTACCACAATGACATTCCCAGTCTTTCTGCGGTCCAAAAATCTTCTCACAGAAAATACCATCCTTCTCAGGCTTTTAAGGTTCTGTAATTGATTGTCTCTGGCTTTTTACTTCGCCATGAGACCACTCACGGATCTTCTCAGGTGATGCCAATCCAATCTGATCGCATCAAACTGCATTGCCTGATTCATGTCCTTTTATTTGTTTCTGGCATTTATGACACTCCTTCCCAATTACTTTCATCATCAAGAACTTCTTCTGCGTCATCAAAGAGATCATCAGCATCGCCGAAATCTTCATCATCGTTATCATTTTTCCGGTTCTACATTGACAAGCTCTTCATTCTCGGAATCGAACTCCTGCTTGGTAAATCCGTGTTTTTTTCAAACGACTCACTGTCTTCAAATGCATAATCTCTGTCATCTCTGTCATTTCCAATGATGGCATTGATATCGGTATTTCCGTACTCACTGGTTTCCATGAGTTCTACTTCATTTCTGTCCTCGTCAAGCACTTTGACATCCAGACCAAGAGACTGTAACTCTTTCAAAAGTACCTTGAAAGATTCCTGGAACACCCGGCTCAGGGATATTCTCGCCCTTGATGATGGCTTCGTAGGTCTTAACACGTCCTACTACGTCATCCGACTTCACAGTCAGGATCTCCTGTAGAGTATAGGCAGCACCATATGCCTCCAGTGCCCATACCTCCATCTCTCCGAATCGCTGACCACCAAACTGCGCTTTACCACCAAGTGGCTGTTGGGTAACCAGTGAGTAAGGACCAGTGGAACGAGCATGGATCTTATCATCAACCAGATGATGCAGTTTCAGATAATGCATGTGTCCGATTGTGACTTTTCCGTCGAAGTATTCTCTCCGGTACGTCCGTCACGAAGCTGTACTTTACCATCTCTGGAAATCGGCACGCCTTTCCACAGACTTCTGTGTGCACGATTCTCTGAAAGATAATCCATAACGTCCTCTCTCAGAGTATCTTTATACTTATCGTAGAAGTTTTTTTTTCTCCGTCTTCTGCCTCCTCTGCATCAAACGGCATGTTTACATAGTCATTGGCAAGCTCCAGCGTATCCTGGATATCATTCTCCTTCTGCACCGTCGAATACCGGTGTGGAAATGTTGAAGCCAAGTGCTTTGGCAGCAAGACTTAAATGGATTTCCAGGACCTGTCCGATGTTCATACGGGAAGGCACACCCAGAGGATTTAATACAATGTCAAGTGGACGGCCATTTGGAAGATATGGCATATCTTCTACTGGTAAGTACACGGGAAACGACACCCTTGTTACCATGACGTCCGGCCATCTTATCACCAACAGAAATCTTACGTTTCTGGGCAATGTAAATACGAACAGACTCATTTACACCAGGAGATAACTCATCGCCATTCTCTCTGGTAAATACTTTGGCATCTACGATAATACCATATTCACCGTGAGGTACCTTCAGAGAGGTATCACGCACCTCACGCGCTTTTTCACCGAAGATTGCGCGAAGCAGTCTCTCTTCTGCGGTAAGCTCTGTCCTCCCTTTGGTGTAACCTTTCCTACCAGAATGTCTCCGGCACGGACTTCGGCACCGACACGGATGATTCCGCGCTCGTCAAGATCCTTTAAGAACTTGCATCATCACCGACACCGGGAACATCTCTTGTGATTTCTTCCGGTCCTGAGCTTCGTATCACGAGACTCTACTTCGTATTCCTCAATATGGACAGAAGTATATACATCATACTCTACCAGACGCTCACTCAAAAGTACAGCATCCTCGTAGTTATAACCTTCCCAGGTCATGAATCCGATCAGCGGGTTCTTTCCAAGTGCCATCTCACCATTGGATGTAGATGGTCCATCAGCGATCACCTCACCCTTTGCTACTTTCTGTCCCTTGAACACGATTGGTCTCTGGTTGTAGCAGTTGGACTGGTTGCTTCGTGCAAACTTTGTCAGAATATATTCTCTGCGATTTCCGTCCTCCTCACGTACTACGATACGATTAGACTCAGAACTCTCCACTATACCTGCTTCTTTTTGCAAGTACACAGACACCGGAATCGACCGCTGTCTTTGTCTCCATACCGGTTCCGACTACAGGAGCCTCGGTTGTCAGAAGCGGCACTGCCTGCCGCTGCATGTTGGAACCCATGAGCGCACGGTTCGCATCGTCGTTCTGCAGGAACGGAATGGATGCGGTCGCGACGGAAAACACCATCTTCGGGGAGACGTCCATGTAATCGAATGCAGTCTTATCGTACTCCTGCGTTTCTTCACGGTAACGACCGGATACGGAATTACGAACAAAATGTCCATCCTCATCCAGTTTTTCGTTCGCCTGCGCTACATGGTAATTATCTTCCTCATCCGCAGTCATGTATACAACTTCGTCTGTGACACGCGGATTCTTAGGATCGGATTTATCGATCTTACGATATGGAGCCTCAATAAATCCATACTCGTTGATTCTTGCATAGCTTGCCAGAGAGTTGATCAAACCGATGTTCGGTCCCTCAGGCGTCTCAATCGGACACATTCGTCCATAGTGGGAGTAATGTACATCTCGCACTTCGAATCCGGCACGGTCTCTGGACAGACCACCCGGTCCCAATGCGGAAAGACGTCTCTTATGTGTCAGCTCACCCAGTGGGTTGTTCTGATCCATAAACTGTGACAGCTGGGAAGATCCGAAAAACTCTTTTACCGCAGCCGTAACCGGTTTGATGTTGATCAGACTCTGTGGGGAAATTCCCTCAAGATCCTGAGTTGTCATGCGCTCACGAACCACTCTTTCCAGACGGGAAAGACCGATACGATACTGGTTCTGAAGAAGCTCTCCGACAGCACGGATACGACGGTTTCCTAAAGTGGTCAATATCATCATCCGTTCCGATGCCCCACCCAGATGCATATTATAGTTGATGGATGCGAAGATATCCTCTCTTGTAATATGCTTCGGGATCAGGTCTGCAATATCTCTCTTAATTGCAGCGATACGCTCTTCCAATGTCTCGTTTTTCTTCCATAATCTGCTGCAGAGCCGGATAATATACCAGTTCTGTAACACCAATGGCCTTCGGGTCCCTCAATTTCAGGAATCAGCTTCTGATATCTACCATCATAGAAGAAAGAACTTTTACGTTACGTGTCTCTGTCTGAATCCAGAGCGCCGGAACTGCAGCATTCTGAATCTGATCTGCCAGATCACGGTCAACAGTTGTGCCTGCCTCTGCAATTACTTCTCCGGTAGAAGGATCCAGTACATCCTCTGCCAGAACCTGTCCGTTGATACGGTTCTTTAACATAAGTTTCTTATTAAATTTGTAACGGCCTACTTTTTTTTTGCAAGGTCATATCTTCTCGGATCAAAGAACATAGCAGAAATAAGGCTCTCCGCACTTTCTACGGAAAGCGGCTCACCCGGACGGATCTTTTTTTATATAACTCTAATAAACCAGCCTCAAAACTTCCCTGTGGCTCACGCTCTGTGATCGCCGGGTTCCTTCTGCAGGGATGCCAGAATCTTTGGCTCCTCGCCGAACATGTCAATGATCTGCTGGTTGGTACCGATACCAAGTGCACGGATCAATACTGTAATCGGCACTTTACGGGTTCTATCTACTTACACTGAAAACGTCATTGAGTCAGTCTCATACTCGAGCCATGCACCACGGTTCGGGGATAACAGTACATGAATAAAGAGTTTTACCCACTTTATCATGAGCAATTCCGTAATAGATACCAGGGGAACGAACCAACTGGCTGACGATTACACGTTCTGCACCGTTGATAACGAACGTACCTGTCTCTGTCATAAGAGGAAGATCACCCATGAAAATTTCCATGTTCGTTAATCTCATCTGTCTCTTTGTTATGAAGTCTAACCTTGACTTTCAAAGGTGCTGCATATGTCGCATCTCTCTTTTGCATTCCGGGATTGTATATTTCACATCGTCTTCGCACAGTGTAAAATCGACGAAATCCAAGCTCAGATGACCACTGTAATCCGTGATCGGGGGAGATATCTGCAAATGCTTCTTTTATCAACCTTCATCCAGGAACCACTGATAAGAATTCTTCTGGACTTCGATCAGGTTTTGGCATCTGCAAAACCTCTTTTCTGTCTTGAGTAACTCATACGCAAGCCTTTTCCAGCCTTGACTGGACGTATTCTGTTTTTCTCCATTGACGTTTCACCTCTCGTTTTATTTCAATCTAGTTTTTTCCTAAAAAAGAGCATGGAAATGCCTAGTGCACCACAATAGTGCAACTTATACTATACAACAAAATCAAGGGAAATGCAAGAATTATTTTTGAGAACTTTTTCAGATAGAGAGGGGATACAGCTAAATAAAATAACCCAGCAGAAATGCAAGCATCTCTGCCGGGTTATTATTGGTTTCTCGTCGCTTACGCACAGACTACTTTAATGTAACCTTTGCTCCTTCAGCCTCAAGTTTAGCCTTAGCGTCTTCAGCAGATGCCTTGTCAGCCTGCTCCTTGATTACCTTAGGTGCGCCATCAACAGCGTCCTTAGCTTCCTTCAGTCCAAGACCTGTGATTTCACGAACAACCTTGATAACCTTAACCTTGTTCGGTCCAACTTCTGTTAACTCTACGTCGAACTCAGTCTTCTCTTCAGCTGCTGCTCGCCTCCACCTGCTGCTGCTACTACAACGCCTGCTGCTGCAGATACGCCGAACTCTTCCTCGCATGCCTTTACAAGGTCGTTTAACTCTAATACACTTAACTCTTTGATAGCATCGATAAACTCTGCTGTTGTTAACTTTGCCATGATTATTTCCTCCATTTAAAAATTTAATTATGATAAATAAGGTTCAAATATAATATTTGAATTATTCTGCTGCAGGAGCTTCCTCTGCAGCATCCTCTGCTGGTGCTGCCTCTACGGCTGCATCTGCAGCGCCACCCTGCTCTGCGATCTGATTGAGTACACGAGCAAGATTTGTGATAGGTGACTGAATGCTTCCAAGTAATTTTCCAAGAAGCTCATCTCTGCTAGGTACAGCGGAGATTGCCTTCATACCCTCAGCATCATAAAATGTTCCCTCAACTACACCTGCTTTAATCTCTAAAGCCGGAGCTGTTTTAGCGAACTTAGCTAAGATTCTAGCTGGTGCTGTTGCGTCCTCTGCTGATACAGCGAATGCGCTTGGTCCTTCAAGGACATCCTTTAATCCCTCGAACTCTGTTCCCTGGATTGCACGGTTTACTAAAGTATTCTTGTATACCTTGTAAGTCACACCGGCTTCTCTTAACTGTTTACGTAATTGAGTATCCTCTGCTACTGTGAGTCCTAAGTAATCAACAACTACTACTGACTGTGCACCATTGATAACACCGGAAATCTCATCTACGATTGGCTGTTTAAGTTCTACCTTTGCCACGATTCATTTACCTCCTTTTTTTATTTTCGCATAAAAGACATGAGGTATTTGATTTATTAATCAAAGAAACCCTCCTGCCTGTCGACAGAAGGGTACAAGTCAAAATTCAAGATAAATCTCGAAAATTCCCTCGGTAGGTTCTACGTTTACGCCTTGCGGCACCTACTGTCTTCGGCAATATGCATTGCAATTATATCAAACTATATTACGGATGTCAATTACTTTCCGCAAAACTTTTTTGCTTGGCGTTTGATCGGTCTTGTAAATTGTTTTACTGTAAATGTTTAACTATCTTACTGTGTAATTTTAACTACGTTTAATCTTACACCAGGTCCCATGGTAGATGCAAGAGTTGCACTCTTAACATACTGACCTTTTAAGCTTGCAGGTTTTGCTTTTATTAATTGCACCCATAAAGAGACTGGAAGTTGTCGTTTAACTGCTCGTCTGTGAAAGATGCTTTTCCAACTGGCACGTGGATAATATTGGTCTTGTCCAATCTGTATTCAATCTTACCAGCTTTGATGTCATTGATAGCTTTGGTAACATCCATGGTAACTGTTCCAGCCTTCGGGTTAGGCATTAAACCCTTCGGTCCAAGGACACGTCCTAGACGACCTACAACACCCATCATATCAGGTGTAGCAACTACAACGTCGAAGTCTAACCATCCCTCGTTCTGGATCTTTGGAATTAACTCCTCGCCTCCAACGAAGTCAGCTCCTGCTGCCTGTGCCTCGTCAACCTTAGTTCCCTTAGCGAAAACTAAAACCTTAACTGTTTTTCCTGTTCCGTGTGGTAATACAACCGCACCACGGATCTGCTGCTCTGCGTGACGTCCGTCGCAGCCTGTTCTAAGATGAAGCTCGATTGTCTCGTCAAATTTAGCTGTAGCATTTTTCTTTACGATAGAGATAGCGTCAGCAACATCGTACTGCTCTTTCTTATCAAATGCCTTAACAGCGTCTTGATACTTCTTTCCTCTTTTCATGAAAAAATAACCTCCTGGTGGTAATATCGGGAGAGGGCCCTCCCACATTTACGTTTCTTTGTTATTATTTTTGGTTGCATAAATTTGCAACTATTTTAGGGGTATGTTGGCTTCGCTAAGTGTTAGTCAACCACTTCAACACCCATTGATCTTGCTGTACCAGCGATCATGCTCATTGCAGACTCAAGTGAAGCTGCGTTTAAGTCAGGCATCTTAAGCTCAGCGATTTCCTGAACCTGCGCCTTTGTGATCTTAGCAACCTTCTTCTTGTTTGGCTCGCCTGAACCAGACTGAATCTTGCAAGCTTTCTTGATTAATACCGGAGCAGGTGGAGTCTTAGTAATGAAACTGAAACTTCTGTCTGCATATACTGTAATAACTACAGGGATAATTAAGTCGCCCTGATCGGCTGTCTTTGCCATTAAACTGCTTTGTAAACTGTACGATATTAACACCGTGCTGTCCAAGTGCAGGTCCAACTGGAGGAGCTGGAGTTGCCTTTCCAGCAGGGATCTGTAATTTAATATATCCTTCGACTTTCTTAGCCATTTGGAATTGCCTCCTTAATTTGTTTTCTTAACATCTGCGAAACTTACTTCTACCGGTGTCTCGCGACCGAACAGCTCTACATTAATTGTAACTGTCTGCTTGTGATAATTCATAGCTGTGATAACACCGACTGTATCCTTCCAGACACCGCCGATAACGACTATCATGTCACCCTCAGCAAAATCAACTACCACGTTTTCCGTCTTAATACCCAAAGGTCTCATCTCGGCTTCTGTGAGAGGAACCGGTTTGCTTCCCGGACCTACAAATCCAGTTACGCCTCTGGTATTTCGTACAACGTACCATGTATCATCATTCATAATCATATGAATAAGAACATAGCCTGGAAACATCTTCTTGAAACCTGTTTTCGCTACGAACACCGTTCTTAACCTCTGTGACGTCCTCCAACGGAACACGTACTTCAAGGATCTGGTCCTCAAGATGTCTGTTTTCGATTGTTTTGTCAATATTAGCTTTGACTTTGTTTTCATAACCTGAATAGGTATGAACTACATACCAGTTCGCTTCTGTCATAATCACTTTGCCTCCGTTTTAAAAATGTAAACCAATAAGGAAATCTACGCCCTGCTGGATGCCCCAGTCAAGAAGCGCAATAATAAGACCGGTAACTACTGAAACCGCCAGTACTGCAATGGTCTGTCTGATGACCGATTGCTTCTCAGGCCAGATAATCTTCTGAAATTCAGCTTTCAGACCTGAAAACCAGCTTGTTTTTGGAGCCTTTTCGACTTTTTCATTCTGTCCCATAATGTACTCCTTCACTCAGTTCCTAGACTATTTTGTTTCCTTGTGCATTGTATGAGTTCTGCAGAATCTACAATACTTCTTGGTTTCCATTCTGTCCGGATGAGCTTTTTTTTGTCCTTTGTCATGTTGTAATTACGACGCTGACATTCTGTGCACGCTAATGTAATCTTTGTACGCACGACTTCCACCTCCGTTTAAATTCTTTGTTGTTTGTACCCTTAAAAAAAGGCATAAAAAAAAGACCTATTTCCAAGCCTGTATACTATATCACAGTTGAGCCGTAACCGTCAATAGCTATTTTAAAATTTATTGTAAATTCTTTTTTGAACATTGCCGCTGTCTGCACCTTTTTTTGTGTCCGGCAGCAATTAATTTTTATAAATCTTACAGATACATAACTAAATATAGTACATTTATCTGTATTTTTTCAAGTATTTTTTGTTGTTGTAAATCCTCAATTATGACGATATAATATATGTGTATAAGTAGGATTTGATAATTAAAAAATTTACATAGCTTATTATAGCTGCAGTTAAGCATTAGTAATCGCAGCTATACAATATAATATTTAAAGAATTACCATTTAACGGATTAAACGATTTTCACGGATGAAAGGAGGGGTCTTTATGGCAAAGATAGACAGTGCCTACGCTTACTATGCCAGCACTTATGCCAATAAAGAGGTATCGCGCTATGATTCGCACAAGAAAAGCGACCTGCGCAAGATATACAACAGAATAATAAAGACAAATAAAGAGTCCCCTCTGTACAAGATTTCCAATATGTCCGAGGCCAAGAAATATGCTATCGATATAAAGGAAAGCTCTAAGGGCCCATCTTAAATGCCGTGGATTCGCTTTCTGATAAATACGCAGGCTCCTCTGACTCCTTCCAGAAGAAGGTTGCGGAGTCATCTAATGAGGATGCTGTAGGCGTGCGCTACGTGGGTGACGGCTCAGAGAATAAAGGAGCAGACGGCTTTGATATAGATGTCAGACAGCTCGCCGCACCACAGATCAATACCGGCAGCTACTTAGACAGCAAAGGCCCCTGTCCTTTATACCGGGCAGCTATTCCTTTGACATAAATACCAATGCATCATCCTATGAGAGTTCCAGTTCGGAGTGAGCACCGGTGAAACAAACGGCGAGGTGCAGGACAAGCTCAAGAGGCTCATAAACGCATCCGGTCTTGGCATCGAGGCAGACATAGTCCATGATGACTCAGGCAAGGCAGCGCTTCAGCTTACATCAATGCAGACAGGTCTCAGCGAGACTGAGGATTCTCTCTTTAGTGTGGCTCCGTCAGCTAACGCAGAGTCCATAAGCATGATGAAGCAGCTGGGTATTGATAAGGTATCATCCCCTGCCCACAACTCTGACTTTTCGCTGAATGGCACCGCGCACTCATCCTTGTCCAACACCTTTACCATCAATAATACCTTTGAGCTCACGCTCAAAAAGCCGACCACAGATACAGGTGCCGCAGCCATCGGTTTTAAGGCCAATTCCGATGCAGTTGCCGACAATGTGCAGACTCTGGTTGACGCATACAATAAGATGATAGACGTGGCAGATGATTATTCAGTGAACGACTCTGCAGATGCCACAAGGCTGCTTCGTGATATAAGCTCCATCACAAAGGGCTCACAGTCAAAGCTTTCCTACATCGGTCTCATGACAGACGATGACGGCAAGCTCACTATTGACCGCGATATCCTCGCCGGTGCACTTAGTCCGGACAGAGCTGATGACACCTTCAACACTCTTACAGCACTAAAGGATGCAATAGGTGACAAAGCAAACTCTGTGACAGTCAACCCTATGAACTATGTACAGAAGGTTGTTGTGGCATATAAGAATCCCGGGCACAATTTCAACACACCATATATTTCGTCAATTTATTCAGGCATGATGCTTGACAGCTACGCATAAACGGCTGTTGTACCAAATCAGTACAACAGCCGTTATTTTATATTTTTTTATAATAGTGGCTGCAGATCTCCCACCATTTTTTCCTCAAGCGTCCTGAGCCTCTCTGCAATTGCCACACTCTTTGAATCAGCATCGCGATATTCATTGAGACTGCCGCTGATTGTCTCTATGCCCATATTACAGCCCTCCGTCAGTAACTTTGCTGCCTGGGACTGATCATCATTTACTGCCATCTTCATTGCAGTCTGCAGCTTCGCAGCCATCTTTGCAAACACACCCGGTTCCTTAATATCTGCACCCGCTTTGTCAAGCATATCCCTGCAATCCACTGACAGCCTGGTGTGCTCATCATAGTACTTGTCTATCAGCTCACGAAGCTGCTTGTCATCTGTGTGTTCTCTTATATCGTCCATGCTCTCAAGTGCCATCTTACAGCCCGCTATGCAATCCTGAAGCAAGAGCACCGAATCATGATTCTCAATATTTCTGCTCATAGTAAATCCTCCATACCTTTTTTTTATCAGTATGGAGGTTTTCATGAAAAAAAATATTCACTACACAATCGGAAACTCAAGCTTCACCCAAAACTTCCCATGTTCCCTTTAAAGCTCATGCTTCCATTCATGCGCTGCATCATCGCATCCACGCAGCAATACGTAACTGAACGAAG
>VOFK01004036.1_pt1 | contig 11196 bp, 14 predicted proteins | sample 5384121 | NCBI WGS metagenome assembly VOFK01 (sample SAMN12384730, study PRJNA508395) | human gut metagenome | isolation source: healthy gut J | host: Homo sapiens | reverse complement strand
ATCCGGTACTTCGTTCAGTTACGTATTGCTGCGCGCCCGACAGAAAGGAAAACCGTGGTTTCCAGCAGAAACCGCCACCTCCGGCACGATCCAGAACAGCAGCATCCGCTGGTCGCTGGATGAAAAGGGTTGGCTGACCATCTCCGGCAGCGGCGAAGCGCCCGTATTTACAAGCGCAGACGATCAGCCGTGGGCGGCTGTGCGGGAGCAGATCACCGAGGTCTGGTTCGAGGATGTGGAAACGCTGACCATCCCAGATTCTGGCATACTGGTTCGAGGGCTGCGTCAACCTAACCACCGCCGAGTTGCGCTCGCGCCGGTCATTGGGCGGCACGCTTTTTATAACTGCCCGAAGCTCTCCACGCTGACCATGTACTACGGCGAAACAGTTCTGAACAGCATCGGTGAGGACGCCTTCTGGCGGGAAAATGACAGCGGCGATACGCTCTATATCGGCTACCTGATCGGCTACCCCAAATCGTCCGTGCCGTTCCACATTTACGATTGGGCTGCATCCAACCGCAGCAACCGGTATTTTTATGATCTGTACGGCGTGTATCAGAACGCAGACGCCGCCACCACTGCACCCAACGGCATCAAGAAAGCGCCGGGTATCTCTGTTCAGTCCACCGGCTCCATCATTGGCAACTGCCCTTCATGCGGAAAGTATTCGTTCCAGGGCACATACGTTGAAGTTGCACATTCCTCGCGCGGTCATGCAAACTATAACGAGTGTTACGCCTGCCACTACGTCCAGTACCTTGGCACTTACACCTATAAGAGCCACGGTGCGGGTGCCTACGGTTCCGGTACTTGCCCGGACTGCGGCAGCCATACATGGGTTTTGCAGAGCCAGCAGGCAGCGACCTGTACCAGCAACGGCTACCGTTCGTACTCCTGCGCTTGCGGTCAGACAAAATCCGAAACAATCTATTCCAGTGGTCACAGCTATAGCTATGGCTCGTGGGAACAGTATTCTGCATCGCAGCACCGGCGCGAAGCCTATTGCCGGAACTGCGGCGATTCGGATTACGAATACGCCAGCCACAGCATGAGCTACGGCTCGTGGAGTAATTCTTCTTCCAGTCAACATAGCCGAACGGCATCCTGCCGCACCTGCGGATATTCCACGACCGATTATGGAAATCACAGCTACGCCACCGGTGCGTGGAGCAAATACAGCGACACCCAGCACCGCAGAAGCAAGACTTGTTCTCCGGCTGCGGCGCGTCCACTTATGACTATGCCGACCACAGCTATTCTTACGGTTCATGGACGAAAGCCGATAATGTGCAGCACAAACGTACGAAAACCTGTTCGGCTTGCAAAACATCCAGTGAAGAATACGCAGACCATGTGGACGCAAACGGCGATGGAAAGTGCGACGATTGCGGCGCGACCGTTTCGCTGACAATTACATGGGATGCAGGCACAAATGGCGGCACGATTGATGGCAAAAACCAGCATCACCACGACAGGCAAGCCGAATGCGACGGCAACCGCCCCGACGAGCACGCCGGTCAAGGCCGGTCACGCCTTCAAGGGCTGGTACACGTCCGCTTCTGGCGGCAGCTTGTACAACACCGTGACCATCACAACGGCAAAAACCTTCTATGCGCAGTTTACCGCCAACAGCTATACGCTGACGTGGGATCTCGGTGACGGCGCGACAGAGGAAACAAATCAGACTTACGGTGAAAAGCTGGTGCTGCCGATCGAGCCGACACGCAAAAATGCAGATTTTTTGGGATGGTTTACCGAAGCGAACGGCGGTACGCAGGTAACGGAAAATGACGTTTTCACGGAAACCGCAGATAAAACGTATTACGCCCACTGGGAGATCACGGAGGTCTTCTCGGTCACGGTTCCCGTCACACTGCCGCTTGTCGTTGACGAAAGCGGCGAGGTTCACACGGGCAGCGCGGAGATCATCAATGCTTCTACCGGCACAGTTGTTGTATCTTCGGTTAGCATCAGCACGAAGAATGGCTGGCAGCTCGTTCCCCTACACGACTGATATGGCGCACGCTAAAGTCGATGCAAAACAGCTTGGTTTCAAAATCAACGACGTACAGACCACTAAAATGGCGATTCCGAAGCATTCTCGCTGAGTTCACCGTGGAAATCGCGGAGAATGCCCGACTGCCCATCAGCTATGATGCCGTTGTCAGCGCCGTATCGCAGCCGGTAACGGCACAGGATGTTTTAAGCATCGTGTTCGTTTTGGAATGGGGGGAGGTGAATAATTTATGATGAAAAATTTTTGAAGCGCGGAAAGCTGCTCATTTTCTGCGCACTGCTCTGCCTGCTGTTTGCAACGGTCGCTTCGGCGGCCGGCAGCGGCGATGTGGCTTCTGCCGTCGAAAGCACCTGGACCACAGCGTCCACGCAGATCAAAACAGTTGTGGATAATGTGGTTTTTCCCGTGATTGACATGGTTTTAGCCATTGCTTTCTTCGTAAAATTAGGCACCGCATACTTTGACTATCGAAAGTCCGGGCAGTTTGAATGGTCTGCTCCCGCCATCCTCTTTGCCTGTTTGGTCTTTACGCTGACCGCGCCGACCTACATCTGGGGCATCGTCGGACTGTGATCAATTCAGAAAGAAAAGGCAGGTGACGAGGCTTGTTTATCTGGGATTTTGTAGCCGACACGATTTTGGAACAGATCATGGACTGGGTCTACAAGCAGATCGTCGGCTTCCTCGCCAACTTCTTTGCCGAGATGGGGAAACATGGGCGCGGAGCTGTTCGAGATGAGCTGGGTGCAGAGCATCGTCCTGTTTTTCTCGTATCTTGCTTGGATTTTGTATGCGGTCGGCTTCGTGGTCGCCTGCGCGGAATGCGGGCTGGAATATTCGTCCGGCAGGGCCGACATCAAGGGAACCGCCATGAATCTTATCAAGGGATTCATGGCGGTCAGTCTTTTTTACGGTTGTACCGATCAGGCTTTTATGAGCTTTGCGTATCTCTGCAAGCGAATTTTGGCTACGCCATCAGCGGCGCGGGGCGAGCCGGCACGGTTGCCGGAAATATCATCGACGAGCTGACCGTTGAGAAACTTCGTAGATTTTGCCACCACGCACGTCGGCGGTTTCGGTTCGGTCACCAGCCCGATCATGGTGCTGTTCTGCATCATCCTCATGGCGTATGCGGTCATTAAAGTTTTCTTTGCGAATTTGAAGCGCGGCGGCATCCTGCTCATCCAGATTGCAGTCGGCAGTCTGTATATGTTTTCTGTGCCGCGCGGGTATCTGGACGGGTTCTATCAGTGGTGCAAGCAGGTCGTGGGGCTTTGCCTCACGGCCTTTTGCAGGCTACAATCCTGATTGCAGGACTGTCGCTGTTCAATGAACACGCGCTGCTCGGCTTGGGGCTGATGCTCTCCGCCGGAGAGATCCCGCGCATCGCGGGTGCGTTTGGCTTGGACACTTCAACCAGAGCGAACCTATCGAGCGCAGTTTATACCGCACAAACGGCGATCAATATCACAAAAACCGTCGCAAAGGCGGCTGCGGCATGAGTGAGCTGACGATGGGCAGCCTGTTCGACGGTATCGGCGGCTTTCCGCTGGCTGCGGTGCGAAACGGGATCACACCCGTGTGGGCTTCGAGATCGAGCCGTTCCCCATCGAGGTCACGAAAACACACTTCCCCGACATGGTTCATGTCGGGGATATTACAAAGCTCAAAGGCGCGGACCTGCCGCCCGTGGACATCATTCTGCGGGGGCAGTCCGTGTCAGATTGCTTTCGGTTGCGTCCGGGACACGCGCCGGATTGCAGGGCGCGCGTTCCGGACTGTTTTTTGAACAAATACGGATTACAAAGGAGCTGAGAGATGCAGACATACTTCGAGGGCGATCAGGTCAGTCTGTTCGACCAAGATACTTCTGCTGGGAAAAACGTCATGGGCGTATTCAGCTCAGGCACGCCGCACGGGGAGGATTTCCGGATTGTCCTGGAGGAAATTGTTAGACTACATCGCCCCGATTATCAGTTCCTCGACCTCTCTTCGGACGCTGGAAACCTGCTGGGGCAATTCGAATGGGAGATGCGTTCAGCCTTGCATGGCGGGTGTTGGCTGCGGAATTCTGGGGCGTCGCCCAGAGACGCCACAGAATCCTGTCTTGTCGCAGATCTTGGAGGATCATCCGCCGAAAAAAGTATTATTTGACTACTGCGGCGTGTCTCGGGGATCTTGCGCCGGGCGAAGGAACGTGGCCAAGCCGTTGCCGAAAGCGTTAGACACTGCTTTACGGATACAAGCTGGCTTGATTGGCTCGACGAACGGCAGAGGGAAAAAGAATCCAAGTGACGAACCCGTTGCCTTTGCACAAAACCAGCGTGATGAGGTGCGCGATTTGCACAACATTGCCGGTGCGCTCGGTGCGCAACCGGGGATGAAGCAACAAACGTTCATTGCTTCCTTTTCCGCAGGCGCCGGTGCGACTGCTGGAACAATTGGTTACGCCGAAGAAGTAGCTCCGACGCTCAAGGGCAGTCCAAGCGGCAACTGTATGCCGTCTGTTATGTGCCTGCACGATCAGGGTGGACAACGGATGGATGTGTGTGAAAATATGACCGGTACGCTCCGCGCCAGCGAAAAGGGGCATCAGCCCTTAGTGTATGAAAATCATGGCATTGAGGCGCGAGTCCGGGAATCCGGCGAAATAAGCCCGACTGTTACCGCCCGCTACGGCACAGGCGGCGGCAACACGCCGCTGATTTTGCTGGTGCAGGAGGACAGCGATGTTTACTGCATCGTCGGCAACATCATCGACCGCCAGCCGGAAAACGGCGGCAACGGCTGTGGATATCAACAGGATCTTGCATATACCCTTACCGCGCTGGATCGCCACGCGGTCTACGCACGGCAGCGCGTGGACGAGTTCAAAATGACAATATTGCAAGTACGCAGAGTGCCAGACAAGCGAAAAAGATGCGACGGATCTGGTCGTAGAATCGGATCGGCAGTATGCGCAGCTCATTCGCAGACTTACGCCTTTGAGTGCGAGAGATTACAAAGGCTTTCCAGACGATTGGACGAATATCCCCGGTGCGTCGGACTCGGCAAGATATCGCGCCCTTGGCAATAGTGTAGCCATTCCGTGTGTGGAATTCATTATGAAAAAGCCTCAACGAAGTCGTTTCGCTCGGTATGTAATACGCTTCATTCTGCGCCGCTTCTTTGTTGCTTCTGATGAATAGCTTTGTGCCAAAAGCTTACAGTATGCTTGCCTTGCAATCAAGAAAGGAAAGGACGAAGCCCATGGCAGACAAGAAAAACCTCTGCGCGCAAATTGACACAGCGCTCCATATGCGTGTGCGGCAGGAGCAAGAACGATCTGGCAGGACACTCAGCGAATTCGTAGAACAACTTATCACAGATTATTACAAAATGAAAGAAGGAACAAAAATGACAGGCGATATGAGAACGATGGCGATCCAGCTTCCGGAAGAACTCTTCGAGCGGCTGAAGGCATATCTCAAGCGGAATAACCTCAAGCAGAAGCAGTTTATCATCGGACTGATCGAGGACGCGCTGGAGCAGGACGAGGAAGACACTGCCGAGCAGCTGGAGGCAGAAGAACCCGACGAACCGGATACAGATGCCGAAGAAGAATAACCACCCAGTGCCGCCGCAGGATGTTCTGCGGCGGCGCTTTTTTCGTTCATGGAGGTGATCGTATTTACATTTACCCCGATAACCTGAACGCCAAAGCCACGCTCTGGCTTTGGCAGCTACGGGACTTGGCCGTCATCGGCATTGGACTGCTCATTGCAGTGCTTGCGCTGACGCAGCTTGGGCTGTTTCTGCCTATGGTGCTGGTGGCAGCGTATGCGTTTTTGTCCATCCATCTGGACGGACTGAGTGTGCTGGACTTTCTCTCGTTCGTGGTCAGCTTTTATATCACAGAGCAGCAAATCTTTGAATGGGAGGACCCGACATGAAAAAACAGAAGAAAGATAAACGCAGGCAGTCCACGCAGCAGCTCATGGGCATTCAGAAGATCACAGACTACTGCATTTCCACCGACACGGGCGATCTTGTCTTTTACATTGTCCGCCCATCCAACCTCGGTGTTCTGCCTGCGAACGCGATCTATGCCAGAATCGAAGCCCTGAAAAATGTGCTGAGCACACAGGCAAACATCGAGCTGCTGGCGCTCAATTCCAGAGAATCTTTTACGCAGAACCGCGCGTTCTACCACGACCGGCTCCAGCAGGAAACGAATCCGGAGATCCGGCGCTTATTGGAACAGGATCGACAGCATTTGGACGAGATGCAGGTGGAAATGAAACTGGCGCGGGAGTTCTATCTGGTCGTGCGGCTGAAGGATGAAAAACGCGAAACCGTCTATTCACTTCTCTCCACCATCGAGGAATCCCTGCACAAGAGCGGTCTTCCCGTCCGCAGAGCAGGGCGTGAGGATCTCAAGCGCATCCTTGCGCTGTATTTTGAAGAAAACACGACCTCGGAGCGGATGGAGGATTACGACGGTCAGCGGTTTCTGGAGGGATAAGCATGGCACTTTTTAAGAAAAAACAGCGCGCCGATCCGGAAGCGGAAAAACTGAAATCGTTTCTGGATATGATCGCGCCATCGCTGGTCAAATTTGAATTTGACCGCTATTTCTGCGGCAACAGCATTCGGTGCGTCTGGGCACTGCGGGAATATCCGACCGCAACGGACGATCAGGCCATCCTGCGCCACTTGGGTGAGATGCACGGCGTAACGCTGCACGTTTATACGCGCATTGTTACGCCGCTGGAGGAAAGCCGGATCGTCCACAACGCCGAGATCCGCAACCGCATGAAGCGGAACAGCACGCAGAACATCCAGCAGGCGGTCGAGGCCGAGAGTAATTTGCAGGATGTCAAAACGCTCGTCGGCTCCATGCACCGCAACAAGGAATCCCTGATGCACTGCGCAGTCTATATGGAACTGATCGCATCGGATCAGACGGAATTTGAAATCTTGCAGAATCAGGTCACAGTGGAGCTGACGCGGGCAAAGCTCAATGTGGACAAGCTGAAGCTGCGCCAGCAGCAGGGCTTCTGCTGTGTCAGTCCGTGCGGCTATAATGCGTTCGGAACAGAATATGAACGGGTGCTGCCTGCCGGTTCTGTGGCAAATCTGTTCCCGTTCAACTACTCCGGCAAGACAGACCGAAAAGGCTTTTATATCGGCAAGGATAAATGCGGCAGCAACATCGTAGTAGACTTCGATCAGCGCGACGAGGACAAGACCTCTGCCAATATTCTCATTCTTGGCAATACCGGACAGGGCAAAAGTTTCTTGATGAAATTATTGCTTTTGAACTTTCTCGAAGCAGGAAAGTCGATCATCACGCTGGACGTGGAACACGAGCAGTGGGAGATGTGCCGCGCGGTCGGTGGATGCTTTGCGGACATCATCGAAGGAACGTACAAGATCAATCTGCTGGAACCGCGCTGCTGGGACACCGACGCGGACCCGTATGATGTAGACGCGCCGAGCGCCTTCCGCCAGTCCACACGACTGGCACAGCACATTTCGTTTTTGAAAGACGTACTGCGCTGCTATAAGGATTTCACAACGGCGCAGATCGACACCATCGAGATTCTTTTGATGCGTCTCTATACCGAATGGGGCATCACGGAGGAAACAGATTTCAGCCAGATGAAGTCGGAGGATTATCCGATCCTGTCCGAACTCTACGACTACATCGAAATCGAATACCTGAACTTTGACGAGCAGAAGCCGCAGCTCTACACAAAGGAGATGCTCCAGCAGGTGCTGCTGGGGCTGTACTCCATGTGCAAGGGCGGCTGACGCGAAGTTCTTCAATGGTCACAGCAATCTGACCTCGACCAGATTCCTTGTGTTCGGTGTAAAAGGGCTGAACGAGGTCGCAGCCAACGTCCGCAGCACGATCCTGCTGAATTTGCTGTCCTACATGACGGACAAGCTGCTGATCGAGGGCAACACGGTCGCGGCGCTGGACGAACTGTATATCTGGCTGGGCAATCCTGTGGCGGTCGAATATATCCGCAATGCGCTGAAGCGCGTCCGAAAGAAGAACTCCGCCATGCTCATGGCGTCGCAGAACGTAGAGGATTTTGACCGCCCCGGTGTGCGCGAAATGACAAAGCCGCTGTTCTCGATTCCTCCGCACCAGTTCCTGTTCAACTGCGGCACGGTCAACAAAAAGGAGTTCATGGATCTGCTCCAACTGGAGGAAAGCGAGTTCAACATTATTCAGGCCCCGCACAAGGGCGAGTGTCTCTACAAATGCGGCAACGAACGCTATGACCTGCTCGTCACAGCACCGGCCTACAAGGAAAAGCTGTTCGGAAAGGCAGGCGGAAAATAACAGATGAAAAGGAGAATGTATGAAGCAAATTGAATTTGAACGTTGGGAACCGGATGCAGAGAATCCCTGCAAGTTGAAATATGCCGGTCAGCGCAAAGCGGAAGATGTTTTTCACGAGCTGGAAGCTCGGTTGGACAGCGTCGGCTATCTGCCCGACGAATATTTCACCATGGACTGGCGCTGGGAACATGGTCGGCAGATTCCCAAAGGTGCTGACTTTTTCTGCAAAACCGATTACGGCGGAAGCGAGGGAATCTATCTGGACGTCTATCTGGAATGGCAGGAGGGCGACAAACCCAAAAGGGAGTGCTTCATCACCGGCAAAACGCTGGGCGAAAGCGGCGCGGATCTGGACAGAATGTTCCTTATCTCTGCTGCGATCACGAAAGCGTTCCGCGGGGACAGCGGCGTCCACGCGCAGTACATGGTAGTTGGAGGGCAGTCAGAGCCGGCAGAAACGATGTCCCTGAACCTGTCTCCGGACGAACAGCGACTGGTCACACAGGCGTTGGCGGAGCAGCGTATCCGGCTGGGATCGCAGGCAGAGGGCGAAGAAAAGCTCCTGCGCCGTATGACCGGAAGCGTCACGGAGTACATGGACGCGGCTGGTCTGGCAGACCGGTTGACCGAAAGTGACCGGGCTTTGCTGGCACAGCACGACGGAGCGCCGGAAGCCGCGCCGGTCATGGGCGGGATGCAGCTATGAGCATGAGCGCAATAGCCGCGCGCGCGGCGGCGCTGCTGCTGACCAGCGAAAAGGGGCGCAAGGGCGTCGGCTTTCTGCTGGTCGCCATCTTCGCGCCGGTCATCCTGATTGCCGCCATCCTCTGCTCTGCCACATCGGGTGGGGCCGACCACAACAATCTGGCGGTCGAAGCGTCGTTCTACGGAACCAGCTTTACAGATTCCGTGCCTGCCGAGTTCCAAACGCACATCACGGATATGCAGACGGCTTTTTCCCTTCTGGATTCGGCGGTGGCGGAAGCCAACGCGACTATGACCGACGGCAATCGCCTTGACCCGATACAGGTCAAGGCGATTTTTTATGCCCTCTGCTTTGGCGAGAATGCGCCAAGTCAGCGCGCGGCAGACCGTTTTGTGGACTGCTTTTTCATCACAGAGCAGAGAACGCGAACCGTACTCGTTGAACTGGAAGACGGGAGCGTCATAGAACAGGAGGAACCCTATACCGCCACTGTGCCGCTCTCGCTGGCGGCAGCGTATGAAAACCTTGCGGCAAAGCTCGGCAGAACCGTCACTGACGAGGACAAGGAAAACGCCGCGCACATCTACACGATGATTGCAGGCAACGCCAACGGCAGCGACGGCACTGGTGCGTCGGGCGGTACGATCCAGATCGACTACGGCTACGGCAACGGCAGCACCGAACTGGATACGTCCGGCTTCACGAACCCGGCTGGCAAGAACGCCGACGATCTGGTGCAGTACGCCATTCACGCCTACGAAGAACACTGGGGCTACGTCTGGGGAACGTTCGGTCATGTGCTGACCGAGAGCCTGTTTGAAGCGAAGCTGGCGCAGTATCCGGATGCTCTTGCTAGCAATGCAGATTTTATCCGCCAGACGTGGGTCGGCGGCAGAACGACGGACTGCGTCGGTCTGATCAAAGGCTACGGCTGGCTGGACGCGGAGACAGAAGAAATCGTCTACAACACGAACGGGATGCCGGACATCACCGCGAATGAGATGTACCATTCCGCGACCGTCTCCGGCCCCATCGATACCATCCCCGAAACACCCGGTCTTGCCGTCTGGCACGACGGGCATATCGGTGTCTATATCGGCAATGGTGAGGTAGTCGAGGCGATGGGCACGCGGTATGGTGTCGTCAAAACCAAGCTCGAAGGCGCGCGTTGGACGCACTGGCTGAAAATTCCCTATATCAGCTATGACTGAGGAAAGGACAAACATGAACGTCTTAATGGTGGAGCCGGGAAAGGCTCCGTATGAAACGCAGATTGGCGATGATCTGCAAAGTATGCAGGCTCTCGTCGGCGGATATATCCAAGCCGTGTATCCCTTTGAACAGCCCGTCGCGCTGGTCTGCTGCGAGTCCGGAAAGCTGGACGGTCTGCCGCTCAACCGTGCGCTGCGCGATTCGGATGGCGATATCTACGACATCGTCGCGGGAAATTTCTTTATCGTCGGACTCGGCGAATCGGATTTCACCGACCTGCCGCACGAGCTTGCCGAGCGGTTTGCCGAGCAATTCCGGCAGCCGGAAATGTTCATGCGCGTGGATGACAAAATCGTGGTCGAGCCGATGCCGGAGGAACAGACGCAGGGCGGGATGGCATATTGACAGGAGGATACATGAAACAGGCAACGATACAGGTAACATTTGAAGAAGAAAAGCTCCGCGCGCTCCGGCGCTACATCGCCAAGCGCGATTCCACGCTGGAAGCGGAGCTGCAAAAGGCGGCGCAGCGACTCTACGAAAAGGTCGTGCCTGCCGCTGTGCAGGAATACATCAGCGACTGTACGCAGGACGATCCAGTGCGCAAACCGCAAAAGAAATCGGAGGCGCAGGTATGAGCACGGCGGGCTTTCACATCACGGAGGACTGCGCGGAAGTCTATCTGCAAAACGAATCCGGCATGGAGTTTTTTCAGCTTGCCAGGCGGCTCCATGATTATCTCCAGCAGGGACAGCGCCTGCCAGCGCGGAGTCTCTTTGAAGCGACGGACGACTGCAAAGAGATCAGCCGCGAGGCGTTCGATGCGCTGGCAAAGCACCGCATGGAGAACACCGGCGAAATCAGCGGAGTGTTTGAGCTGGACTTCGACGCGCGGACGATTTCGGCGCTTAACATCATGGA
>VOFK01003329.1_pt1 | contig 11209 bp, 17 predicted proteins | sample 5384121 | NCBI WGS metagenome assembly VOFK01 (sample SAMN12384730, study PRJNA508395) | human gut metagenome | isolation source: healthy gut J | host: Homo sapiens | reverse complement strand
ATCAATTGTACTTCCGTTCAGTTGTGTGCTTTCTGGATATGTTAATGGAGCACGGAGCCACTTCTTCACTCGAAGAACGCCGTTGGATGGCAAAAGAAGCTTTGCCGTTTCTTCTCACTACGATTCGGCTATCTTCAATTATTTCGATGCCGGCGAAGGTTCTGCTTTCCGCTGTTCGGTAAACAGCCAGAAGCACCTCCGTTACGGTGAAAACCCTCATCAGAAAGGTTATTTCTACGGAAACCTGGAGGCAATGTTCGATCAGATTCACGGAAAAAGAAATTTCTTATAACAATCTTCTTGATATCAACGCTGCCGTTGACTTGATCGACGAGTTCGAGGATCTTACTTTCGCTATCCTGAAACATAATAACGCTTGCGGCCTGGCTTCCCGTCCTACTGTGTTGGAGGCTTGGAAAGATGCATTGGCAGGTGATCCTGTATCTGCTTTCGGTGGTGTACTGATTACTAACGGTGTCATTGACAAGGCAGCAGCAGAAGAAATTAACAAGATTTTCTTCGAAGTGATTATCGCACCGGATTATGATGTGGATGCACTCGAAATCCTGGGACAGAAAAAAAAGAACCGCATCATTCTTGTACGTAAGGAGGCCAAACTGCCGAAGAAGCAGTTCCGTGCTTTGTTGAACGGCGTATTGGTGCAGGATAAAGATACTAATATTGAAACGGTAGCCGACTTGAAAACAGTGACCGACAAGATTCCTACCCGGAAGAAGTAGAGGATATGCTGTTTGCTAACAAGATTGTCAAGAATAGTAAATCAAACGCTATTGTACTGGCGAAGGGTAAACAACTGTTGGCAAGCGGTGTGGGACAGACTTCACGTGTGGATGCATTGAAGCAAGCGATTGAAAAAGCTAAATCATTCGGCTTCGACCTGAATGGTGCAGTAATGGCTTCCGATGCTTTCTTCCCTTTCCCGGATTGCGTGGAAATTGCGGATAAAGAAGGAATTACAGGCTGTAATTCAGCCGGGTGGTTCAGTGAAAGATGATTTGTCTTTTGCTTACTGCAATGAACACGGCATGGCAATGGTGACTACCGGTATCCGTCATTTTAAACATTAAAAACAAGAATCAAGAATGGGATTATTCTCTTTTACACAAGAAATAGCGATGGACTTGGGAACAGCCAATACCATCATCATCACAAATGGGAAAATTGTGGTGGATGAGCCTTCGGTTGTGGCCTTGGATCGCCGTACGGATAAGATGATCGCCGTAGGAGAAAAGGCGAAGTTGATGCATGAAAAGACCCACGAAAATATACGTACAATTCGTCCGTTGAGAGACGGAGTGATCGCTGACTTCTATGCTTGCGAGCAAATGATGCGCGGTTTGATTAAGCAAGTAAATACTCGTAATCATCTTGTCTCACCGTCTCTCCGTATGGTGATCGGTGTACCGTCGGGAAGTACGGAAGTTGAACTCCGTGCTGTTCGCGACTCTGCCGAGCATGCCGGTGGACGTGACGTCTACCTGATTTTCGAACCGATGGCTGCCGCTATCGGTATCGGTATTGATGTGGAAGCTCCGGAAGGAAACATGATTGTTGATATAGGTGGTGGCTCTACGGAGATTGCCGTTATTTCATTGGGTGGTATCGTTTCCAACAACTCTATCCGTATTGCCGGTGATGACCTGACTGCGGATATTCAGGAATATATGAGCCGTCAGCACAATGTGAAGGTCAGCGAGCGTATGGCAGAACGTATCAAAATTAATGTAGGTGCGGCTCTGACCGAACTGGGTGAAGATGCTCCCGAAGATTATATCGTTCATGGTCCGAACCGTATTACGGCTCTTCCTATGGAAGTGCCCGTATGTTATCAGGAAGTGGCTCACTGTCTGGAGAAATCGATTTCCAAGATTGAAACGGCTATCTTGAGTGCATTGGAAAATACGCCGCCCGAACTATATGCGGATATCGTTCATAATGGTATCTATCTGGCCGGTGGTGGTGCGTTACCCGTGGTTTGGATAAGCGACTGACTGATAAGATAAATATCCCGTTCCATATTGCGGAAGATCCTTTACACGCTGTTGCCAAGGGACAGGGGTAGCATTAAAGAATGTAGATCGTTTCTCTTTCCTAATGAGATAAAATCACGGACTCTGATTCATGCGGAATTTAATAAACTTCCTTTTGAAATACAATTACTGGTTCCTCTTTGTCATATTGGAGGTAGCCAGTTTTGTTTTTGTTATTTCGGTTCAACAGCTACCAGCAGAGTACTTATTTTCACTTCTGCCAATACAGTTGTGGGGGGGGCGGTTTATGAAGTTTCGGGAGGTATATCTTCCTATTTCCACCTGAAATCGGTCAATGAAGACCTGCTGGACCGGAATATGTTATTGGAAGAGCAGATCAATAATTTGGAAAAGCGTTGAAAGAACGTCAACTCGATTCTATCGCGGTGAACAGTATCCGGAAGATGCCTCAGAAAGATTATCAACTGTTTAAGGCACGTGTGATTAAGAATAGCCTGAACCTGGCCGATAATTACATTACGCTTGATAAAGGTTCTTCTTCCGGCATCCGTTCCGAAATGGGAGTGGTGGATGGAAACGGAATTGTGGGAATTGTTTACGAAACATCCCCTTCCTATTCGGTAGTGATTTCTGTACTGAATAGCAAATCAAACATCAGTTGCAAGATTGTAGGAAGCGATTATTTCGGTTATCTGAAGTGGGAACACGGAGATTCGCGATACGCTTATCTGAAAGATTTGCCTCGTCATGCAGAGTTTAATCTGGGTGATACAGTAGTGACAAGCGGCTTTTCTACCGTATTCCCCGAGGAATCATGGTCGGAACAGTTGATGATATGTCCGACTCACATGATGGATTATCCTATCTGCTGAATATCAAGCTGGCTACCGATTTCGGAAAGCTTAGTGATGTGCGGGTGATAGCCCGGAACGGTCAGCAGGAGCAGAAAGAACTCGAAAACAAGACAACGAAACAATGATTATTACCTATATACATAGAATCGGTTGGTTTATCGGGTTGGTGCTTCTTCAGGTGCTAATCCTGAACAATGTACATATTGCCGGATATGCTACTCCTTTTCTCTACATTTACTTTATACTGAAGTTCGCTTCCGGAACTTCCCGGAATGAATTGATGCTGTGGGCTTTCTTTTTCGGGCTAACCATTGACGTGTTTTCCGATACCCGGGAATGAATGCAGCAGCAACCGTGTTTTGCTTGCTTTTCTTCGTCCTTCTTTATTGCGTTTGTTCACTCCCCGCGATAATCAGGACAATCTCGTACCTTCTTTCAAGAGTATGGGAATCACTCCTTTTCTGAAATATACTACTGCAAGTGTTTTTATACATAGTCTGGCTTTACTCTCTATTGAGTTCTTCTCGTTTTCCGGCATTTGGCTGTTGCTGCTGCGGGTGGCATTGTGTACCGTTCTGACTGTAACTTGTATTGTAGCTGTAGAAGGAATAAGGAGATAGGAATGGCAAAAGATTATAGATTAGAGAAGCGGAAATTTGTTATCGGGGGTATTGCTTTAACTATTGTGTTGATTTATCTGATCCGTCTTTTTTGTATTGCAGATTACTACCGATGATTATAAGAAGAACGCCGATAGCAATGCGTTCCCTGAATAAAAAATTCAATATCCTTCACGCGGAGCTATCTATGACCGTACAGGTAAGTTGCTGGTTTTTAACCAGCCTGCTTATGATATAACGATTGTCCCGAAAGAAGTAGAGAACTTGGATACACTCGACCTGTGCCAGTCGTTGAATATTACTCGTGCTCAATTCCTGAAAATCATGAGCGACATGAAAGACCGTCGCCGGAATCCGGGATATTCCAGATACACTAATCAATTGTTTATGTCGCAACTTTCGGCGGAAGAATGTGGCGTCTTTCAGGAGAAGTTGTTTAAATTCCGTGGCTTCTATATCCAGCGGCGTACGATTCGCCAATACTCTTATGATGCTGCCGCGCATGCCTTGGGTGATATTGGAGAAGTCTCGGCAAAAGAAATGGAAGCCGATGAAGAAGGCTACTACATTCGTGGCGATTATGTCGGCAAGTTGGGTGTAGAGAAATCGTATGAGAAGTATCTGCGTGGAGAGAAAGGCATTGAAATTCTGCTTCGTGATGCTCACGGACGTATTCAGGGGCATTATATGGACGGAGAATATGACCGTCCTTCCGTACCCGGAAAGAACTTGACACTCAGTTTGGATATTGACTTGCAGATGTTGGGTGAACGGTTACTGAAAAATAAGATCGGAAGTATTGTTGCTATTGAGCCGGAGACAGGAGAGATTCTTTGTCTGGTATCTTCACCGAATTACGACCCGCATTTGATGATTGGCCGCCAGCGTGGAAAGAACCATCGGATGTTGCAGCGTGATAAGATGAAACCGCTTCTGAATCGTGCATTGATGGGAGTATATCCTCCGGGTTCTACTTTTAAGACGGCACAGGGATTAACTTTTTTGCAGGAAGGCATTGTGACTGAGCAGGCTCCTTCTTTCCCTTGTTCGCGCGGTTTCCATTACGGCAGGCTGACGGTGGGATGTCATGCCCACGGAGCACCGATACCACTTATTCCTGCTATTGCTACATCGTGCAACTCTTATTTTTGTTGGGGACTGTTCCGTATGTTCGGCGACCGTAAATACGGTTCACCGCAAAACGCAATTACAGTCTGGAAAGATCACATGGTTTCCCAAGGCTTCGGTTATAAGTTAGGTGTTGATTTGCCCGGAGAGAAACGTGGTTTGATTCCGAATGCACAGTTCTATGATAAGGCTTATCGCGGCCATTGGAATGGACTGACGGTAATCAGTATTTCGATCGGGCAGGGAGAAATTCTGGCTACTCCTCTCCAGATAGCCAATCTAGGTGCAACGATTGCCAATCGCGGATATTTTATCACACCGCATATTGTGAAGGAGATTCAAGATAATCAGTTGGATAGTATTTATCGTACGCCACGTTATACTACAATTGAGAAACGGCATTATGAATCGGTGGTGGAAGGGATGCGCGGGCTGCCACAGGCGGAACTTGCCGTATGTTGTCGGTAATGGTTCCGGACTTTGAAGCCTGTGGAAAGACGGGTACGGCACAGAATCGCGGACATGACCATTCTGCATTTATAGGTTTTGCCCCGATGGACAAGCCGAAGATCGCTATTGCCGTTTATGTGGAGAATGGTGGTTGGGGAGCTACATACGGAGTACCTTTCGGGGCATTGCTTATGGAGCAGTACTTGAAAGGCAAACTATCTCCCCGAGAATGAATTGAGAGCAGAAGAATTTAGTAACAGAGTGATAATGTATGGTGACGAGGAGAGATAGTATATGGAAATCACTGGATTGGGTAACGATCTGTGTTTACTTGATTCTGATTGTCGGCGGGTGGTTCAGTGTCTGTGGAGCCAGCTATGACTATGGTGATCGTGACTTCCTCGACTTCTCTACCCGTGCCGGCAAGCAATTTGTCTGGATTATCTGTTCCTTCGGTCTCGGTTTCGTGTTGTTGATGTTGGAAGACCGGATGTATGATATGTTCGCGTACATTATATATATAGGAATGATAATTTTGCTTATCGTTACTATTTTTATCGCGCCGGATACCAAAGGTTCCCGTTCTTGGTTGGTAATGGGGCCTGTCAGCCTGCAGCCAGCCGAGTTTGCCAAGTTTGCTACCGCATTGGCATTGGCCAAATATATAAACTCCTATTCATTCAGCATAAAGAAAGAGAAATGTGCTCTGGTACTGGGTTTTATTATCCTCCTTCCGATGTTGTTGATTATCGGTCAGCGGGAGACAGGTTCTGCCTTGGTCTATCTTGCTTTCTTCTTGGTGCTTTACCGGGAGGGAATGCCGGGTGTGGTACTTTTTCGGGGGTATGTGCGGTCATCTATTTTGTGGTAGGCATCCGCTTCGATGAAGTATTCATAGCCGATACACCGACTCCGTTGGGAGAGTTTATTGTGTTGCTGCTGATCTTATTATTTGCCGGTGGTATGGTGGGGTATACCGCAAGCGGTGGGAACCTGCCCGGAATATTATCGGAGGAAGTTTGATTGTCTTGCTTATCGCTTATCTGATATCCGAATATTGGATCCATTTCAGTCTGGTCTGGGTGCAGTGGGGGCTTTGTGTCGTTGTGGTAGGTTATTTGATTTACTTGGCATTGAGCGAGCGTCAGCGCTCTTATTTCCTGATTGCTTTATTCTCAATCGGCTCCATTGGATTCTTATATTCCAGTAACTATGTCTTCGATAATATATTAGAGTCGCATCAGCAAATCCGTATTAAAGTAGTATTGGGTTTGGAAGAAGATTTAACCGGTGCCGGCTACAATGTAAACCAGTCCAAGATTGCTATCGGTTCCGGCGGATTGACAGGGAAAGGCTTTTTAAACGGAACGCAAACCAAATTGAAATACGTCCCTGAGCAGGATACCGACTTCATTTTCTGTACGGTGGGAGAGGAACAAGGGTTTGTAGGTTCGGCCGCGGTCTTGCTGGCTTTTCTTATTTTGATATTGAGATTGATATTCCTTTCCGAAAGGCAACCGTCTGCTTTCGGTCGCGTATATGGGTATTCGGTCGTGTATTTTCCTCTTTCACCTATTTATCAATATAGGGATGGTGTTAGGGCTGACTCCTGTAATTGGTATCCCATTACCCTTCTTTAGTTACGGAGGTTTCTTCTTTATGGGGATTTACGATATTGCTGTTTATTTTCCTGCGGATAGATGCAGGGCGCGGCAGGAGACTCTAGTTCGTTTATTTTCTAATTCTCCTGTCTTTCAATTCGGATACCAATGTCATTGATTCCGGACAACTTCTCATCTTTCATCCCGTTCATAATTTTGAAGGTGTAATTAGCAGGATACAAAGGACGTACGGATTTGATAAAGACCGCTGATTGATAGATACTTCCCCAACCATTTCCGATCCACCTTCCCGTGGAATCAGCCAGGTTTATAGTAATAGTATCCGTCCGCCATACCGTAGAGTCTTGCAGGTTTTGACTGATAAATAGATACAGGTTATGATAAGGGTAATCTGTTCTGTTGCGAACCTCCGCGAATAATCTGAGTGTAGGCGGAATACTGTCGGTGACAGGAATCAGAAAAGAGAGTGTATCACTCTTTCCCCCACCCTTCGTCGGGAAGGGACTGATAGGAGTGATACACGGTATTCTCATTGCAGGCAGCCATTAGGCAAATACCGAGCAGACAGAATAAACTATTCCTGAGAAGGCTTTTCATTATTTTGCGGTTTCGCTTGATTTGGGTTTCTTTCCGGTCTGGGTTCTGGTCTTGCAGGGCGTTCACGTTCCTGACCTTGCGGGCGTTCCTGGTTTTGTGGCCGTTCCTGTCTTCTCTCCGGACGTCTGTTCTCATTATTCCGTCCCTGGTTTTGTCCTCTGTTCCGGTTGTTATTATTATTTCTTGGTCTGTTTTCCCGATCTCCTCTGTTTCCGTTTTCCGCAGGTTGTGGACGACCCTCGTTTTCCCGTTGCGGTTGCTGCGGACGATTAGTCCCTTCTACTTGTTGTTGCGGTCGGTTGTTGGGAGTTCCTTTTTTCTTTTTCTTGTTTCGGTTGGCGTTATTGCCTTCCTTACTGTTATTACGGCTACGGTCAAAGCGGGTTAAGCTTTCCTGTTCCAACAAATCTATCGGCTTCTTCGGCTCCGCTTTCCTTTCTTCTTCAAGCAGGCTGTCCGGTTTCATACCCTTCTTATTCATGCCGATCACTTCAAAAGCACGTTTCCCGCTAATAGTGACTAAGTTGGCAGGGAAGTTCTTATCTGTAGAATAAGAAACTTGGTTGCTGAGGATGTCGGCCTTGAAGAAATAGAAAGTACCGTCTTTGGTTTCCAGCTCAATCTCTTTAGAAGGCAGACGTTTCTGTGCTTCTACGTAACAGTCTACTTCGTAGTTCAGGCAGCATTTCAGTTTTGCACACTGTCCGGCAAGTTTCTGGGGATTGAGTGAGATATCCTGGAAACGTGCGGCGCTGGTAGATACGGAAACAAAACTCGTCATCCAGGTAGCACAACAAAGTTCACGTCCGCAAGGACCGATTCCACCGATACGTCCGGCTTCCTGACGGGCACCGATCTGCTTCATCTCGATGCGTACTCGGAAAGCTTCGGCTAATACCTTAATCAGTTGGCGGAAGTCTACCCGTTCGTCGGCGATGTAATAGAAGATAGCCTTGTTACCGTCTCCTTGATATTCCACATCTCCGATTTTCATGTTCAGATTCAAGTTCAATGCAATCTGGCGTGCACGGATCATGGTAGCGTGTTCTTTATCTTTTGCTTCGTTGAACTTCTCCATGTCCACCGGTTTGGCTTTCCGGTAGATTCGTTTGATTTCCGCATCCGCTTTGAAGTTGGCTTTCTTCATTTGCAGGGGGACAAGTCTGCCGGTAAGAGTTACTACGCCAATGTCATGTCCGGGGGGCAGCCTTCAACGGCAACAATGTCTCCCTTTTCCAGTTTGATTTTATTGCTGTTGCGATAATACCCTTTGCGGGTATTTTTGAATTGCACCTCTACCATATCACTTTCTTCCGCATTGCCCGGTATGTCTGCCAGCCAATCGTAGGTGTTCAGCTTTTTATCTTGGCGGGAGCATCCTTTGCAACAAAGGCTGCCGCTCCCATTATGAAGTTTATATTCCATAGTTTATATATTTATTATTGCTTCAACAGTACGATCATCTTCAATGAGAAGTCGAAAAATACCATTTTAGCATTTACATTCTGTTCAATATGCAGTTGTGCTTCGCTTAGCTCGTCCATGATACCCATGACGTTACGTTCGTTGACGAAAGGAGCAAAGCGGATTGCAAAATTCTGTTCGTTGATAGTCATATAAGTAAGGTCGCGTTGATGCAGGTTGAAGATAAAGTTCTCCCGAATCATGCGCTGGCAATATTCCAGAAAGTTCTTCTGCCGTTCGCGTCCCATACCTGCCACTTGCTCGCTCCACATCTTCATCTCCCTGATTTTCCGTTGATAAGACAACCGCATCAGGCTGACGAATAAATCAAAGAACTGTTGGTTCTCCTCGTTCAGATGAATTGTTTCAAGCGCTTTTATAAAATTACCGTTTGCCAGGTGGGCAATGGAAAGACTGTCGGCAGGCTGAATGCTATATTTTGACTGTAATATCCGGTCGATACTGGCTTCGTCAATCTTCCGAACATTCATACGCTGTGTACGGCTCAGAATAGTCGGCAGAATCATATCCGGCGCTTCCGATACAAGCAGGAAAACCGTCTTCTCGGGTGGTTCTTCCAGTAATTTCAGCAATTTATTGGCACATACCGGGTGCATTTTTCCGGTAGCCATACAATCGTAATCTTAAATCCGCCTTCACTGGATTTCAGACTGAGGCTTCTTCAATATCTCGTCACTCTCTTTGGCATAAATCAATGCTTGCGAGTTTTCGGCGTCCATTTCGTTCAGCCAGTGATTGAGATTGAAATAGGGATTGTTGATAACAAACGGCCGCCAGTCGGCGATATAATCATCGCATACCTCCTTTTTCCCCTTCGCACTTTTGACGATCGGGAAAACAAAATGTACGTCCGGATGTACCAACAGCTTATTGAATTTTACGCAGGACGGACAGACGCCGCAAGCATCAGTCTCGCCCGGTTGGTGCAGCTGATATAAACGTGCGTAAGCAATAGCTAACGGCATTTTTCCGACTCCTTCCGGGCCGCAGATGAGCTGGGCGTGCGGAATCCGTCCCTCTCTCACTTCCTGAATGAGCCGTCGCTTGATTTCTTCTTGTCCGATTACGTCTCTGAAAAACATATCAATAAATGATTTTGGCTACTTCTTTGATACTGTCTACTGCTCCGATAGAGTAGAAATGAATACTTGGGGCTCCGTGGGACATCAATTCCTTGCATTGTGTCACGCACCATTCGATACCGACCCGTTCGGCTTCAGCATCGTTTTTTTGCATTTCAAAGCCTCTTTCACTAAATCTTCCGGCAAGTCCACTTTGAAAGTCTTTGGAATCATGCTCAATTGGGATAGTTTTTTGAAAGGTTTGATTCCCGGAATGATAGGGATGTTGATACCCGCCGCCTTTGCCTGTTCCACAAATTCGAAATATTTCTTATTATCATAAAATAGTTGCGTCACGGCATATTCTGCACCTGCTTCCACTTTCTTTTTCAGCCAATAGAGGTCGGATTCTATATTGGGAGCTTCTTCATGCTTCTCCGGATAACAAGCTACGCCATAAGAGAACGGACTGGCGGTGACTTTCATCTCCGAACCGTCTACAAAGATTCCCTTATTGAAGTTGTTGATTTGCTCCTGCAATTCAATGGCGTGGTGGTATCCGTCGCCTTCCGGGTAAATACAGACTCATGCTTCGCCTTGTCTCCGCGCAGCACCAACAAGTCGGTGATATTCAGAAACTGGAGATCAAGCAGTACATATTCAGTTTCTTCGCGTGTGAAACCGCTGCACAGAATATGCGGAACTACGGTGATATTATATTTGTTCTGAATGGCAGCAGCCACAGCGACAGTTCCCGGACGTCTTCTCAAACGGTTCCGTTGAAACAGGCCGTTGCCGAGGTCTTTATATACGTATTCGCTGCGATGCGTGGTGATATTGATATTTTCGGGTCAAATTCCCGGAGCGTATCGACTCTGTTTGATATAACTTTTCAATCCCCGTACCCCTTCAGTGGAGGGAGGATTTCGAAAGAAAAGAGCTGTTTTTTTTTTGCTGTTATTTATTAAATCAATTACTTTCATTCTCTTCGCAAATGTTCGTTACCTATTTGGATTAAACGTGCATATTGGGACAAAAAATACAAAAAAAGAGAAAAGATTTCTTCTTGATTTACTCTAAAAATAGTTTATATTTTTATCGTACTATATACATAAAAAGAGGGTATATCCTGTAAATGGATGCCCCTCTCTTACCTAATCATTATTAAATTAGAATTTACTTTTCGAGAAATGATTTCTTCATTCTGACAATATCCGTCAGATAATCCTGCAAATCCTGTTCATGTTCTTCTTCTTCAGCAAGAATATGTTTTGCGATGTCACAGGTGGTAAAATCTTTCCCGTTAGTAAAGTCGGCGATTTCTTGGTAACGAATGATTGCACAACGTTCGGAAGCCACATTGTCTTTCAATAAACTTAC
>VOFK01000878.1_pt1 | contig 11223 bp, 13 predicted proteins | sample 5384121 | NCBI WGS metagenome assembly VOFK01 (sample SAMN12384730, study PRJNA508395) | human gut metagenome | isolation source: healthy gut J | host: Homo sapiens | reverse complement strand
GCTAATTTTGCATTCAAAATAGTTGAGGCATAATAAATGGAACCATCTGTTCATTGCTGATTGATGTTATTTCTTCGGCTTTTATTTTTTGTTGGCTCCAGCGGAAAAAGCCATTTTCAACCAGTATCTGCGTTCCCGGCGGGTATGGGGTAACCATACTGTTACTTGCCGCCAACTATTCCCGGTGCCATTTCTTTTTTTAATCAGGTTCAAGAATACCGATGCCGCCATCTGATGAACCTGTCCACCTTAGTTTTTGTGCCGCTGGTTGTTCAGTTCGGCCCTCACCACTTGTTTGTGACCGCTTTTTATATCACCAAATGTCGGTTACGGACGGCATATCTGTCTATGGGATGCTGTTTTCCATCCTTTCCGGCATCGTTCTGCTGTTGTTACCAAAAGGTGGTTTACAACGGTGATGATGTTTGCCTTGGCCGCATGGTTGATTTCCCATCCTGTGGGCTGTTCTCCGGGCCGCCAAGGACTATCCGGCCAGGGTCAAATCATTGATGACACCCGTGCGGACGACATGTCAGTGCTCATATCAGCAAAACTTCCGTTTTTCACCCCACTGGCCTGTCACATTCAGGGGTGGGATGCGGACTGCTGACATTTCCCCTGCCTGATGAACCGTCTATATCTGGATTCTGTCATCGGTACCGTTTTACATTTGGTCTTCGCTTTTGCTATCTGAACTATCTGCTGTTTTACGAACAGGTGGAAAACGCGATGGAAGATAGCGCGACTGAAGAGAAGACCTGTGTGACACCACAAACCGGGAACAGGCACAGAGGCAGGACATCTCTTTTTTCCATGCCGTGAAATAGCGAAAAAAATCAAAGGGGATCGATGCGGACGGTTATATCCGGCCCGGCCTTTACCATAAAGGAGCTTTCAGATTGTTAGCTGTACCAACCGTACCTACCTGTCCGGTACATCAAAACTCGTGGCGACATGGTTCGCCGATTGATTATCGGACTTCATTATAGAATATGCGAAACGTCTCCTTGCGCGCGATATCCGAGGTTGACGATATTTCATCTCCCAGGAAATCCGGTTTTTGTCACCAAACCATTTTATAAGGCTGTTCAAGGAAAATGCAGGCTGTACCCCTGTCAAATGGAGGAAAACAGAGGCGGAATAATACGGTGTGTGTGATGGGGGAAAATAGACCAAACGACAAAAAATAGTCTGAAACCCAAAAAACCAAAATGTTCTAAATCACAAAAAGATGTATCTTTGGTTCAATTGACAGACATTTTTTATAGGCAAGAATCGGGCTGAATTTAAATCTTTTCGCTTTATTTTGTATGTTAAGTCTGGTTGGAAATTTAAAAGCATATAAAAAAATGAGCAAAAAAGAATCCTATTCTTCATTTTGTTTTCGTGGCTAAATTCCAAGAGCTTTTTCCGGCTTTTGCGCAAGCAGAAAGACACGACTCATACCTTCCGCTGGTTCCGCAGAAGGACATGTTCTACGTGCCTTGAATGGCAAATGACACGGAACTCGCCCCTCGCCTGTTGAATGTCGAAAACAAAGCAACAATTCTTGACGGGCAAAACTGCCCGTGGGCCGACGGACATGTCACAATTGCAGAGCAGTGAAGTCTCAAGAACAGCACTGGCAGCAAGATTCATTGCCAACCGTGAAATCGAACTGATTACACGAGCGAAAATCAAGAGAAAACTTCGTACGCAATCATGCTGACCAGAGGAGTTTGTCACCAAATGCGCCTGACGCAATGAAACAACCGTGACGGATGCGGAAGCACGACGCAAGGCGGAAGCCGAACAGCAGAAGCAAAGGCATTGCCGAGCAAGGAACGGCTTGCCGAAACAACGCAAGAGCGGAAGAAGCCCGACTTACCCGCTGAAAAACGAAGCGAAAAGCCGCTCACCAAAATAAGAAGCTTACCGACATGCTGCATTGGAAACCCCAACCGACTATCATCTCTCTCCCTGCGTGCTTCAACCTGCTGCGCTGGGCTACCCTGACACCAGATCTTGGCGTGGACGCATCTGTCCCATCGTGGGGGCATTGCTGCATCGCGGCTCGTGGACTTCTTGTTTGGAGTGACAAGATAGCCATATGCACTCTGGGAAGTGGCTCAGGTACACGTTACTATATGGAGGTGAGGAAAAGAAAGCCTGGCATCTGGGCGCGATGTTCCAAGGCTGGACAGTTCAACTACAAGCTTTTCCTGAAACAGGCAAACAAGGGCGACCTGATGGCGGGTGGCATCACCGCCGGCTATCAATGCATTTAGATCTTGATTTCAAACCTCGGTTTGCAGGCTACCTGAATTTTCGATTTCACTGAAAATATGAAGTCATCGATAATGAATTGTTGCATTGGCTGGCAAGACAAAATGGTGGGCCCTAGCAAATCCGGTGTGACATTGGTATGGAAGTTGCCTCTATACGGAGGAATGAGTATGAAAGCAAGACAATATATAAATATGGGAATGGGAATGGCAGCTCTCTTCCTGCGTGAAGGGGACACGCTGGCGACACGCCGCATCCCGACTATGCGGGAAGATTGCGGTGACAGCCGACTGGTCGGCACGCGGTGAGGGCTATCGACCGCCCAAATACCATGGACGGTTACCATGGGTGACTATGGCCGGGGGCATGGAGACTTCCGCCACCCATGCCCCCAACCATCTGTTTTGCTCCGGGCAGCCACCCCGCGGTGTGGAAAACCTGCTTGAAGGAATCATGGTGATTAATTTAACACCGCCACCATTGCCATGCCACGGGAAAGGCGGTGGCACGGATGCCTTTGTGAACAATGCCCGGGGATGGTTCTTCACCTATACAGAAACAGGTGAGCATCCCGAGAAAGACAAGGACTATCCGCTGACCGCCGCAATGAAATAACAGCAGGTACCGCGAACTTATCGTCATCATCGAAACCGGATGTATTGGACACATCACAATAATGATTATTTCAGCTTGTCTGACGGGTGCAGCCAGAGACTCTCGATTTCGCTACCGATACCTACGGAGCCGCTTCGAACGTCGTGCTGCCCCCTTCACCAAGATTGGCCGAAGGTGACGATGCCGGCAAGGAAAGCCACTGGTGCGCTGCTGGTGACCGAACGGAAACAATTGCTGAGGTGAAAACCGCCGCGCCGACGGCAACCCGACCCCACCACGCTGAAAAAGCGACCTTTCGCCGGAAGCCCTCAAGGGTTTTCTTGGGAAGGGCGAATCGCTGACCCTCGGCGGAACGTGCTGGTTGAGACTCGAAGGCATGGAGGGGACGGAGCCAAATCAACGGTTGGGGAGAAGTGAAAGTGATGATGTAAATGCCGATTTGTAAATATTAGTAAAATCCGAACGCAGGAGCAAAGGCTTTGGGGATTTTGCTGAGGTGCAGCAAATATTGAAAATGGAATTAAACTAATATAATGACTAATATAATGAAGACGAGATTTTTACACTTGCAACGCTTTCGCCCTCGCACTGGCAGCCTGCAACAACGACAACGAGAACCTGAACGGGTGACCCCGTGGCCGCCCAGTTTACCGCCAACATCGCCCCCGCCACCCGCGCCAGCGGAACCTGGACTGGCGGCGACCGTATCAGTCGGCATCACCGACATCGGCAACGATTCCCAGTACGGCAACGTGCCTTTCATCCTGAAAAACAGGAAATTTGAGGCAGAAGGAAAGGTTATCTATATCGAAGATAAAAGACCCATACTTTCCGCGCCTACTATCCGTACAACACGACGGGGAGGCATCCTCGCAGCCACGACCGATGCCACGGCGCAGCAAAACAAACCTGCCATCGACTTCCTCTTTGCTTCCCACGGGAGACAAAAACAACCCGTAGTAAGTTTACCGACAAAACCGCCAAAGGCGAAGAAACCTCTTCCACCACCGCATGAGCCAGATAACTCCCTTTACCTTCGGAGGCGGGCGACGGCGTGGTTCAGCGTGGTCGAAGCCTGAACGTTACACGCTGGACGGATTGTTACTCACCGGTACTGCCTCACGGCCGACGGTAGCTGCAGACAACGGAGTACAGACCGGAGAACTGGGCATGGGCGAATTCTGGTGGGACGGCACCCTGGCCGTCATCGATCATCCCTCTTCCAGACAGTTGCATCCCTGCCGTTGGTTTGTGAATTACAAAAAGGGTCAGGAATATCATGCCACACTCACCATGCCCGAAGGCGCACCTTTGCTGGCGGGCGGCAACTATACCTATACCGTCAAGGTACGCAACAAAGTCCTTGAAGTCAGCGAAGCCACCATTTGCAAAGTGGAACGATATAGACGGTGAGAGATGTGGGTGCTGACCTGTAGGATTTTAATAATCGATTAGAATAAAGAATTATGAGACATAGATTATTTATCCCCGCAGCCACCGCACTGCTGTTCGCCCTCGCCGCCTGCACGCAGGACGAAGGCGCTGACGATAACCGTCTGCCCGAAGGTGAATACCCTGTCGTCATCTGCCACCGGACCGTCCGTAACGCCGCTGGCAGCCCATTCCACCTTGCCGCTGACGGCGACTGGCAGGGCGTCACTTCCGTGGCACTCAAGATGGCCGATGCGGGTAAAGGAATACACCGTTACACATCTACCGATTTTAAAGAGTGCCACGCTTTCACGCGAGAACGCCCCGTACTACTGGACCGCCGCGACCCGAACCGTGGCAAGGCATGGTGGCCCTTCGACAATGCCGACATCACACAGATGCCTGCCGTGAAGGTGGCCGAAGACCAAAGTAAATTGGGGACTTCCAGAACAGCGACTTCATCTCTGCTGAGAACCGGAAGGTGGAATTTAACAACCCGACTCTTGAATTTACCCACCGCACGGCACGCGTGACAATCGAACTGAAGCCCGGCACGGGATTCACGAGCGTCGCTGGTGCCACGGTGAGCCTCATGAGCCTGTCCGCCGATAACGGCAACCCGACCGCCATCAAGACCTACAACGCAAGCGGCAACACCTACGAGGCACTGACCGCCCCGCAGACCGTTGCGGCAGGCAAACCGTTCGTCAAGGTGGGAACTCGGCGACGGCACCTTCTACTTCCGTCCGCAGAACAACGTCGTATTAGAAGCGGGCAGCCGCTAAAATATACCGTTAAGGTGAACGCCACCGGCTTGACGTTAGAGGGTTGCACCATCGGCAGCTGGGTTGACGGCGGCGGCGAGCGGCGCAGCCGAGGATTTGGGCTACATCTACGACACAGCAACACCAATACCTACACGGTCTATAACGCCGTGACGGCCTGATGAATATAGCCAAATTAGTGAACGGAGGTAAGAGCGACATTAACATTACCCTCGACACAAGACATTGACCTCACAGGCAAAGACTGGACACCGATAGGGCACAGACTACGACAACTCATACAAAAGGCACCTTCGGACGGTGGCGGCCATACCATTACGGGGCTGACCTTTACGACAAATGACGAATATGCGGGGTCTGTTCGGCTGGCTCAATAGAGCTTGGTACGGTGAAGAACGTGGTGATGGAGGGCGTACAGATAACAAGCCATCAAATATATGGCGGCAGTATTGGCGGCGTGGTAGGATCTGGCTGGGGCACCATTGAAAACTGCTCGGTGTCGGGCAGCGTCAGCGGCACGGTGTATGTCGGCGGTGTGGTGGGTGTTCAAATAGGCGGTTCCATCACCGGATGCAGTTCCTCTGCCACAGTGAAGGGAATGGTTGATGTCGGCGGCGTGGCAGGTCAGACGAATTCGAGTGCCACCCTGACCGCTTGCTATGCCACAGGCAACGTGATCATAGAAATGGACCCCAAAAAAAGAATATCGCTGGCGGCAGTCTGGTGGGAATGAACGCAGGAAAGCAGCCTCCTGCCTGCTATGCCACGGGCAACGTAACCAGTACGGGTAGTAGCACTGGCTATATGCATATCGGCGGCTTTTTTGGGAAATAACTACACCACCGTGACCGCCTGCTATTGGAAGAACAATCATGAACAAGGTATCGGCTACAATAGGAGAAGCACCGAAGCCACGAAGGTGGACGGCACCAGCGTAACCTGGAAGAACGCCGTTGATGCCATGAACACCGCCTTGCAGAACGCAGGCTCAGAGTGGCGTTACGAACTTAAGGGAGCATTGCCCACCTTGAGGAAGCAGTAAACCGTCGGGCGGAAAAAGTTCCGCCCGCAACGGAAAGAACCAGAGTAATAAAACAACAGATATAATGAAGACAAGATTTTTTGCACTTGCAGCGCTCGTCCTTCTCACTTGCCGCCTGCACGCAGGACGAAGCGGGCTTCCTACCGGAAGGGGCGGAAGGCACACCCATCGTCTTCACCGCCACGGGGCTGAACCCCGCCGCGATAGCCACCGCCGGCACCCGTGCCCCGGTGGACGGCAATTGGGAGGGTGTGCAGAGCGTGGCAGTCCTGATGGACGGCACGGTGAAGGCATACGACGTGACGCCCTCCACCGTCGACAACACAAGCGCCACGCTGACCTCCACTGACCCGTACTACTGGACCAACCACAACGACATCACCGTCACAGCGTGGTGGCCCTACACTGCTGGCGAGACAACCCCGCCTGCGGTAAAGGTAAAAGCCAACCAAAGTGCCCAGAAAGACTTTGATGGCAGTGACCTCATCGTAGCCGACGGACAGACGGTGACCTACGGTAGCCCCACGCTCCGCTTCACCCACCGCACGGCGCGAGTGACCGTCGTTCTGACGGACTACACCGAGGGACTGGCATCCGTGCAGCTGACGGGTCTCTCCACCGAGAATGACAACCCAGCCGAAATCACCCCGTATGACAAGGGCAGCAACACCTACATCGCCCTCATAGCCCCGCAAAGTGTGGAAGCTGGCACGACCTTTATCACCTGCACCTTCACCAACGGCAAGGTCTTCGTTTATAAGATGAAGAATGCTACCGACTGGCAGGCGGGCGGTGAATATACCTACACCGTCTCCCTCGCTGCGGCAAAAGACCTGGGCTATACCATAGAGAGCGACGGCAGCTACACCGTGACCTCCGCCGACGGCCTGATGAATATAGCCAAATTAGTGAACGGAGGTAAGAGCGACATTAACATTACCCTCGACACTGACATTGACCTCACAGGCAAAGACTGGACACCGATAGGCACAGACTACGACAACTCATACAAAGGCACCTTCGACGGTGGCGGCCATACCATTACGGGGCTGACCTTTACGACAAATGACGAATATGCGGGTCTGTTCGGCTGGCTCAATAGAAGCTGGTACGGTGAAGAACGTGGTGATGGAGGGCGTACAGATAACAAGCCATCAAATATATGGCGGCAGTATTGGCGGCGTGGTAGGATCTGGCTGGGGCACCATTGAAAACTGCTCGGTGTCGGGCAGCGTCAGCGGCACGGTGTATGTCGGCGGTGTGGTGGGTGTTCAAATAGGCGGTTCCATCACCGGATGCAGCTCCTCGGCCACAGTGAAGGGAACGGTCGATGTCGGCGGCGTGGCAGGTCAGACGAATTCGAGTGCCACCCCTGACCGCTTGCTATGCCACAGGCAACGTGATCATAGAAATGGACCCCAAAAAAGAATATCGCTGGCGGCAGTCTGGTGGGAATGAACGCAGGAAGCAGCCTCCTTGCCTGCTATGCCACGGGCAACGTAACCAGTACGGGTAGTAGCACTGGCTATATGCATATCGGCGGCTTTTTGGGAAATAACTACACCACCGTGACCGCCGGCTATTGGAAGAACAATCATGAACAAGGCATCGGCTACAATAGGGAAAGCACCGGAGCCACGAAGGTGGACGGCTCTGTCGTTACCTGGCAGAAAGCCGTTGATGCCATGAACACCGCCTTGCAGAACGCAGGCTCAGAGTGGCGTTACGAACTTAACGGAGCATTGCCTACCTTGAGGAAGTTGTAAGCCGTTGCGGGCGGAAAAGTTCCGCCCGCAACAAACATTAACCGAAGTATAACCCCAATAAAAAAAGGAGGACGTGATGGAACACACGGAGAATCCACCATATTGGTTTTGGCATCAAGGCATTGTCAATAATAATATAGACTCCAGTGTAAATATGGAAGCTGTAAGCCGGACATTGTCAAGATTGGTGCTCATTAAAGACAACAAATCAAGTAATTAAATAAAAAACATGGGACTTTTTCACAGAGGCAAGAAAAATAATGACGATGAGCCGGACAGTGTTCAAACCAATGTAAGCGGTTGAGCAAATACATCTTGTCATAATATCCTTTCCCGCTTATCTTTGTGTGCAAAAAGGATTTATGGCAAAATATATGACAAGGGAGGAGTTTTTCCATATTCTTCTTCGACAACGCCAAAGCAACTTAACGGTAAAGGACTTTTGTGCGAATGAAGGATATAACCGTTCCCAGTTTTACGACTGGCGCTCACGTTTCAATATCTCGGACGAGGAGCTTAAATCCGGAAGTGTTCCCACAGCTGGCATGGATGGTTTTGTTCCGATAAGCATAGACAACAACAATGTATCTGCACCAACGTTTCAGTCCCAACCTGCCTTGTGTCCGCAAAAGACAGAGAAAACTTCCGGTAAATGTACTGACAACTCGGAAATATCCCTGGAGCTTCCCAACGGGATTAAAATGAAATTTAAGGGCACGGGTGGCTGTAAAGCCGCTTTGAGCCTGCTCACTAAACTGTGTGGAACATGTTTTGCCTGAACGACTCCACGCGTTACTTTTTATGCCCCGGCAGTACCGACATGCGTAAGGGCATGTTCAGCTTGAGCGGTCTGATCCGGGAAAAAATGAACGGGGATGTCCGGAATGGAGATGTGTACATTTTTATCAACAGGCTGAAAAACCGTATAAAGCTTCTGCACGCAGAAACGGGAGGTCTGGTGATGTACGAGAAACTGCTTGAGGAAGGAACTTTTAAAATCCCCGCTTATGATCCTGAAACCCACTCGTACCCCATGACATGGAGTGATCTTGTCATCATGGTGGAAGGCATCAACGAGGACAAACGAAAGGGAAGGCAAAGACGGCTCTCCGATCAGAAAAGACACTGGCAAATATCTGTAAACAAATAGCTTGCCGGCTTGCTTTTCCGGTTGTTTTTCACTACCTTTATACAATCAAACAGGATATTGAATGACAACGAAAGAAGATATGCCGAAGCGGGTGACGGACCCCATGCTGGAACAGCTTGCCTTGCTGATGGAGACAAACCGGAAGCAAAGTGAGATCATCGAGTCCCAGGCCAAGACCATAGAGGAGCTCCGTGCCACGATAGTTGAACTGAACGCTTCCCTTGCATGGTTGAAAAGGAAAGTGTTCGGGAAGATGAGTGAGAAATGCAATCCTATAAACAACGGGGACCCCATGCTCCCTTTTGATTACGGCGACTTGGGACAGATAGAGGCGGAAATCGAAGCGGCCAGAAACAAGGCGGCGCAGATTATCACCCCCAAACCCCAAGTCGCCGGTAAAACTCCACGCCGCAACCGGATCATCATGGACGACCTTCCGGTCGTGACGGTTGTCATCGAGCCGGAAGACCTCGACCTTGGCAAATACGTCAAGATAGGCGAGGAACACACCAGAACCCTTGAGATGAAACCCGGGTATCTCTATGTAAAAGACACGGTACGCCCCACGTATGCAATCAAAGACGAAACGGAGGCAGTTGAAAACGGGAAGCGGATGGTAGTTACCGCTCCTTTGCCGTTGATGCCCATATATAAAGGTATGCCCGGGGCTTCCATGCTCGCGGAGATACTTTTACAGAAATACGAGTATCACGTTCCGTTTTACCGGCAGGTCAAGCAACCGGAACACCTGGGAGTGAAACTGTCGAGAAACACGTTGAATGGCTGGTTCAAGCCGGTCTGTGAACTTTTAAGACCTCTTTACCTTGAACTCAAAAAGAAAGTCCTCTCCTCTGACTACATACAGGTGGATGAAACCACTCTCCCGGTCATAGACCATGACAGGCATAAGGCGGCAAAGGAGTATATCTGGATAGTACGAGCGGCGGTGCCGCGCCTGCTCTTCTTCCATTATGCCAACGGATCGCGTTCTCAAAAGGTGGCGGTCGATCTTTTGAAAACGTTCAAAGGATACCTCCAGTGTGACGGCTACTCCGCTTATGACGCTTTTGAGAACCGGAAGGACGTGCGCCTGTGCGGATGTCTCGCACATATCAGACGCCACATAGAGTCATGCAGGGAAGAGAACCGGGAATATGCCATGCAAGGACTTAAATTTATACAAGATCTGTATAACGTGGAGTATATGGCTGATGAGCGGCAACTCTCCTATGAGGAACGTGCAGCGCTACGGCAACGTCTGGCCGGTCCGCTACTTGACGCCTTCGAGCTCTGGCTTCAAAACACATACCCCAAAGTGCTTAAGCGCAGTCTGATGGGGAAGGCTATAGCCTACGCTTATCCTCTCATACCAAGAATGAGGCATTATCTGTACGATGGAAGAATTTTTATAGATAACAACAGGGCGGAGAACGCACTTAGACCTATGGTTTTGACCAGAAAGAATATGCTGTTCTGTGGAAATCAGCAAGCGGCTGAAAACACGGCTGTCATCTGCTCGTTACTCGGTTCCTGTAAGGAATGTGGAGTCAATCCACGTGAGTGGCTGAATGATGTAATCAGCAAACTTCCCTATTATCTTACTCCCAAGTCAGAGAAAAAACTCACCGAGCTCCTTCCTGACAGATGGGGTGGATACCGACAAAGCCACGACACTCTCCCGACAGTCACGGGAATGTCTATGGACAATCCCAGGACTGTCCATAGACAAACTGTACACGCAACCTGAAACTCTGACGAACCGATAAGTCTTACCACTGCACATATACATAACTCAAGCAGAGTGATTTCTCTTGGGAAAAATCAAATGTACAAGATGTATTTGCTCAACCGCTTACGTTCTTCTATACGTTCATAAAGGAAGCTGTCCGAAATAATTCAGCAGTGCATAATAACAGTCGCAGAAGAACTCACAGGAGCGTTTCTCGTTTTGGTACGAGAGGTTCGACTTGGAGGGAGCACATGGGATGCCCAAGTGGTTCAAGTTGCCGTTGGCTGAATGCAGGCCGTTGCTGATTTCACGCAATGGCACGTAGTCGACGAACTGGCAGAATATCATGCTTACAAGTGGCTCAAGAAAAGACTGGAACGACTTTCACCATCTGCTGTTCTTTAAGTTAATTGCAACAAGTTCAAATCATCAGTAACCAA
>VOFK01001473.1_pt1 | contig 11238 bp, 11 predicted proteins | sample 5384121 | NCBI WGS metagenome assembly VOFK01 (sample SAMN12384730, study PRJNA508395) | human gut metagenome | isolation source: healthy gut J | host: Homo sapiens | reverse complement strand
ATCAATTGTACTTCGTTCAGTTACGTATTGCTGTAACAGAGGTAATAGAAAGCACAACCGAGGCGATCTGCGACCGGTCGGCTTTGACGGACGGTACGGCGCTGGAAAACGGGCGGTACGAGATCCGCACGACGCTCGGAAACGGCGGCTTTGGAATCACAAGGCATGGGACTACCGGCTGCAGCGGTTTGTCGCAATCGGAGTTTTTCCCGGACGGCTTTGCGTACCGGGACGCCGGTCAGAGCCGGGAGGTGCGCTGCATTCAGGACGCGCAGACCTTTCCAGCACAGGAAAGCATCGCTTCCAGAAGGAGGCGCAGCTGCTGGCAAGCTGGATTTTCCCACATTGTCCGAGTGCATGACAGCTTTGAGGAAAATAATACCGGCTATATCGTGATGGAATACATCAACGGCGAGACGCTGAGCCGGTACGTACGAAGGACCGGCCCAAACTGGATGGCGGCGGCCTATCTGCGGGAGCTGTTCCTGCCGCTGCTGCATGATCTTGACGCGGTTCACCGGGCTGGAATGCTCCACCGGGACATCAGCCCGGACAATATCATGGTGACCACGGACTACGGGCAGCTGAAGCTGATCGACTTCGGAACGGCGAAGGATCTGACGCGGGTGAATGAGAAAACCATGGGCTACAGCGTGTCGCAGTCTGTGGTGCGCATGAATTACTCGCCGCTCGAAATGTTCTCCAGCGTGGAAAAGCAGCCGTCGTCAGACATTTATTCGCTCTGCGCGACCATGTATTTCTGCCTGACCGGCACGGAGCCGCCGTCTTCCATGGACCGGGCGTTTGACGACACGCTGAAGCTGCCGTCCGGACTGAACGGCCATGACCGGAATCTGGAAAAGGTCATTCTGAAGGGAATGTCCTTAAAGCCGGATGGCCGGTACGCGTCCGCGGAGGAGCTGATACAGGCGCTGAGCGGGCAGACAAAGGAGCGCATACCCCGGCAGGAACGGAAGCCTCAGCAGGAGCAAAAAAACCAGAAGGGCACACTGAAGTGGCTGCCGGCTGTGCTGGGCTGTATCGCTGCGATTGCGGCGCTGATCCTGATTCCCGCAGCGCTGTTGACCGGTAGGGGAGAGCAAAGCGGAAATACGAAAAGCTCCCAGCAGCTGATTGCGGCGCCAACCATCAAACACACACAGACGGAAAGCACAAAGCAGGCAGAAGCACCAAAGACGCCGGAGGCGTCAACGGCAGGCGAAGCGTCAAAGGCCGGTACATATGAAGAGAACGAATATCGGAATGACTTTTTTGGGTTCCGGATCACGCTGGACGATACCTGGTCAGATACCGGATATCAGGAGTTGAATGCCGAATGCCTCGCGGAGCGGGGAATCAGCGTATATCAGCCGCTGGAAGAGGAAATCAACAGACTGGATAATTATGATGTTTATGGAGATATGCTGTATCTTTTGAGTGAGACTTCTTCGGAGAAACCATACAAGATTCAGGTTATAGTAGGAAAAGAAGAATATAGTATGGACTATTGTGTTGGCTCGGTTACGAGAGCCCTGAAAGTAAGAGGTTCGGATGTACAGGTCGAGGAGGAATACATAAAACTCGGAACGAGTACATTGCGCTCGCTTCATGCCACGGGGCTGGTGGTTGATGGCACGGAAGCATATGTAAGAATACTTCTTACGCGGAGTGGAGATTATGCTGCGGCAATTGTGATGATCACATATGGGGAAGATCATCTGAATGAACTTATGCAGTATGTGAGCTTCCAGTGACGGCAAGAAACTGCCGCAAAGCCATGCTTTGCGGCAGTCGGTCAGCACTTTGCGTAAAGGTCGACAAAGCCCTGTTCGTCCAGCGTTCTGGAGATTTCGTCCAGCGGCTCCTGATTCAGAAGCCCGATCATAATGATGCGGTCGCGCAGGCGGGAGCTGGTCAGCTGGGCAACGCTCCCGGCCTTCAGCAGCTGCTGGCACTGCTCAAAGTCCATGTCCAGCGTCAGCGCGAGCCGGAGCAGCGTGTTCCGCTGCGGCTGGACCGTGCCGTCCATGATCTTGTACAGGCTGGTGCGGTTGATGCCGGAAAGCTCTGCGGCGGCTGCGACGGAAATGCCGCGCTGGCCGAGCGCGGTGTTGAGCAGATCGGAAAGACTGGGGCCTAACGGGACCTCGTCCATCGGCTCGATCGGCTGTTTGTTCAAGATCTTCTGGACGAAGTATTGCGTGGGGGTCATTTCATTCGGGTCCATAACATTCATCTCCTGATATTGTATGGATAGATGGTAGCACATGGTATACCAAAAAGCAAGGATGTTGCTTTATAAGCGACAAAACCCGCCTGATTTCAGCTATAATCAGAGCATGGAAAGAAAAAACGGAGGAAACAGCATGGAACTCAAAATTACAACGTGCCCAGTTTGCGGAAACCGGTACTTTCAGGAGGACTACCCCAAATGTCCGGTCTGCGCAGGAATCATAAAAAAACAAGGAGAGACGGAAGCCATGACAGAAAGAGAATTTGATATGAACGGTTCGGAAACACTGCCGCTGTACACGCCGGAGACGGTGCGGGAGCCAAAGGTAGAAACGGAAACGGACTTTGGAAAGACCATGCCGCCGGATCACGCTTCGCCGAAAGTGGATACGTGGCAGCACACAACACCTGTTCACGAACAAAAGGAAAACAACAGCAGCTTTCAGGAAACGGAACCGCCGTATCAGGAGCGGACGGACGGTACACGGCCGGTCTGGGACGACGACCCTTCTGACCGCAGATCGGTAAAGCTCCCGGTCGTGGGCTGGCTGGTTGCGCTCAACGGAAAACACAAAGGCGACGATTATCAGCTCAGAGGATATAACACCATGGTTGGCCGGGACCCCGGCAATAAAATCGTGCTGACCGGGGATGGATGCATTTCACGCACGAACTGCTCGATCAAGTATTATTCCGATACCAATAACTATTTCATTTACAATGCGGCTGAGGCATCGAATCCTGTCTATGTAAACAAAGAGCCGCTGCATAACTTTACAGAGCTGCACGCGTATGATGTGATTAAGCTTGGCCGGACGGAGTTCGTGTTCATTCCGCTCTGCGGGCCGGGGTTTGAGTGGAGCAAGGTTGGCACATGCGACTGAGACGATGGGGAGCCGCCCTGCTGGCGGCAGCGATGTTGCTCCTGTGTGCCTGCGCCGCGAAGAAGCAGCCATATCCGCCGGAAACGCAGACACCGGCTACAACAGACACACAGAGCAAGCTTCTGAGCGAGGAGCTGCTGGAACCGGAACCGCCCGATGCCTCCGGCGAGGAGCCATCGGAGCCGCAGGAACCGGTCACGGACGATTCGGAGGACGGAACAGGAAACGATCTGGCGGAAGATTCACCGGATGCATCAGACGGGACAAATCAGCCGTCTGATGTACCAGCACCCTTGCCGGGGGTCGTCGATATCGGAGGAGACACCATAGAGACAGGGACTACCGATACGCCGGACCCGACACCAGACCCAACACCGGACCCGACACCGGACCCGACGCCAGACCAGACGCCGGACCCGACACCGGACCCGACACCGGAGCCAACGCCAGACCCAACACCGGACCCGACACCAGACCCGATGCCGGAGCCGACACCAGACCCGACGCCGGAGCCGACACCGGAACCGACGCCGGAGCCGACACCGGACCCGACGCCGGAGCCGACACCGGACCCGACGCCGGAGCCGACACCGGACCCGACGCCGGAGCCGACACCGGACCCGACGCCGGAGCCGACACCGGACCCGACGCCGGAGCCGACACCGGACCCGACGCCGGAGCCGACACCGGACCCGACGCCGGAGCCGACGCCAGACCAGACGCCGGACCCGACGCCAGACCCGGTGGATGAAGAACCGAAGACCGATGATTCGAAGGACATACTGGACGTACTTGACAAACTGGGCAAAGCGGACGAACCCGAAAAGCCCGAAAAGAGCGGTACAGGCTGGCTGATTGCATTCCTTGCGGCGGCGCTGGTGGCTGCGGCAGAGGGCGTATACATCTGGCTGCATAACAGACGCAGCAAAAAAAGGAGAAGACCGCAGCCCGAAAAGGAACCGGTCATCACGACGCTGCTGCCCCGGACGGCCGACATCCCGCAGAAGACCGTACAGACCGGCCCGGTCGGCCGCGTCGCAGTCGGCAAGGTCCACGCGCAGGGCGCGCGGGAGAGCCAGCAGGACAGCTTCTCCGTTTCCTCGGATTCGCTGCAGCCCGACGGCATCCTCGCGGTCGTCGCCGACGGCATGGGCGGCCTCGCGGACGGAGACAGAGTCAGCCAGACGATCGTTTCCGCCGTCATGCACACGTTTGTTTCCAGCGGAAACGCCGCGCCGCGTCTGCCTGAGCTGCTGGCAAAGGCAAAATACGCGGTCGACCAGCTGCTTGGCCAGGACGGGCTGCGAAGAAGCGGCTCGACGATCGTCATGGGCCTCATCCGGGACGGAATGTTCGACTATCTCAGCGTCGGCGACAGCCGGATCTGCCTCTACCGGGACGGCGAGCTGCAACAGCTCAACCGGAGCCACAGCTATTCGCACGAGCTGTCGATCGAGGCGATCAACGGCGAGAAGACGTTCGAGGAGATCCGCAAGGACCGGAGAGCGGAATGCCTGACGAGCTACGTCGGCATGGGCGAGCTGAAATATGTGGATATTCCTGCCGCGCCGATCAAGGTACATCCGGGCGATGTGTTCATTCTGATGAGCGACGGCGTGTTCAACGCGCTGAAAAATCAGGAGCTTTCCGCAGCGCTGGAGCAGAACGCGGAACGGGCTGCCGAACTAATCGATCAGTGGATCCAGGAGAAGCACTATCGCAATCAGGACAATTATACAGCGGTGATCCTGCAATGCTGCGCGGACGCCGCGGAATGAAGGCCCGGAAAGGAAATGAACGATGCTGCAAGTGGAGGCGTACTCGTCGATCGGCGGAAGAAGCAAAAATGAAGACTGCGTCACCGGCACGCACATGGGCAAACGGATGTGCTTTCTGGTCGCGGACGGTCTGGGTGGCCACGGAGACGGCGACATAGCCTCCAGGGCGGCGATCGATACCGTCTGTGGGGCCTGGAACGGGACAATCTCAGCTGCGGAGTGGCAGCGGCTGCTGGAGCTTGCGCACGCGCAGATCCAGCGGCTGCAAACGCCGCAGAAGCAGATGAAAACGACGCTCGTCGGTCTGATGCTGGACACGGAACACGCCGTCTGGGCGCATATCGGCGATTCGAGACTCTATCACTTTCTCGACGGAAGGCTTGTCTTTCAGACACAGGATCACAGCGCGTCCCAGATCGCTGTGCTGCTGGGCGAGATCGCGCCGTCGCAGATCCGCTCCAGCAAGGATCGCGCGATCCTGACCAAGGCGCTGGGGCAGCCGGGCGACGTACCGGCTGCGCAGATCCATGCACAGCTGCTGGAGCCGGGCGTACACGCGTTCCTGCTGTGTACGGATGGCTTCTGGGAATACGTGCTGGAGGAAGAAATGGAGCAGGATCTCCGGCTTGCGCGCAGCGCAAAGCAATGGCTGGAGAAAATGCGCCGGCGGCTGCAGGCGAGAGCCCCGGCCGATCAGGATAATAATTCTGCAATTGTAATATGGAAATCAAATGAGAAACGAGAGGAGAACACGCAATGAAACTGAACACCTTCTGTAAAAGAGCGGCTTGCCTGCTGTTGGCAGTGATCTGCGCATTATCCCTGACGCTTCCGGCTCTGGCCGCAGGCGACAAGAACATCAGCAATGCCGCAAAGGGCGTTGTCCGCCTGCTGATCATGGACCCGGTCACCAATCAGGTATGCAGCACCGGAACGGCGTTCGGCATCGGCAAGGACGGAGAAGCGCCGCAGTATTTTGTGACGAACAAGCACGTGGTCAATTGTGAGTACCCGATTTCTGATCTGGTAACGGTCAATCTCAGTGCAATCAAGATTTATATCATGAAGAGCAGCCATGCCGTGGTATTCAACGCACTGAACGGAACCATCAGCGTCGAGTCCAGCCAGCTGATCCCCTGCGAGATCCTGTACGAAGAAACCGACCCATACCCGGATCTTGCGATTCTGAAGGCTGCAGAGCCGTTTGAGGGCCACGTTACGCTGCCGATTGCGAAAAACGTCAGCGAAAAGGATGTTGCCGCAACGGTGTATGCGCTGGGCTTCCCCGGCGTGGCGGACCTTACCGCACAGAACACATGGTCGGCGAACCTCCTTGCCGATACCTCGGACATCACCATCACGCGCGGCGTTGTTTCCAGATACGGCGCAATGAAGAGCTACAACAACTGCAGACTGATTTCCCATGACGCCGTCATCAATCACGGCAACTCCGGCGGCCCGCTTGTCAACGAAAAGGGCGAGGTCATGGGCATCAACACCCTCTATCTGCAGAAAAGCGCTGACGCCAGCGCGACCTACTATGCATACTCCAGCGAGTATATCGTCAAGGTCTGCGAGGACATGGGCATTCCCTTCAGCTATGGCAGCAAAGCGCCCGGCTGGCTTATCTACGTGCTGGCCGCAGCGCTCGCGGCTGTGATCGCGGTGATCGTTGTGCTGATCATCAAGAGAATAAAGGATGGAAAGACGGACGATAAGAAGCATGACCCGACCCCCGTACCTCCTGCACCTCCCGCACCCCCTGTGACCGAAGACAAAGCGCTGCGCGTGGAAGGCGTGTTCGGCTGCTTCGCGGGCAAGCGCTACAAGGTGACGGGCAGCGTGACCATCGGCTGCGGCGGCCAGAACAGCCTCGCCATGCCGGAGGGCACCGCAGGCGTCAGCCACCGGCATTGTATGCTGACTGCCGGGGCGGACGGAGAAGTCCAGCTTACCGATCTCGGCTCGAGCTACGGCACGTTCGTCGGCAGCGGCCAGCGGCTCAACGCCAACAGCCCGATGACGCTGCACCGCGGCGATATACGTTCTGGCTCGGCTCCAAGGAGCAGATGTTCCGTATTACCGGAAAGGGCGGGAAGTAACATGGCGGAGTACTGCCCGTTCTGTATGCGACCGAGCAAAGGAAAAATACTGCCAGTATTGCGGCGGGGAAATTGCGTTCCGCGGAAAAAGAGCTCCAGCTGCCTGTCGGAACACATCTGATGGGCTCGCAGGCACCGTATCTGCTCGGCGCGTCCATCGGACAGGGCGGCTTCGGCGTGACCTACGCGGCGCTGAACTGCGCGAGCGGCGAAAGAGTTGCGATCAAGGAATATTTTCCGATCTACTGGTCGGAGCGGAGCGACAATGGAAGGGACATTCTTCCGAAGAGCGCATATACACGGACCTATCAGTCCGGACGTGAAAAATTCCTGCATGAAGCCGAGATGATCCAGAGAGTGCGGCACCTGAAATCCATCGTGAAGGTCAAAGATTTCTTTCAGGCGAACAACACGGCCTATATCGTCATGGAGTATCTCGAGGGCAAGACGCTGAAGCAGCTGGTCAAGAGCAAGGGGCGGCTCACCGTGGAGGAGCTTTAAGGGCCGTGCTGCGGCCTCTGATGGAGGATATCAACGATATGCACGTGCTGGACGTGGTCCACCGGGATATCGCGCCCGACAACATCATGATGCTGCGGGACGGCAGTCTGCGGCTGATGGACTTCGGCGCTGCGCGAAGCTTTCAGAAAACGTCGACAGGCAAGACCATGTTTGTCAAGCCGGGCTTTTCCCCGGTCGAACAGTACCGGCCGGAGAAATGTCAGCCGTTCAATGACGTATATTCCATGGCGGCGACGATCTATTACTGTCTGAGCGGGTGATCCCCCTGCTCAGGCGACGGCCGCCTCACCGAGATCACCAATCATCAGACGGATCCGCTGAAACGGCTGGGGGCTCGGCGTAAACCTCCTGGCCTCGGTCGAAGCGGCGCTCCAGCACGCCATGGCGATTCGGAGCAGCGAACGGACGCAGACCATGCGGGAATTCTGCGACCGGTTTTACCGCGACGCGGCCGCCCGTGCCGAGCTGACCTTTCCTGCCGCTCCGGCCCATTCCGGAGGAGCGGACGCTGGAGATCAGCTGGCGCGGAAAAAACGGCCTGCCGGCACAAGCTATCTGCTGTTCCGGCGGATCAACGATGGAAAATACCACCTGATCAGCAACGGGAACCAGACGCTTCAGCGGGACCGGCTCCCGCTCATCGCAAAAAGAGTGCAGTACAGGCTCGAACTGCAGAATGCGGCGGGAGTGACGTTCAGCAGCTGCGAAAAAGCCGCCCGATCGATGTATCCGGATGGGCAGGCGAACCGTCACAGCAGCCGCAGCAACAGCAGACGCTGATGATCGTGCTTGCCGCGGCGGCGGTCATTCTGCTGGCAGCGCTGGTAGCGGCGCTGGCTGGAGCCTTTAAAAAACGGGAGAGCCGCGAGGAATGGAGAACAGAGAAATGAGATATTGTCCCTACTGTATGCGGGAAATCGAGGGATCATGGTGCCCGGACTGTCAGAAGGACGTGGAGACGGCGAGCAACGGCACGAATCTCGCGATCGGTACGATCCTTGACACGCATTATGTGATCGGCATATGTCTGGGCGCCGGCGGTTTCGGCGTGACCTATCTGGCGCGGGATCAGCACCTGGGGCGCATCGTCGCGATCAAGGAGTATTTTCCATCCTGCTGGGCCTACCGAAGAAAGCGTACACAGGAGGTCTGCGCCTTTCCGGATCAACAGCTGGCCTATGAGCGCGGGAAGCAGCAGTTTCTGACCGAGGGCCAGCTGCTTGTCGAGGTGGAGGACCTTCCGCATATCGTGGATGTCTATGACTCCTTCGAGGAAAACGGCACGAGCTATCTGGTCATGCGCTATCTGGAGGGCAAGACGCTGGAGGAGCTGGTGCGGTCGTCTGAAAAGGGAAGACTCTCGCTGGACGAGCTGCTGCCGCTGATGCTGCCGCTGATGGAGGATATCGACTGCCTGCACCGGATGACGCCGCCGATCCTGCATCGGGATATTACGCCCGGTAATATCATGTTCAGCCGCGGCAAGCTCCAGCTGATCGATTTTGGCTCTGCACGGCAGATTCTGGGCGATAAGTCCATGTCTGCCATGATCAGCATGGGCTTTGCGCCGCCGGAGCAGTTTTCCCGGAAAAACCAGGGGCCGTATACGGATGTATACGCAATGGCCGCGACGATTTTATACTGCATCACCGGCAAAAAGCCGCAGGATGCGACCAGCCGGGTATTCAACGATGAGCTGTATATTCCGGGAGAACAGCCGGATGCTGCGCAGGGACAGATCAGCGAGACGCAGAGCGCCGCGCTGCGCCATGCGATGGCGCTCCAATACAGCCAGCGCACACCGACGATGGCGGAGTTTGTCAGAGAGCTGACGCAGGAGCCAAAGGAAGCGCAGCTGCATATCAGGGAGTTTTTGCAGAAAATCGTGTGCAGAAAGTGGATCCTTCCTGCCGCGGCAGCGGCGATTCTGATCGTGGTCCTGCTTGCCGGATTCTGGCCGACAAACAGCAAAACGACCACCCCTGATAATCAGGACACTCCCGAGAACACGACTGCCACTGACAACCAGAATACTACCGGCGACACATCCACCGATGTCGTTCCGGAGCCGAAGAAGGACGAAGAGCTGACGGAGGCTGATACACCGACACTCAAGGTCAGGATTGATGGCCTCAAAATCGAGGCAGGGCAGAGCGAACAGCTGAAGCCTGTGCTGACGCCGGAGGACTATCAGAGTAAGGAAATCACATGGAAAAGCAGCAACAGCGCCATCGCCGAAGTCGATGATGACGGAATAGTCACGGCAAAGAGCCCCGGAGAGGCGAGGATCGACCTGACGGTGACGGGGTCAAGGCTACGTGTGTCGTAAGGGGTTTCGGAGGTGAAGATGACCTCCGTCACAGTGAAGACCGGCCCTGACAAGACGGAATACTATGCCAGTATGCCATTTGACCCGACGGGCATTACGCTTGAGGTCACGTATAGTGACAAGAAAACAGAAGAGGTCACCTCGGGCTTCGAGTGTACCGGCTTCAGCTCGTCCACAGCCGGTGTAAAGACGGTCACCGTCAGCTACGAGGATATGGAGGCCGGAACGGTATACGTGACCGTGAAGCCAAAGGTGCTGATACAGGATTCCGGAACCGCAGGCTTCGCGGGGCATAATCTGGTTGATACGGTTCAGTACAAAAACAAGATCTATTATGTAAAGGATATCAGCCAGGGCGGAAGCTGGGTCAGCGCAATTTATCGAAAGGATACGCCGTCCGCGGAACCGGTCTGCGTATACAGACTGGACAAGGAGAGTATCAGCGATTTCTTCATTTTAAAGGATCGGATCTTTTTTTCTCGGCAGAGTACGGCGGCCGGGGCTACATTGCGACGGCCGAGCTTGACGGCGGGAATTTCTACGCGATCACGGCGAAAAGCAAAAACTATATGGGCTGCTATTACAGCAACGGCTGGATCTATTCCCTTTCGGGTGCAGACAACTGTGTCGTCCGGTTCCGGACCGATGGCTCGCAATGCGAGCTGGTCAGCAGCGAGGGAGATCGGCACCACGCAGTACAGCATCTCGAATCAGAGAATCCTCTACGCAGAGAAAAAAAAGACAGGACAAGACGACGGTCAAGTGCTTTGATCTCGATCAAAAGACAACGACGACTCTGGCAGCATACGACACCGAATCCGTCTGGCTCGTTGGCGCCTATGAAGATTATCTGTTTTATACCGTGAAGGAAGACGGGAAAAAGAAGCTGTGTATCTATGAGCTGAACAGCGGTACCGCATACACGCTCGAAAACGGCAAGACGGAAGCTGCGGTCTGGAACGATCAGATTTTCGTCTGTGACGAGATGGAAACGCGGAGCTCAGATCGCTGAACGACCCGCTGATCGTGACAAAGGAGTTCAAGCTGCCATACACGCTGCGGTCCACCTCGGCCTATTCGCCCCGCGTGATCCCTGTCGGAAAGAATCTTGCCTTCGTCACAAGCGAGAAAACGGTCGTTCTGATCGACAAGGAACTCAAGGAGGTCGCGTCGTTCTCTACGGAGGCGTAAGAAGCGGCCTGAATCCAAACCAAAAAGCCTTCCCCTTCTCATGCCGTGTGCATGATGAAAGGGGAAGGCTTTTTTCATGATTTCAGCGGGGGAGGGGGCGATCAGATGATCTTGCCGAGGCTGGCGGTCTTTGGGCCTGCGCGGCGCGGCGGAGGGCCGCGACGGGTTCGCCCTCTCGCGAAGCGGCGCGTACAGATCGA
>VOFK01003489.1_pt1 | contig 11250 bp, 16 predicted proteins | sample 5384121 | NCBI WGS metagenome assembly VOFK01 (sample SAMN12384730, study PRJNA508395) | human gut metagenome | isolation source: healthy gut J | host: Homo sapiens | reverse complement strand
GTTTTCTTTCAGAGAGGACTATGACTGGCGTAAGATTCTCGCTAATATCACAATTCAGCTTTGGCGCAAGACACGAGCAAGTACAGAGAGGATGCTAATACTCCCGTGTGTCTGATGGTTGACGATACGGACTATCCAAAGCGAGGCATCCAGACAGAGATGATTGGAAAGGTGTTCTCTCATGTTGAGCACAAGATGATTCTCGGCTTCAAAGGGTTGTTCCTTGGCATTACAGACGGAGCGACTCAGATGCTCATGGACTTCTGTCTTGTTGGTGAGAAAGGAAAGAAGGGGACGTACAACCTGAAGCAGAAGCAGCTTGATGCTCGATTCAAGAAGGAACGTAACGAGGACAGCCATACAGTAAAGCGTATCAAGGAGTATGACGAGAGTAAGATTACGCTCATGATAGAGATGATAAAGCGTCTCATCTCCAGAAAAATACACTTTGACTACATCCTCGCAGATAGCTGGTTCGCCTGCGCTGAGGTTATCAAGTTCGTTACCTCCCGCCATGTCAAGTGCCACTACCTTGGCATGATCAAGATGGGCAAGACGAAGTACCATTACAACCGCAAGGACTATACCGCCAAGGCTCTCGTTGCTCTTTTTGACCATCCCAAGAAGGGACGCAAGTTTAGCCGTAACCTTGGCTGCTACTACGTCACCGTGGATGTTGAGTTCGCTGGTCGTAAGGTACGCTTGTTCTTTACCAAAAGGAACAAGAAGTCTGAATGGAACGCACTGATTACAACTAACACGGAACTTGTATTCAAGGAAGCCTACTGCATCTATTCCATGCGTTGGTCTCTGGAAGTCGTGTTCAAGGATAGCAAAGGCAATCTTGGGCTTGGCAAGTATCAGATGCGCAACTTTGCTTCCCAAATTGCATGTACCGCAATCACAGCTATGCAGTACAACATACTTGCCACGGCAAGACGCTTCTCTTCCTATGAGACTATAGGCGGACTCTTCCGTGAAGTGACCCGAAACTCTGCGGAACTTACCATAACGGAACGTATCTGGGGAATGATCGTAGACAGTGTCAGCGAGATTGCTCAGTGTTTTGAGATCGAGGACGAGAAAATCTTCGAGGCTCTTATCAACCGTTCTGATAAACTTCAGCATTTTATACAGATTTATGAACTAAAAATAAGCAAGCTAAGGAACTTGCGAAACTTGAATAAATATATCAAAGAATTCCACTTTTTGCTTGATTTGTCTCGCAAAAAGTTTGTATTATCAATGATTATTCGTATTTTTGCAGCACGAGAACCCGCCAAGCCTCTCAACGATGCTCAAATGTGCGGGTCGTTTTTGTTTTTATGGGTATATGGCAACAAGAATTCCGTTCATAAAAACATACTCCACACCCCAAGAGTTAGTGCAGCTACTCAAAACCAGAGGTATGGAGATAACCGATGAGGAAAAGGCTCAGCATTATCTTTCCCACATCGGTTACTATCGTTTGTCTGCCTATATGTACCCATTGCTTTCCATTCCCAAGGAACAACATTTATTCAAGCAAGGAGTAACTTTCAGTAAGGTTATGATGTTGTATCGCACAGAAACCCACAGAAATGACTAATTTTGCAACGCCATTAGACTAAAGAGCCAGAAAAGTGAACGGATATCCCCGTTTTGGGTGGGTGGATATTCTCCGTTTTCAGCAGATAAGATGATGCTTGCGACAAGCAACTCGGATGGTAAAGCCACTAAAGAGAAAGGGGCTAAGCCGATGAAAATCGCCTATTTCTTTTGCTCGCTCAAAAGAAATAGGCAAATCTTTATAAGTCGCAATTTAATTCCAAAAAACTTTTAATAGAGTTACCTATAGAAAATAGTAACTCATTATTTATTGGTCCGCTTAATTGTCTTGTATGGATAACTAACTTATTTGATTTGTCGTAATCAAGACCATCATAATGAATCCAATAATTTTGAGTCGAATCAGGTAAACCAACTTTGTGAAAAGACACTCCAAAAGTATTGTCAATTTGTCTATTGCTTCCTTGATTGACAATATAGCTTCCACAAGCAAGCACCACTACAGGAAAAGATTGTATGAACTTAGATTCTTTGAACAACTCAAGTTTTGTCCCTATCGTGTCTTTTTTTGCATAGGCAGAATGGCGAGCACAAACATTATTGAGCTCCGTACAAAATGCCATTTCTTCAAAATCTAATTTTCCTGCTATATGTTTTCTTTTAGGATAAACAGCATCTATTATCTTTTGATACTTGCTCCATGTACATCCCTCGCCTTTTTTCGAGCGGATTTGCCAAAGGTCCTTATAACTCTTGCCATTTAGTTCATTCAAGCACTCAAAGGTGTGTCTGTTGTTTCTCACCTTCAGATCCGGCTCATTTGTATCGTTGGGTTCACAGCCGACAAACAAAATCATTGAGTTAGGATTTCCTTGTCCTATATAGAAGTCGCTGTTGCTGCATTCTTGCGCAAATTCTTTAAATAGTAAATATCTGTCTGTCATATTTTTTTGATATACCTAATTTCCGCAGCACTATGAGTTAGTATTTTTTATATGTACCTGAGCAACAAAAAGTTGCTCAGGTTTTGCCATGTCAGATTTTTCACCTACCTTAGTGCTGCAAAAAGAAGTATAGCAAAACCTCCGAATGACATGGCAAATGTATAAATAAAATCCGAGAAACCACTCCTTTTGGAGGAATTTTTCCAATCATGGAGCAATTTGATGCTCTTTTTGCTCAAACCATAGTCTCCACATTGGGGATGAGATGCAAATGGCATGGCTATCAGTATAGCGAGATCCTGCGCTCTTTGATGTGCGTCTATCTTTGTGGCGGCTCATGTGTCGAAGATGTGACAACTCACCTCATGAGGCATTTGTCTCTTCATCCATCCCTTCGCACTTGCAGTGCGGACACCATATTACGCGCTATCGAGGAACTGACTTGTGAGAACACCACCTATCAGTCAGCTTCTGGCAGAGTCTATGATTTCAATACTGCGGACAAAATGAACAGTCTGTTGGTCAATGCCCTACTTGCAACTGGGCAGCTGAAGGCTGGGCAGGAATACGATTTTGACTTTGAACATCAATTCATAGAGACGGAAAAAGTCCTAATAGTTGCGGATTTGAGGTTGATATAGGGTTAGCTTTGCTCTAATTGTAAAAGCGCATGTAGTTTTTCCAACAACTGCCTTTCTTTTTCAATGGTCTCTTCTACTTTTTCAAATCTAATGCCAGCAAGCTGAGCCATACTAAAATTTGCAATATGTCTTGAAACAATCTGCGAAATTTTATATTCGGTTTCCAACATTTGCACATACTCGTTAATGTCACGTGAGTTTCTGAGCATTAGCAATGTTTTTTCTATATTACTATCTGAGCAACATATTAGTAGGGCTTTACCAACTGCTATTTCATTCTCTGTCGCCTTTATCCAATCTTTCGTATGACCATACATATAGAAGAATATAATGATTTCCTAACACCCCATTAGTGGTAGGCTTAGGTGAGTGTTTTATTTCTTCAGCAAATAATTCTTGTGAGAGTAAAAGGTAATCTTTGTGTTTCCCATTATCAACAAAGATAATATCGTCTGTAATTTTTCTATAATTCGGTTTGTACCGAAGCAATTTGGAATAATTTGATATTTCCTCAATTTTGTAGGTATATATTTTACCATCTTTTATTTCATATCTTATTTCCTTATGCATAAAATCCATTTCAGTAAATGCCAACGGCTACCATATTGGCATGATTAATAAATGGTTTTTATATATACATGAAAACGTGGAGCCAATCCTGTCACTCGTTCCACGCGGTAAATGCTCTGGAATCGCCCAAGTTGTCGAAACGAGCAACGCTGAAAGCCCCACGCCTGTGTACGTATATAGAAAGTACTCTTGACAACGAACGACAAAATCGCTCGAAGCCAATAAGGGCTGTATACAATACACCTCATGAGGCGTTCCCGTTGCTTTGTTCTTGACAAATTTGCTCGAACTGCCAGATTCTTACTGCGTCAAAACCAAAGCGTACAGTTACGCCTTATATGTATATATGTCTGCCCAACCTCTGCCCATTGGGGCTTCCGGTATGGGTATAGACGTTACAAAGATAACACTTTTTACCTTGAAAACCACTTTGTTTGGCTGGCAAAGTATGATTTTAAGGTCTGATTTAACATTGTTAAATATAAATATATCAAAGAATTCCATGTAGCGTAGTTGCTATTGGCGGCAATCCTTTTTGCTGATGTCATGCAGATTTGTACAATGAGTCAAAACACTTTGTGCTATGGCCAACTGATTATAATCCTTTTCACCTTTCTGAGTCGGAATCACCAGCACTTCGCCCTCACGGGTTACATCGCCCTCATTGCCTGTCACCGTCGGTTCTCCATTTTTGCATAGACGCTGGCAAAGCAATACGGCAAGTTCCGCCCTGTTCTGGATAAATGCTGATTTGCTGCACCTTGCCACCTTTTTGCTCGGCAGACACAAGGAAGGCGCCCATGGCACGCAGATCCTGGAAAGAGATATCTTGCCATGAAGCTGGGACAGCAGGGAAGATTCGAATGATACCAGTATGGCTCTGCATCAGCATCTCTTGTATTCCGGAAGCAAAGGCGAAGTTGCCTTCGAGCGTGAACGGGCGATAGGTAAACTTTGACTTACCACTATTCGTCTGTCGCCATTGGCATGGAAGGTGTTGGGCAAGCAGAAGCATTCGGCAAAGGTCTTCAGGGCCTGAGCGGCACCCTCGCCGTCAAATGCACGGGCTTTCATGTTGCCAAACCAACTGTAGGAATAACCGCACCACCAGTCCGGGCCCACTTCCTGCATGCGTTTGAGCGTAGCATTGATAATCTGTTGGGACTCCTCTCCTGGCTGTAGTCAAGCAAGCCTAACGGATGAATTGCCATGGCGTGGAGAAGTGGCGATGCGACTCGTTATAGGGGAAACCTTTGGCGAAAGTGAGTGAACCCGCCTCATCCAGATCAAAGGCTGGCAATTGTTTTCCTACTTTTTCCCAATGCACCGCCTCGTCATTCAAATTCAAAGCCGTGGCCATTTCGGAAGCAGCCTTGAAGGCAAACTTCATCAAGGAAAGATCGTAGTTGGTCATATCCTTTGAACCAAGCCTTGATACTATTGTCGAATATTTCGGGACTTGAACTCATTGGCAAACGACGAAAACCCCTGGTTGTCAACACTGAAAGCTGTTCGAGGAAAGTCGCCACATCCTTTGTAAACGGATAAGCCCGTTCTTTCAGAAATACATTATCGGCCGAATATTTCCAATGCAGATAGAAATGCTGCGACAGCCAAGCACTCACCGTCGGAGACATGGCATACTGAATCCAGCCACCCATCGGTTCGCCAGTCAATGTGCAAACGCCCGGAACGTTAATACCTTCACATTCAAAGTATTGCTTCGTGTATTTCCTATAGACCTCACGTTGGTTCCAAAGCGTATTCAGATAGCCCATCTCTTCCTGCAAATGGTTTCCCATATAGGATGGCCAATAGCTTAACTGCGTATTCAAGTCGTGATGATAATCACCCTTCCATGGTGGAAGTTTCCCATTGTCGGCAGTCCATACTGCCTGGAGAGAGATCGGAGAAGAAGAGTTTTCACGGGAAGCAGAACCAAACTTGTACATTTCATTGTCGTATTGCTTCTGCAAGACCGTATCGGGTATGGAAATGGAAGAGGCTTGCCAATAGTTGTTCCAATAGTCCATGTGGGCACTGTAGTCCGCGTCCACTCCACGCTCAGGGCTTGGAGGGTTGCTTCCGAAGCCTTGTCGGACGACAAAGAAGAAGAGAGACACTCAAACGCCATACAACTTTTTTTTGCCTTTTTGTTTCCAACGGACATTCACGTCGTAATAGAATCCACCCCAACCGGGCTGATGATAGGTTATTTCCTGCTTCTCAGTCCGTAGCGTTCCTTGTTCATAGCCCGACGGCGCAAATCTAAGCCTGTCACCGGATCGTTATCACCAGCAGCTACAGGCTTGTTGTATTGCGGTGCTATCAAACTGGGGCAGATTGTGTCGGGGAGGTTTTCAAAAACAAACCAGCCCACAGGCTCAGTGGCATGGACAAAAGTCTTCAGTGTGGTGCCATTATCCCAACGGGTCTCGCACAATGCATTCTTCAGATACAGACGTATGTCGTTAGGCTCACCTAATTTTTCCAAAGGAAACTCAAGGGCAGCTCCTGGTATTTTCGAAGGAGCAGGCAGCTGGTCATAAGGCCAGTCGTATTTCTTCTGAACCGGCAGATAGTCGCCCTTTTGCACTTGACTATATACCCACGAGAAACGGTTGTTGGATCCGGAGATACTATCCATAGGGCGAAGGTCCCAAAGGTCGGTACGGTCCAGGGAAAAACGTAGAGCCGAATCCCTTTGCCATAGCAAAGCGCCAACAGTCGCATTGCCCAATGGGATGCCCTCGTCCCAGCTTTTCGCCAACTGTGTGAACTGCAAATCGCTTGCCAAAGGCTTTTCCCTCCAGTCTGTCTTCACTTGGCATGAGCACATTATTCCGCCAATCGAAATCAAGCCCAAAAGAAGAAAAGACTTTCCACATCGCCTGACACCCATTATTATCCTCACAAGTCCGCTTTCACGTCCTACGACGAGTTCATTCAAATATTTCTTAGGTTCAAACCTCATGTTATGGTGTTATTTTGGATATTGGTATCACATTTTGCACCACAAAGATAGTGTTTTTTATCTCAACAGATGGCAATCAACGATAGAAAAACTGCATTTGAGAAGTTCAAAAAATAAAAAATGCAGAATTGTAGGCTACACTTCTTATCATTCTTATAGTATAAAGGAACCGATTTGTAATCTCATCCGCTAAGAGAGTCGCTTCAATCGTACTCCTCTAAAAAAACATTGGGTATCGGTGCAGGGAAATTGTCCATGGATAGCACCCCGTGCTACTAACCAAATATTATAGCACAACAGAACATGAAGAAAGATGGATCATTGACTCCACGCACCTGTGCCCTCACCCCCTTTTCCCCTTTGAGTTGAACGACTCGGCAATGACAAACATCTCACAAGTTAGGGGTTGAAAGCAAGGAAAACACATGGTGTTTGTTTTATTTAACACACCCCCCCATTTTGCAAAGTAAAGTTTAGTAACTTTGCACCCATAAAGCGAAGTAGTGCAGTATCATTGATAACTGCAAAAGTACAAATTCAAATCGTCGCACCATAGAAATCTCTTGCAAAAGACCGTATTTCAATTAATTCAAAGAGCGATTAGTCCACTTTAACGGGACAGTAGTGTAAAAAAAACTTTATAATATATATGAAACAGTTATTAACGCTTAAAATTAATGTCGTTGTCATGGCAACATACGTTGTCATGCTCATGATACCAGAACTGCTTGTACTGGAAGATTTGCATTGGTGGGTCCCATATCTATCGGTGCCTTTCAATTTGGTTGTATATACTGTACTGTCGTGGTTTTGCTGCACGCTCTTCGCACTAATGGGGCGTAAGGCTAATACTATAGCTCATGTAGCTTTGCATGCCGTGGTAGCACTTTATGTGTTATCTGACATATTTCTCTTTGTATTTTTCAGTCGTCATTGGGATGTATATACTGTGCAATTCCTTCGTGAAACAAATGGTCGCGAGGCTAGTGAGTTCGTGAACAACTTTGTTTTCAGCCTCCGTACTCTACAGATGGTTGCTTCTACTGCAGGCTTCTTTATCTTGGAATGGTGGCTTAGCCGCAAAGTAAATTTGATTTATGCATGGCCCAAACACACTTGGTTTAGAATAGCATGGTCAATATGCTTGGCTGTAGTGGTTGTACATGTTGCATATTTCTCACCAGATGTAGAACGTAACTATAAGTTTGCACACAAAATATCCTTCGCCAATTAAGTTCAATGACATCTGGCAGACCATGCAGTCGATATTAATGTATAAACAGCAGGAACAAGACTACGAGCGTTGTGCTACCTCGTTGGCTAATTACAAAGAACAGCCTGTATGTAGAGATTCTACTACAGATTTCGTGTTAATCATCGGTGAATCATTCAATCGCCACATGAGCAACCTCTATGATGGTAGATGGGATACCAATCCTCTACTTATAGAAAGGAAGAAACAAGGACGATTGTTCTTGTTTGATGATGTAACGGCTACAAGTAATGGTACATCGGTGGTGTTTCAATATCTTTTATCAATGAATAGTCGTCGCGACAAGAATGCATGGTATGAAGAAAGGTCCGATGTTACCATTGATAATGCGTTGCTGTGGATGGAATGTTATCTTCTATGGCAACCAATTCGTGGTGAACAATCAGCTTGATGAGTATGATGCCGCTATGGGATTTCTCAATGTTCCATCGGTAGCTAAAGCTCTCTTTGACAATCGCAATAATCGGACATTTAGCTATGACCTCGACTTGGTGGCCGACTATGCCACACATCGCAAGCAATTAGAAACTAAGTATCGCAACTTCGTGATATTCCATCTATATGGACAGCATATGCCTGCAAAGGAACGCTATCCGAAGGAATTTGCTAAGTTCACCCCTAATAACATCAATCGGCCGAACTCAACAAGGCTCAGTGTAATGATGTTGCTCATTATCTAAATGCTACACTCTACAACGACCTTGTGGTAGATAGTATCATCAGGATGTTTGAAAATCGCAATGCTGTAGTGATGTATCTCTCTGACCATGGCGAGGAGGTACACAACTTCCGCAATCAATATGGTCGTACAGATATCAACAAGGATTGTCGCGAATCGTATGCCCCGCAGTTTGATATTCCTTTTATGGTGTATCTCACTCCGAGCTATGCTAAAGAACATCCAGAATGGCAACTCGCCTTGAAGCTGCTAGCCATCGAAGATTCTCAAACGATGACACTCCGCAAGTTATATGCGATATACTTGGAGTGCAGTCTGCCTATGTACGTCTGCAGCATAGCTTCATCAACGATAGCTATATAGCTCCTCGCCATAGACTAATCACAAAGGATAAATACTATGACTAAAAGAGACGAGGCATAATAGTAAAAAAGTATATAACATAATTCAAGTTTCGCAAGTTAATAAAATACAACGTAACTACCTAAAACAAAAGGGTATAGAAGTTTGCTTATGTGGCAAAAAACTTTGTAAATTTGTAGTGACCAAAAACAAATCACAAATACTTCCATACCCATGAGCAAAGGTAAGAGTTTTTATTTCAGAAATCGGCAAATATTTCAAAAAGAAAATGATGCCACGAGTGCAATGAACCAGATAATGGACATAACACGAATGTTAAATCTCTCGGAGAAAAGGCTCTTCGGAGAGGAAAGCAGATGCAACTGCAAATACTCGCAGCTGCAGGTGCTACAGCTATTGTTGTTGTTTCCTTGTTTCATGATCAAGAATGCGTTTAACTATTCAGCTTCGTCCCTATGCGGCATTGCCGACTGCGGTAAGGACGTATTCTATCGTTTTCTTTCCGAGAGGACTATGACTGGCGTAAGATCCTCGCCAATATCACAACCCAGCTTTGGCGCAAGACACAGGCAAGCACAGAGGGGATGCTAATACTCCCGTGTGTCTGATGGTTGACGATACGGACTATCCAAAGCGAGGCATCCAGACAGAGATGATTGGAAAGGTGTTCTCTCATGTTGAGCACAAGATGATTCTCGGCTTCAAAGGGTTGTTCCTCGGCATTACGGACGGAGCGACTCAGATGCTCATGGACTTCTGCCTTTGTTGGTGAGAAAGGAAAGAAGGGGACGTACAACCTGAAGCAGAAACAGCTTGACGCTCGGTTCAAGAAGGAACGTAACGAGGACAGCCATACAGCAAAGCGTATCAAGGAGTATGACGAGAGCAAGATAAAGCTCATGATAGAGATGATAAAGCGTCTCATCTCCGAAAAAATACACTTTGATTACATCCTCGCAGATAGCTGGTTCGCCTGCGCTGAGGTTATCAGATTCGTTACCTCCCGCCATATCAAGTGCCACTACCTTGGTATGATCAAGATGGGCAAGACGAAGTACCATTACAACCGCAAAGGACTATACCGCCAAGGCTCTCGTTGCTCTTTTTGACCATCCCAAGAAGGGACGCAAGTTTAGCCGTAATCTTGGCTGCTACTACGTCACCGTGGATGTTGAGTTCGCAGGTCGTAAGGTACGCTTGTTCTTTACCAAAAGGAACAAGAAGTCTGAATGGAACGCACTGATTACAACTAACACGGAACTTGAATTCAAGGAAGCCTACAGCATCTATTCCATGCGTTGGTCTCGGAGGTCGTGTTCAAGGATAGCAAAGGCAATCTTGGGCTTGGCAAGTATCAGATGCGCAACTTTGCTTCCCGATTGCATGTACCGCAATCACTGCCATGCAGTACAACATACTTGCCACGGCAAGACGATTCTCTTCCTATGAGACTATAGGCGGACTCTTCCGTGAAGTGACTCGAAACTCCGCAGAACTTACCATAACAGAACGCATCTGGGGAATGATCGTAGACATTGTCAGCGAGATCGCTCAGTGTTTTGAGATCGAGGACGAGAAAATCTTCGAGGCTCTTATCAACCGTTCTGATAAACTTCAGCATTTTATACAGATTTATGAACAAAAGATAGCAAGCTAAGGAACTTGCGAAACTTGAATATATTTATATTTAATAATGTTAAATCAGACCTTAAAATCATACTTTGCCAGCCAAACAAAGCGGTTTTCAAGGTAAAAGGTATGTTACCTTTGTAACGTCTATACCCATACCGGAAGCCCCGATGGGCAGAGGTTGGGCAGACATATATACATATAAGGCGTAACTGTACGCTTTGGTTTTAACGCAGTAATAATCTCTTTCGATTCTTTATATATTGCCCTTGCCTGATGGCATGGGAAGAGAATTTGCGTATCTGTCTTCACATGCAACTAATCGCTATTTTATCCCGAATTGGGGTATTTGTTGTTTTCCAATGTCAAAGGATTTTGGGCGTAAACGTTGTTATGTAAGACTTTTATTATAGGTAAAAGTCTTACATAACCTCATGCGTCACTTCAATATTTCAGATGGACCGAGATATCTTCCTCATAAAAGACTTCTCCCCCAAAACGTTGAATGATGTCGGATTTGACTTGAGGAGAAAGGGAACCACAATTCTTAAAAGCGCCTTGCCCAATATTTGTCACACCATTTGGAATGTTGATGTTTAAGAGGGATTTTGCAATCGGAGTATTTACAA
>VOFK01001712.1_pt1 | contig 11250 bp, 16 predicted proteins | sample 5384121 | NCBI WGS metagenome assembly VOFK01 (sample SAMN12384730, study PRJNA508395) | human gut metagenome | isolation source: healthy gut J | host: Homo sapiens | reverse complement strand
TTTGCCATCTCCTTTCTAAAAATATGAAGTTATGGCTTTTAACTTTTTCCAAATAATCAGCTTTTAGGATAATACATACGACCACCACAACAGCCACCATGGCACCATCCAACAGTAACTCTGTGTACCACGGTACCGGCTGCATGACATATGAATTTGGATGAGTTTAAAATGCCAAAACTCATAAATTCCGGGGCTTAATGAAAACTCCTATGAATGAACCGATAACGATGTTTTAAAAAAACAATTCAACTTTCTCCATGGCGGCAGTACACCCTTTCAAATTCCGATTGAGATTTCACCTGTTTTAAGAGATTTAATAACTGTTATATTTTGTTATTAAATTCTCCACAAGCCCTTGAAAACACTGGATTTATCGCAGGTGAGCTTTTCCTTATTGTTTCCCTTGTGTTATATCGTCCCATCAGTGTTTACGAACTCTGATAAGGGCAAATACAAGGGCAAGAAAAATCTATAAAACAGTATAACACAAAATAAAAGTGACATGGTGAACTGATTGAAATGCTTCTGATTTTTGTAACTGATAATTGATTGAATGATAAGGAGAGATAAGATACGATGAGAACAATATTTGCAGAATACAATCCACAGCGCAATAGTATTGATGTTTACACCTCTGCTGGCTATATGCTCCGCATTGATTGCTGGGAAGCTGAAAAGAATTTAAAAACTACACCCGGATCAGACTGTGCATTAAACGCACTTGCTATTGATGAACCACTTGAATATGTACGATTATATTTGGACGGAATTTGCAGATGTGGGTAGATGCAGAAGATTCATTAGATATTTTTTAATTTTTAAACAAATACAACAGTTTAAATAACTATTAGCTACAATATTTCCGAAAATTCATCATAGGTTTGTATAAACGAAACGGCGGCTCTGAAAATCAAAGCCGCCGTTCCAAATTGTCTGCTTTTTCTTGCCGTCATGCGGCAGATAATCAATTCATTCTATTTTGAACTTCTTTTATGCTACCTGATGTTCGCAATAGAAACAATCGCCAAGAATGTAAACACAAATAATTCAATTCCTGCCGAAATCAAAATAACATGCGGTGTCCAGAAACTCATTCCACCGATATTCAGATAATTGAAATTTGCAAGCTGAGAAAGGGAAATTGTTCTGCATACCAATTCCGGCAGATGGAAGTATGGTAGAGAGCCATGTTGCTCCCATCGCTACATAAGCAAAAAGCGGCATGAGAAGAACTACAATAGAAATCAGCAAAACTGTCAATGTGTCTTTACATTTTGCAGACAGGAACAACGTACAGCTAACCGTTGCTAATACAGAAAGTAAGCCCGCTGCTGCGAGAATTATCTGCAACTGCCCCAGATTGATGTTTGGCAGATTAATGATAGAGTATCGCATCTGAAACGATGTTTTTTTAAGCAATCCGTCCCGAACGCTGCATCTAAAATCAGAATGTGTACCGTGATCCCGACAAGGAAAGTAACAACGAAAAGTGTAAATGCCGCCAGAATTTTGGTAATTGCTAATTGTTTATGCCCGTATTTGGTGGTTCGCAGGATGCTGTCACCGCCCGTTTGATATTCTCCGGCGAAAGTAGATGCTGCGATTGCCACACACAAAATAGCAAGGAACAAAATATAAAACTCAATATAATCAAATGCATCTTTTGAAATTCCAGAATGAAGATAAAATGGCGTATCAAGTTCTGAATATTTTTTCAAGAGCTTTCTGCTGTGCGGTTTCGTTTTCTCTTTGCTCATTCCGCATGACATCCTGTAAAATGTTCTGCGCACTTTTTTCATAATAGGCTCCGTCAATGTCATTCGGGTCAATATCCATTAAATCAGCACCAATGCCTGTTACTGGATCAGCAAACGCTTCGGACAGACCCATCAGCAAGTGACGGAACGGGACGATTTTTTCAATATATACAGCCAGAGGAAAGCCATCCTCCTCGACCGGCCCATATTCTCGAACGCAGCTTTGATAAGTTTCCAAAGCCGATTTGATCCTATCCGGGGTCACTTCACCAGCGGATGTTTTATATAAATCTTGTTTGTACTTGATAGCTGCCAAGCCATCTAATTCTGTAACCGTGCCATCTTCGTTTGGACGGTTAATACCCTCAAATGAAATAGGCAGGTATGCCATGGCTACGGAAAGCAAAAGTGCGATTGCAAGTAAAATCAAGGTGCGCCGTGATTTCAAAATACATTTTAATTCAAGTCTAAAGAGCCGCATATTATCTGTCCTCCTTTTCCAGGTCTGTCTGCGGGAACAACCTACAGATACAGATCTTCCAATCGTGGCTCCGTTGTAACAGACCCATCAATTTCCGAATGTTCGGACAGATAACGAATAGAAACCTGATTGTGATCTTCGCCTCGCTGATTGATAATGCGCAGCCGCATTTCACATTCCGGCGCAGCTTTGAGGTCGGAATTATGCAATTCAAACCTTGCCCTCAATCCGCTTGACAAGTTCTGCGGTAGTTCCGACATCAACAATTTCTCCGGCTTTCATAATTGCGCTGCGCGTAGAAATATATTCTATGTCAGATACGATATGGGTGGAAATCAACACGATTCGATCATGCGAAAACTCGGAAATGAAATTCCGCAGACGCACGCGCTCCCCGGGATCAAGTCCTGCTGTCGGTTCGTCCATGACAAGTATCTCCGGGTCGTTCAACATAGCCTGCGCAATACCAACACGACGCTTCATGCCGCCTGACAGATTGGAGATTTTTTCTTTTTCACATCGGAGAGCGAAAGAATGTCCAACAAATGATTGATCTTTTGGGTGGTTGCCCTTTGTAGGAATATCTTTCAGCGCAGCCATATACTCCAAATAATCTTTGACCGTAAAATCCCGGTGATACCCAAATCCTGCGGCAAAAAGCCAAACTTGCTTCGGTAGACTTTCACCTAACTCGAATGTCTTTTCCGTCATAGTAAACCGCTCCGTTGGTTGGTGTCATAATATCAGCAATCATGCGCATGAGCGTGGTTTTCCCTGCACCATTCGCCCCAAAAAGTCCCCAAATGCCTGGAGTCAACGTCAGATTGACGTCATTTACTGCTGTTTTGTCTTTTGAACTGCTTGCTTAAATGCTCTATTTTCAGTTCCATGCTTAACACTGCTCCTTTCTTTTGCTTCAGCTGAACAATAAAAAGCCCTTGTTCGATAATCATTGTACCGAACAAGGGCTTTTCAATCTCAAAAATCAAACGCTTAAATTCCTAAGGTATTCCCTAAGACCGCACTCTTATTTTCCTAAGCAGAGAGATGGGTAATGTAATCACAAAATCTATGGTTTCGTTTTTGACTGGATGCAGTAATCGTTCCGCCGTGTAAATGTATAATTTCTTCCGAAATAGAAAGACCAAGTCCCGCGCCGCCTGTATTGGAAAGCCGAGCATCATCCACCGATTAAATTTCTCAAATATACTGTTAAGCTGTTCCTGTGGAATTGTTTTTCCACGATTTTCAAAAGTAATCTGAACATCATGTTCTAACCGTTTGGCGGATATAGTGATCTCTGTCTGCGGGTAGCTATATGACGCTGCATTTCGTAAAGGTTACTGAAAACTCTCGCCAGCTTTTCGGGATCAGCGTTCACAGATAAGTTGTCCTCCGCAGTAAATACCGCCGTGTTGCCATTTGCAGAGAGTGTCGGGTATATTTCATCTATTACCTGCGCAATCAGACAATGCAAATCTACATTTTCTTTTTTGATAATGACCGTATGTGCATTGTACTTGGTAATTTCAAAAAGCTCATTGATAAGTCTTTCAAAGGCGCTCTGCTTTGTCTAACGCGACCTTTACATACTTTTCCTTTTGCTGCTCAGGCATGTCAGGGCTTCATGGAGCAGGCTCAAATAGCCGATCACTGTTGTCAGAGGTGTGCGTATATCATGTGCCAGGTACATAACAATTTCATTTTTCCTTTTTCTTCAGCCTGCTTTGCAGCCTGCTTGCTTAACAGAACAGACATTTTGATCTGATTGAGCTGTTCCTCCAGTTCTTTCAGAGGATCAGACAACGATACGGTATGACTGTTCTGCTCATAGACCGTTTGGGTTGCGTTAATTACTTCATCCAGATAGTCCCACGGCTTTTTCCAATAGTAATTGAAAATACATACAAAGCCGATCATCAGATACAAAATAAAAAGCAGATCGAGCCGCCTGTAGAGCCATGCAAAAATACCGTTGTCAAATTTTGAAAAAGATGTAGTCCAAGATAAGGGTCAAACCATATCCAACAACGGTATAAACCAGCAATGATAGGTATAAGCGCACTTTAAGGCGCTTTTCTGTTGTCATTTCTTTCTTCGACATGAGAATACACCTCCTACCGATTAGCAAACAGAAGAAGGCCAAGTAGGCCAATCACGGCAACACTTACTATGCCTGCCAGAATGGAAAACAGTCTGTTTGCTTTTATTCTATTTCCGATTAACCGGGCTGCCATCGAATATACAGCAAGCCCCAAAGACCACCTGCCGTATTTGTGAGTACATCAGTAATATCAGAACGTCCGACTGCTAAGATATACTGCATAGTTTCAATAAAAAAAACTTGTTCCAGCAATCAGCATGAACTTCACATATAATTTTGTTCTTGGCAGAAGCATTTGAAGATAAATACCCATAGGAACAAAAATCAAGAAATTTTCGAGTACCTCTGTTAAGTGAAATGCTGCTCCAATTTCCTTGTCATAGTGAAAAGGAATAAGGTTTATACTTCTTACTTTATCCAGATCACTGATTGAAAAACTGTAGTTTGAACAGTATGATCCAAACCAGAAGTGCCAGATAAATTAAGAATAAAATAGTTGCCAAACAATTTGATTTTCTCTTCATAGTGTTCTCCTTTCGCTTAAATGTTGTAGCCGACACCCCAAATCGTTTTTAATATACTGCGGGTATCGGAAGTATCGTTCAGTTTCTCGCGCAGATGCCGGATATGCACAGTAATTGTGCTGCTGTTTTTAGAGTAGTATTCATCTTTCCAAACCGCATGAAACAGTTCCTCAATGCTTACAACATTTCCAGCACTTGACAAAAGGACGTGGAGAATAGAAAATTCTGTCGGGGTTAGAGAAACAGGTTCCCCGTCTAACAGACATTCATGGGTCTGCACATTCAAGCACAATTTGTTATAGGAAAGTTCCGATGGAATTTTCTCTGTGATGATACCGGGTGAATATTTCTTGTAACGTCTTAACTGCGCTTTCACTCTGGCAACTACTTCAAGTGGGCGAAAGGGTTTTGTCACATAATCGTCCGCTCCCAATGTCAGCCCCGTTATTTTATCCGTTTCCTCAATTTTAGCCGTTAGCATTATGATTGGATAAGTGTATTTCTTTCGGATAAGCTGGCAAAGTGAAAAGCCGTTCATATCCGGGAGCATAATATCCAGAATGGCAAGATCAATGTCGCCGCTTTCAATACACGACATGGCATCCGTTGCGCAGTAAAATTTATAAACGACGTAATTTTCGTTTTTCAAGTAGACCTCCAACAGATCCGCTATATCTTGCTCGTCATCTATAATCAATATCTTTTCAGACATATTTTCAACTCCTTTGCTCATATTTCCAATTAAGTATAGCAAATACAACATCTAAATTCACAATGGATTGCCTGAGAAATTATTAAGATTTTCCTAACTTTCGAATTTAGGCAACTCAAAATGCTAACGTAATTTACATATCAGTTTTTTATGTGTCATACATATTCTCCAATATACTTCCATATAATGCACAGATTGACTTCACAATTGCATGCCATGAAATATCAGCAGCATAAGAATAATTTTTTTGATATGTTTTCCATAAGGTCTCCATAACCGGACTTGATTCAATTTCATCAAATATTTCTCTTATATCCTCAGCTTCTATCAGGTCTAATGTTCCCCTTTTTTTGGCTGTAGCCACAAGTGCAGTCCATAAAACTTGTTTTTGGAGTTGTTCTCCATACAACTTTTGTAAAATATAAATATCATAAAAATCTCTCATTCGTGTATTTGTAACGTTTCGACTAACAACAGTTTCCAATTTTTCAGCCAATACCGTTTCCAGATTATATGCCCATACCTCAATAGTGCGGTCTTCAAGCATAAGATTAAATTTGTACTTGATTTCTCTTGGTGTAATTACATCCCCTGTAGAAATATCAATCTTTAATGGTGTGATTACACCATCAAATTTCGTTTCCATGCTTACACGAACACCAGGATAATCTGCTTCTTCCATGATTTCCGATATCCGTTTGACCCGAAATGAAACACCATCGTCCAGTGGAATTGATATAATTTGGGATATAATCATTTCTACATCCTCCACACTAACATTAGTGCCTTTTATGGTAGCATCCAGATCCATAGTAGCTCTGGCATCCAGACCAACCATTGCCGCCACAAGCATTCCACCTTTTAATATAAACTGGTTTTTATACTCTGATAAAGAAATTCGTTCTAAAAAACGTTCCATCATATAATTCCGCATCAAAATCTGTGCATCTGCGGATTTTTTCTTTGACATATTACGAATTAAATCCTTTAATTGTCTTGCCGTTGTTATCATCTAAAGTAACACCTCCAAATATGGTCTAAGTATCTTTTCAACATGAAACATAGCTGCGTATTTCATAAGCATCCGTAAGTTTTTATCCTTACGTTTCGCATATTGCTTTAATGCGTCTTGAAAGACCTGCATTTCAACATTTTTTCTGCTACGAAGCAGATCACAAATTGTTCTCTCCATGTCATAAACGGGAACGGAATGTCCGAATGATGTCTGCATAGCTATGATTCCTATTTCATGTAAATCCTTTTTTACTGTGTACACTTGAAAACCGTCTTCCTGCAAACGACTTGGATTATATCCAGTTCTTACTGTTATGGTGTATTTCAAAGGCTCTCTGTCCGTTAAATCATGAAAAAACAATGCAGTTTCATGAGAAAATACAGCTTGACCACAACGTAAATGCAAAAGGTACATTGCATCTGTCCACGTATCCGGCGATACATACACACCATGAGAAGCTTGCTCTAATCCTCGTTCCTTCACATATGCATAAAACACAGACTTACTAATTCCATTATTTAGGACTTGAAATGTCTGAATTGTCCCTCCACATTCACGCAATAACAAATCTAATTTTTCAAATTGAGTCATATGCTTTCTCCTTTCGTGCTAATATGATAATATATATTAGCACGAAAGTAAAGACATATAGTACCAATAAAATATCGGTATTTTTGTTTTAATGATATCCCCTTGTTTCTCGCCATCCCTTTACATACCACCTGATTCCAACATATACCAGTTGCACGAATAATAAGAGAAATAGCAGATTGATTGGCAATGTTGTCTTTATCCACTTCCCAAAGTAGATAGCTGTTGCCATGCTTATAAGTATTACCATTATGGTAATCATATCCCAACAGCACTTCTTATATAACTCTGCAATCTTTATCTCTATAAATGCTACAAGTATTCCAGCACCCACCAAACATCCACCGCAGATCAGTATTCTTATCAGCCAGTATATAATTCCGGCAACGACAGGATTGGATATTCCATTACTAATCTGTGCCATGTTCTTTCCTGTCAGTATAATCCACCCTGCAATGGTCTGTATAAAAGTGGCGATTGTATCAAAGAATACCACGCAATCAGAAATAAATATTTTTGACCGTATCATCTGAAAAAGAGTAGTTGATACGGAATACCATATCAGCAGAAACATCAATGCTTCATACATGGCTGTTTTTGTTTTATATCTGCCTGCCAGTTTTTCTCTCTGCGTATCATACTTTTCCTTGGCTTTCAGATAAGCTGTCAGGTTACAGTTCCCCACTTTTTGATAGAGTACTGGCTTTTCAACCGGTATCTCTACTTTTTTTTTCTGATGAGAGAGTGCATAGTCCCGTTCCTGTTCTGCCTGCCTTAGCTTATCTTGACATTCCTCTGTCATGATTTCGGCAGCGTGCGTTTTCTCTTTCTCTCTCTGCAACAATTCTTTTTGTTTTCCTCAAGTCGTTCTTTAAGGCTTGAATGTTCCCTGCTCTGTTCTCGCTGTTTAACCTCTCGTTCAAGGTCAGCGATTCGTCGAGCTGCATTTTCAGTTCCCGGATAGTCCTGTCTTTCTGGTCGAGTTCTTCCTGCATCTGCTCTGTCAGCAGAAGCAACTCTTCCAGTTGATCGTCGTTCTTTGAGTTTCTTAATTCGTTCATCAATCGACCTTCCTTTCTCTAATTGCTGTTCAAGTTCAGTAATTCGCTGTTCTGTTTCTGCAATAGCCGGTTCTCGCTGTTTAATTTCTGTGCCAATTCCTGCCATTGCTGATTTTCGTCTGTAAGCTTCTGTATCTGGTCTGTCTTTTCTTCCAGAAGTATCAACAGTTCTTCTGTATCCGGCAAGATTTGAAGCAGTTCTGATAATTCGCTCTCTAATTGCTGCAATCGTTCTTCCTGCTCCTGAAAGCACATCAGCTTCTCGTCCTTTTCCTGTATTTCCTGAAGCATCTCTGCCATGATATTCTGCTGTTCCTCTATCTGTGTAATCATTGCTTCCATCATGGGAATTACTTCTTTGCTTTCTTCTAATGTCATTCAACCACTCCCTCCATATTGACAATACACCGGATACCTTACCAAAGGTTTCATTACCTTTTGCAATAGTGCATTTTGTTTTTTAATCATCTGGTTTTCCTCTACCTTCCATGAACCATTCCATATCTGTCCGGTGAGATATTTTTCCTCAATCTTTCTTGCATCCGCACCCTCATGAATCGTAGGGATTTTTAATTTGCCCTGTCTTTCATAAGAGCGGTGGTCAATCTGATTGTCTATGGATAAATGCCGGTTACACATCCTAGCCCATTCGCTTCGCCATAACTCACAATTCTTTGGATTATTCCAGCCGGTAGCATCGGTCAGAACCCGTTTCCATTGTTTTCGGTTTCTTGCCCCGACTTTCTGTACTCCGTTTTCATCAAGTACCGGAATGCGGATTCCATGCCGGTCAGGATTTTTCTTATCCTGCCACCAGTCCGGGTGGGATTCATCAACCACGATATTTCCGTCAGTATCTCTGGCAAAATCCCAGTCCTTGACTTCCTTGTTGCCCCATGAATGATCCAGATTGAATGGTCGCATGGTTACAAAGTAAATGCACATGTGGGTTTCCATCGCCCTTATCGTGTATGCTCCAGTCGACACATTCCCTTATCTACAAAGGTCTTTTGAATATATATTCAGTTGTATAATCAATCTGTTCCTGTCTGCTCCATTCTTTCGGCAGGGAAAATTCAAATGAGCGTCCAAGCTGTGCATCTGCATTTTTTTTCTATCTTCAATACCTCATTCCATAGACGCTGTTTCTGAAATGTGATTTTAAACTTTTCCAGTGCGGCATCTTTATCATCCGCTCTTTTATAACGGATAGACTGTTGAAACCTTTTTATATTTTCTTCCGGTACATGCAGCCATTCAGGAGGTGCATTTTCGCACATCATCAGACTGGTGTAGACGACTTCCTTTTTGGAAGTATAGTAACTGATTCTGCCTGTTTCCTCATTCTTCATCACATCTCCATTAAGATATGCCGATGCGGATATGACAGATTTTCCTTTACTGCGCCCGACAATCTTTACTGTAAAGTGAAATATCGCCATGATACGATTCCCCCTTTCTGCTGTATCCGGCATTGATTTCCGACAGCATCTTCTTCTGGTTTGGCAGGAGTGAAGCTGTCGGAACGCCCTCTGCGCAAGAGTGCCCCCTGCGGCATGAGCAGGTCTGGCTGAAAGCCCCGCCGACGGAACGAGCCCGGCAAGCGTAAGCGCAGACCGGTTGCCACTTGTGGCAAACTTATAAGGACGACCTCTGGTTGTCCATAAGTGCGCCCTTCATTCAAAGGCAATGAAGGGAATGGAAAAACCACTCCCTCCGCCATTACACTTCCTCCATATCTGTAAGTGGCTCTTTCTGCATCGCCTTTGAGAAAAACTTTCCGTTTGTTTCCTGCCTTTTTAAGAAGCCTATCAACTTTGGTAAATCTTCCTCCTCAATCGGACAGCCAAGAACCGATTCCACTGCGCCACCAATCTGACAGAGCCTATGGGTTCGTTTTTTATTCTTTCCTCTGCTTTCTTTCGCTTTTCCAGTTCCTTCCGCTGTGCAATGAGCTTTTTTGTAGCTTCAATGCTTTCCTGTTCCTTTTTCTCTAATGCACGTATTCTTTCTTCATAAGTCTTTGTTGATTTCGCCATATCGTCTTCATCCTTTCTTTTTCCGATAAACAACAGTTCCCGGTTGCATATCAGGAGAAGCACATGGTATAATCCTCTTGCGTGTAGGTATATCATGGCTTCGGTCTGATAGAACCTTTGGCGGTTTCTTAGGAAGCCGCCTTTTAAGTTGCCACATTTCTTGTGACAGCTTTTACATTCCCTTTATCCCTCAGATCACGCCCCTCGTTGGCTTCCATGAACTTTTCCAGAATGTCAGTTTTAATAAGGACTTTTCTTCCGACCTTTAATACCGGAAGCTTCTTCCATTCAACCAGCTTTCTCAAAGTGTTTCTGCCAATTCCTGTATAGTCGGCTGCTTCCTCGATGGATAATGCAATCTTTCTTTCCGTCATCTTGTCACCTCCTTATAAATTGCATTATGCAATTTTTGTTGTGCTGTTAGTATAGCGGTTTTATATTGTGTTGTCAAGCGTTATGAAATTTTAAAAATAATTATTATATTGCATATTGCAATTATGTGAGGTACATGCTATAATTCATACATACCGAAAAAGGAGGCAATCAGCATGAAAGATAAAGAACTACGCAAGCTGATGGTAGCAGGGCAAAACAGCGTCGTCTGGAATTAAATCTGACACAGCCTTATGTTGCAGAGAAGATGGGAGTTACCGCTTCCCACAATCCTGCGTTATGAGAATGGTTCGATTGACAATACCAAAAGATGGTGCTGGAAGGTCTTTCGGAAGCACTTCATGTATCTATTGAATGGCTCAGAGGAAACCGATGAATACGAAACCGATATTACAGTGAAAATTACATGCAATGGGCGATTCTCAAACAATTCTCTCGACCTTGTAAGGAAGATGCTTTTTCAATACTACTGTTAATGTTAGCAATATACCTGTTTCTGGAATCATTCCAGTTTGCCTGCAAAAATTACAAGGGCAGCACGAATGAATCGGATATTGCAAAGGTAATGGG
>VOFK01002076.1_pt1 | contig 11252 bp, 13 predicted proteins | sample 5384121 | NCBI WGS metagenome assembly VOFK01 (sample SAMN12384730, study PRJNA508395) | human gut metagenome | isolation source: healthy gut J | host: Homo sapiens | reverse complement strand
TTGGTGACATGTTAATATATTCGACATTAATGATGTCTATTTAAGAATTATTGTATAGGTGTAAACGAAAGAGAGACTACACTTATGACAAGAACTTCAAAAATATTTAAAACCAAGATACTATTAGCCGCTTTTACAATCTTTTCAAATTGAAAAGATTGATCGTGAAATCACTGATTATTTAGATACAAACAATAAAATGAATACGTATCATTTTGAATACTGTCCTAAATGCGGATGTTATCATCCTCATTTAATTAAGAGTGGTTTTGCCAACTCTGGTAAACAAATGCTTCGTTGTAAATCATGCGGAAAACGTTTTTGTTGTAGACCGCGGTCAGCTTACTTTTTTATTCTCACCAAGACCAATCCAAATGGAATGAACTTATTCTGGATACATTGAATGGTGTATCTCTTAAAGAAACGGCTGCTAAAATCAATGTAAACGAACGCAATGTTTTTAATATGCGTCATAAATTATTGGTTAGTCTAGGAACTGAGGAACGTCCCATACACAGTGGGAAATGAAGTTGAAATGGATGAAAAGTATACTCCATACAATCATAAAGGGACTAAGATTGATGGAGTAGAACCTAAAACATCGTGGAACACCTGCTACAAAAAAGAGGATTATCTAATCAGCAGGTGTGTATCATCACTGCAATTCAGAGATTCGGTCATACAATTGCCAGAACATTAAATTATGGCAAGCCGTCATCCATAGATCTATTAAGATTTGGTGAATGTCTTGAATCAAAATCTTTTGTAATGCTAGATGGTTCTAACAGTTACAACGAACTTTTTAGAAAGTAAGAATTGTACTAAGAAAGTGTTAATCAGTCATGAGTCATATGATAAATTCAATCATTTAAATACAGTGAACAGTTTCCACAAATTGATTGAAGAAAGACTGCAAAAAAAATATAAAGGGGTAGCATCAAAATATATAAATCGTTACAACGCTCTTTTTGTCATGCAAAGAGAAACCCAAGGAATGGATAATACAGAAAAAGCTACAGTACGTACTACTTAGATTGAAAAACATCTATAAGATCACTCGCTTAAAGGATTTGAAGAATGAATGGTTGTTCGCATAAGTGATAAAAACGCAGAATTATAGCAAAATCACCAAATTGCTAGTTAAGCCAAAATAAAATGGCTTAAATAAACAAAATCGGAAACTCTATTAAAGAATTTCCGATTTTTTTTATGGGTTGAGAAGGCAATATTAAAAACATCGACAGATTAGCGTTTCTTTCTTCTTAGGTTTGATTTGATCTGTTTAATAATTTCTGTATCTTTCATAATCAGTTGAACTTTACTGATACATTCAACTGGGAAGGCTTTAAATTCTTTTTCGCAACTCGCATTTCATTTGTAGATATACTTCCCGTATATTTTTGCCAGAGCCAATGCCAGATTGTTTAAAATAACGATATTATTGATAGATGTCTTATTTGTAAAATGTATATCATCTTCATTCAGGTAAGTATCTTTTTCTTTGTGGAAATTGTTTTCTATTTCCCATCTTCTTTCTATAGCTTCCGCAATCAATTCTGTATCTTTTGTGTTTGATATAAAATACATGGTAATTGCCTTCTTGCGTGTGTGTGATACCATTTCTACAAATGTCTTCATTCCTGTGAATCCACAATCATCATAATTAGATGGCAGACTAATAAATCTAAAATTTCTTTTTTCGGTATCTAATGTAGTTATTTTTTTCTTTGGAGTCTGTTCATATTTTTTGAACCTTTCTAAAATTTCTTCTCGCAAACCGGACTGGTTATCTTTTACAGGTGCTACATAGATGCCTTTTTTTTGATGCAATGATATTACATGTTTCTCTTTGTGTATGTAGAGCGTCAAAAGTAATAACTGTCTTTTTCAGTTCCATCATTCTTAGAATTTCCTGTGCTACTGGAATCTCATTCGTTTTAGTTTCAACCGGCTTGGAATGGATACAAAGGCAGTCTGAGTTACTGTATACATTCAATACATTGATATTTCTTTGAGGATTCTTAGTATCCTCACTTCTTCCACTGCCACGTGCTTCTTTTCCATCAACGGATTGATGACAGTACATAGTACCTTGAGCACATTTTCTAAGTTCCTGAAGGAATTCGTAGATACGTCCAATCGTAATTTCTTCAAATTCAACCGGATCAATACACATCAATGTTCTGCGGATCGTATCATGAGATGGAATCTGTCCATCCTTGATCAATCCGTATTTTTCATATCGACTTTTGTATACAAGTATATGGTCGTAAATCCCTAAACATGTCGTTTTACCTTCATAAATAATACTTAAAAAGCACAGTAAAAGGATATCGGAAAGATTGTACTGGATCTTTCCAGGTTGTCTAAAATCTTTTAAATCATCAAAAAGATGTAAGAAACCAATGGAGTTCATAACTTCCATACGATCATCAAAATCAATATCGATTTCCTTGAATGTTTCATTTAATATGGCAACCAGATTAAAAATTTTATTATTCATAATGAAGCCCATTCCTTTCAATGATGTCAACAACCTCTTCAGGTATAGTCGGATAATAGATATGATCCGAAGAAATATCCACAACCGTAAGCTTTAAAATCTGTGAAAGCACAGCTATTTCCTGTGCATCAAAATAGCTTTCCATTAATCTCGCAATCTTATTGGATATAGTCTTTATACGTGTAGCAGAAATAGAATCTCTATATTTGCATAAAGATTCCTTGTTTTTTTTGTAAGTAAGGAAGCAAGAAGATAAGAAGATATCTTGACAGCTTCCAAAAATATACTGAACAACACCAAGATATACAGTATCATCCGTAGCTCTAAATGAACTGCGAATCAAATCACGTTTAAAGCTTGAAATAATGAAGTGACTCAATCCAAATTCGACATAGACAGGATGTTTAGAAAACGACAGACTTAGGAATAAAACCATCAGGAGTGATCTTTCCAAGATAAGTCTGTATACTTTTAGGTTTTCCACCAGGCACATATTTAGAAGTACATGAATAAAGGCCATAACCTTGTTTTGTTTTTTTGATCGTGTGACCAGGAGAACGGAATTTTTCGACCCAGTCAGGATAAGTAACATATCTTTTCATAATAATAGTGTACACCAATACACTATTAAAGTGTATAAAAAAAATAAATAATCTTAAATCGCGAAATTTTGAAGATCATTTCATGCGTAATCACTAGAATGCGCGCCTACTCTTTTTTGTTGGTTAAACTTTGTGTATACTAGATATAGGAACTTCTGAAGTGGGTAAAAGATGTGTCTTATACGTCTTAATGGAAAAATGTACCCGGTAAGCATCACCGGGCAGGCGTTCTTTATTTAATGTATAAATGAAAGGTTAGGTATATTGTATGGCAATTAAGAGTTATAATTGAGTGGCGAAAAACTCCATAGCTTGCTGTAAAGATGAAAGCCACTTTTTTTTGTATTGTATAATGCGTATGAAAAATATATAATATATATGTAGAAATAGTTCGGAGTTGATATCATGGGTAGACCTAGAACGAACAATGTTCAGATCAATATTGCCATTCCTAGTGAATGGAAAAAAAGAGCTGGAAAACCTTGCCAGAATCTATTCGGTTGAAGAAGGTAAAACAATCACTTTTCTGGATTTGATGCGTAGAGGTATCCAGGAAAAGTATCAGTTAAAAGATGTGAATGATCATGAAGAATGAGAATTATCATCGTGCTTCTCATTGTAAGTATTTAGTTCAGTATCATATTATATGGTGTCCAAAGTTCAGATGTGATGGTATGGATAAAAACCTTAAAGAAGATCATTTCTGAAGTTTGTGATGCGTATGGATATATTATAAAAGCTTTAGAGGTCATGCCTGACCATATACATATTTTTGTGGACTGTCCTGCAACAGTTGCACCTTTGTGATGTTGTTCGAACATTGAAATCTATGAGTGCAATCCAATTGTTCAAGGCCTATCCGGAATTGAAGAGATTCTATGCGAGATGTGGAAAATTATGGTCAAATGGATATTTTATATCTTCTGTAGGGCATATCAGTGAAGTCTGCAATCAAGAAATATATCGAGGAGCAGAAAAATGATACAACCCGAATTGAAAAAGCTTATCGTAGATGTTCAGATAGACATGTATTTGTTAGCATTGGAAACGAATCTGACTTATGTAGAAAAGTGTCAGATTTTTCATTATGCCGATTTGGTTCGTAAAGCTGGTAATGAGCTGACTGGAATGATGAAAAAAAGATATGATCAGCTTGTTCGTACGAAAAGGTATCGCAAGCTAAAAAAAGTCTTTATAAGAAATATAAGAATGCCGATAATAAGAAGGCATTAAAAAAGATGATGTGATCAGATGAAGAAAAGCAGAAACAGTATGATGTGACATGGGATTACTGCAGAACTCAATGATTCCCATTGAAAGAAATATGGAAACAGATGATTTGACATGGGGAATATGAGAACCCTCAATGATTCCCATTGAAAAAGAAATATGGAATCGATGCCGTATTTGCGCTAACGAAAGCGGAGGATGTATTTCTCGAGGAATCGAAAAAATGTCTTTATTCCGATGGAGAAACGATTCATTTTAAAAAAGCGTGGAGATCTTCCATGTATTCGTGCCAAACAGTCAATCGTGGAATCATAATGAAACAAATGAATTTCAAATTCAAGGATATTGAGTTTGGTGTAAAAAAATCAAAGACCGCTATGAACAAGAGGAAGTGGATGCCATACTGTATTATTTGAAGAATACAGAATTAATGGATTTGGTACTACGTCAAGAAAAAGGACTCATAAAATAGATAAATTTTAAATTCTAATGTTTTGAATAATAATTATTCTCATATTGATTTGGTGATTCATAACCGCAATGGCTATGGATTCGTATTGTGTTGTAGAATGTTTCAATATATTCGAAACACAAATCATATGCATGATCATAATCATAAATCAAAGCCCGATTTAACCATTCTCTTTTAATTACTGAATGAAAAGATTCTATGCATGCATTATCCCATGGTGTGCCTTTTTTTGAATAACTTAGAATCAGTCCTGCCGTTAACTTTTTATAAAGTTTGCTTGTATAATGTACTCCTCTATCCGAATGTATAATTACAGGATCCGCTGTTTTTCTGCGCTTTCTAGCCATCTCTATACATTTCAATACTTCTTCCACTTCCAAGGTTCTTGATAATGTCCATGCAATTATTATTTTTCTTGAATACAGATCCATTACACTCGTAAGGTATACAAATCCTTCCAAGGTAAATATATACGTTATATCTGTACACCATGCCTCGTTTGGCTTTGCTTGGTGAAAAAGTCTCTTTTAAAATGTTATGCAGTTTTGTTGAAAAATCACTATCAAAGGTTGTTTTTTACATACGGTTTAATGTAACAGGCTTTGATACCCATTTTCGCATATATACACCTACAGTTCTTTTTGATATTTTTTCGCCTTTCTTTGCATCTCTTTCGCTATCTTTGGTGCACCATAAATTTGATGATTATTATCATATATAGTTTGAATCGCTTGCATCCTATTTTTCTTTAGATATAGATTGCTTGCTTGGCTTTCGATGTAAATAATTGTAATATCCTGATTTTTGACAAATGTAGCTACATAGCACTCCAGTCACTGAAAAGTCTTTTGTCGACCTTAGACTCTTCAGAAACAAGACAGTACAGAACTTGTGTTATTCTCCCCAGAATGCTGATGATGGCTTTTTTTAGGATTTCAAGAGCATCTTGCGTATCCTTTAATTCACGTTTTAAACGTCTGTTTTCAAGCTCAGCCTCTGTTAGATTTCCCGAACCAGTAAATGCTGCCTGATTGTTATTGGCTTTAGCTTCTTTCTTCCATCTATATAAAAGTACTATCTCCAATACCTAAATTTTTCGCATTCTTTCTTTTACGACTAAGTTCTGGATGTGTTAAACAATAATTGACTGCATTTTGTTTAAATTCTTGATCAAACTGTTTCTTTTTATTTGCCATTTTTTCTTTTGCCTTCCTTTGTCTTTGAATCATCCTCTTTTCTATTGTACCACTGGTGTAAATTTTCTCTTTTGACTAGTCCTATTTATATGCTAACATCAATTCTATAGTTAAGAATACATATAAGGAGAAACTGATATTCTGTGTTTCAACATACAGACCTTGTTACGTGAGTCTTGTATGTAAAAAGATTCGTGGTAGAGATAAGAGTCGATGTACATATCACAATCGAAGGTTTATTCAAACCGAAACAGGATCGCTTTGGCAATTTTAAACACAACAAAGGGAAAGAGGTATTGTTGGATGTATATTGAGCTCAGACAATTGCGTATACAACAGAAACAAAAAGCAGGTTTAAAAAATCTTGCGGAAAGAGAAGTTGTATTGAAGTCAATGAACGAAAAGAAAGACGAATCTATCGTGCAATGGATAGGAGCCGTAGAGCAATGAATCCCGACAACTACAATGAGGATGGAACTATCAAAAAAGGAAAAAGACGTGGGTCTTGTCGAATCGCTATAAGAAATTGAGAACGAAACATAGAGAAAGCTATGCAGAATCAATGCGATCAATCGACATTTAGCTATCCATGAAGATGTAAATGAATTAAGAAGCTTAGGGGATGTTTTTGTGACAGAGCCAAAGAATGCCAAGAAACTGCAGAAGAAAAAGCTAAAACTGGAAAGCGCAAGAAAAGATTTGGAAGATCTATAAAAAATAGATGTCCAAGGCTATTTTCAGAGTCAGGCTAAAAGAAAGTTTAGAATCTATGTTGAAGTGCCAAATGACTATAAGGCAAGTCAATATGATCATACGAGTGATACATATATCAAGAAATCGTTGTCACAAAGAATGTATAAACTACAAGATGGAACAATGGTACAAAGAGATCTATATTCATCCTTTTTCTTTTGTACTGCATTGATCTAAATACAAACAAAAATCGATAAGAACAAGTGTATTCATGAATTTGAGAAACAGTATAAAAAATCAAAATGAAACGATTGAATATATCCAAATGAATCAGATCAAAGTCATGAACAGTGGAATAAGAGTAAATTAAATACATGTTAAACGGGAGATTGACTATGCTTCCATGTAGAGATACAGAAAAACAATCGCTAATGTGCTAAATGTAGTGCTTGATTGTAGAGTTCACTGCTCCAACAGAAAGACAGGAATCCAAAGTTTGAAAATAATGTACGATTGCTGCATAATGTTGTCGGTTCAGAACCCCTCACTGCTTGCGGTGAGGAGTAGTCAGCAAAATATGCCTTAAAAGATCTCTACCAATCTGATTAAGCTCATCTAGTGTAGTTGTATCATCTTTTGTATTCCTTCAGCTTGGATCTTAGTCTTCAACAGAAGATCATAGTAATAATTCTTTTTTCCCTTAGTAACTCAAGAAAACGCTGTCGCTGATACAACTTCCAATAGACATCAAGTGGTTTCCTGATTTTCAAGTTAATGGAACTACTGTTAGTGTTCCTATATAGGGCTGGTCTCTTTTTGTGATAACTATTGCATAATGTATCCCTTTAATTTCATATCCTGTTTGTGGCTCAAATTTTACTTGTATAATTTGCCCACGTCTGTAGTATTTAAATTTTTTTCCTTCACTCATTTGGCTGTTTCCTTTCTATGCTTATTCTTAAGTTTTTGAAAACTTATAATTTTAATCAAAAGCAAGATATAATTACATACCTAAATTACTTATTATCTTTCTTAACTCTTTCTATTCCTGAATTGGTAGATCAGGTAAGTTAGCTCTCTCATCTTCTTCAACATTCTCTTTTTAAAGCCACGATTGAAAAAAATAAGAATATAGAAATAAACGATAAAATACATTGCGCTGTTGAACAATAAAATCTTTCTGGAACAAATATAATCGCTACAAAATATAAGATGCACGAAATTAAAGTGACAATCCAGTTCTTCGATATCGCACCAACTCCAGTTAAAAAGAAATTGATTACCATACAAATTGTAAAAGGCAATAAATATCTTAATGCCAACATTGCACCTACTACGTTTTTTGTTGACAATAAGCGAAATGTCATATAAAGTAAAAATGTAAATTGTTCGAGGAGAACAGAATAAACAGTACGCTTAGATTTGAGTGTACTGTTTTTCTATGCTCAACTCATTTATCATTTTTGCATATTTCTTTTTATTTCGATTCTTTCTTAATTTGTGCGTTGCTGGATTATAGTACCTAACGAGTATCTCTAAGCTATTACAATGCATTACACGATTCCTGATAGCTACTAATGTGAATACCTTGTCTATAAAGTCGTTAATATTTTTTAACTCCAAAATTCATACCCAGACTTTTAAAGTCTTTTAATAAATTGTTTTTGCAATCCTTGATCCAAACCTGAAAATATTGTTAATGAAACCCCTAAGCTCATTCTGTCAAAAAAACATATATATATCTGCATAACCACTAATACTTTTTTCAAGTTGCTTAATATGGTTGTTCATATGTTTCAACGACTATCGCTATAATCAGAATTCATAGGGATTCTTAAACGAACGGATCCTAAATAAGCAACTAATTTATTTTCATCGTTTATTTCTGTTGATGTTAAAAATTCGATATGCCATTATAGATTTAAATCGCAATTCATAGCCAAGAATATTTTTTTATTATTATTGGATATTGTAATCTTTCATTCTTGAATAAATTGAAATATTCGCTAAATTCAACATCTCTTTCATAAATATGTTTACCATCAATTTTAACCTCGTTACCATCTTTATCAAATTTAGAGAAATGATGTTTATAAGGCGTAATCACATTTATATAATTATATTTAAAAAGTATATCTCTTTGCTCGTGGATACTATTAAAAAGTTATTTTCTTATTTGTCTCTTTAAATATTCGATTTGTTCTTTGAGCATTCTAAGCCGGTTTATATGTTGTGATCATATTTCTCCTTTTTCATCACTTTTTTAATACCAATCCAATTGTTTCTTTTTTATCTTTTATGTCATAATTTTTAACCCTCTTTCTTAAATCTATAATCAAAAATCAGATATAATTACATACTAGAAATTACTTATTATTCTTCTTAATTGTTTTATATTCCGTTTGAGCTAATGTTTGCTGTATGTGTTGACCTTTGTTGAATTGTAATCAACATATTTCTAGGCGTTTTTGTTAATACGTGATAACAGATCGAATATTACTATATATCATTACACCTATATTCTACTAAAATCTTCGATCGATGGATATTTTAAAATAAAGTGAATATTGAATGTTAAATTCATCTAAATTAAATACATATTACGCAGTACTCTGACAGTCCAAGGTAGTGTGTATATCATAATAGTGAAGAGGTGATAATATGGTGCCCAGTTCGGTGCAGTTGATTTAGTTGGGTGAGACTCCTAACCTGGTAACTCTTGGAGCAAAGAGGCCAGTATCTAGTCCTTGGGCATTGTATCGTGAGGTACAGTGTTAAGCGTGGAAGGAAAGACTTAGAGCCCTAAAAGCGAAAGCCTGAAACAATCTAGCGTCGTTAGTTCCAACAAAGTGGTGGGTGATGCTCCCTCATATAAAAGCCGCAACCAACATAGATCGAATCGCTATGCCAGATTCAATCGGACACCACCGGCGTTGTAATGCAGGGCGAGAAGTCAAGGTATCAACTGCATTTCTGGGGAGGTCTTGCAGTTTCCGATAAACACGGTACACTGTTGTTACAAGTGCCAATACCACAAGAACGACGGGAAGAACTGCAAGAAGTCCGATGAGGTCATATTGTAGCTATGAAGTGTATGAAAGTACATGGAGCGAAGGACCGAAACACAGTTACGTTTTTTGAAGGGAAACATGTTGAAAACACTGGAGGTTACAAAGACATGGGAACAAAACGACAAGATATAAGAACATTGTCAAAAAGACATCCTAAACTGGAAACGTTGATGTATCGAGTAGACAAGGAGTCTTTTATTAAGACAACATCGTCTACAAAAAGAAAGACAAAAGCTCCAGGAATAGACATGATAACCAAGGAAGTGTATCAGGAAAATCTGAATGAAAAATATAGATGACTTGATGCAAAGACTAAAGAGTTTTAGTTATAAGTCACAACCCGTAAAGACGAGTTGAAATCGACAAGGGAAATGGCAAGAAAAAGACCTTTTAGATACCGGCCTATGAAGACAGGCTCTTCAAGGAGCCATGGCAGATATACTTAGTGATGTATATGAACCTAGATTTCTAGATTGTTCATATGGATTCAGGCCAAAAACGAAGTCCTCATGATGCAATTAAAGTTATCAATGATACCATTATGTATAAGAAGGTAAATTATATACTGGATTGTGACATTAAAGGTTTCTTTTGACAATGTGAATCATGAGTGGCTCATGAAATTCCTTCGAAATGATATCGCAGACCCGAACTACCTGAGATATATAGCGAGAATGCTCAAATCAGGTGTCATGATAGAAGGAAAGTATGAGGATACTAGTGTAGGAACACCAAGGAGGACTAATAAGTCCAATACTTGCCAATGTGTACTTACATTATGTATTGGATTTATGGTTTGAAAAAGTGCATCAAGAAAACAGTTGTATGGAGAAGCATACCTGGTAAGGTTAGCCGACGATTTCTTAATAATGTTTCAATATGAAAGTGATGCACAAAGAGTATATGAAGCGGTAATTAAAAGAATGGAACTTTTTTTTGGATTGGAACTATCCAAGGAAAAAGACACGAATACTTCCATTTGAAGATACAGTGTTTCAAGAGAAACATTTGATTTTCTAGGCTTTACACATTTCAACAGTAAAACAAGAAAAGGCTACTACACTGTAGGACATAAAATAAGTCGCAAAAAGAAGAAGCAATTCAAGTCAAACTTAAAGAAATGGGTCAAAGAGAATAGAAAAACACTCAATTTGACGAATTTATGAAGACATTGAACAAGAAACTTACTGGTAGCGTTAACTACTACAGTTTGAGTGGAATGATAAAAAGCAAGTTGGAAACCTTGGCAACATTCACTATATGTAACGTTCAAATGGTTAAACAGAAGGAGTCAAAGAAGAAGTTTTAAATTGGAAAGGTTCTATGAAATATGGAATGACCAAATCATTCATCCTTATATCCATGTTGATATTTGGTGGTGATAAAGTCATTTACAACAAGCAAATGTTTTTAAAAGTAACAGTGGGGAGCCGTATGCGGGAAAACTGCACGTACGGTTCTTAGAGGAGTTTATCTCCAACTGTT
>VOFK01001764.1_pt1 | contig 11259 bp, 16 predicted proteins | sample 5384121 | NCBI WGS metagenome assembly VOFK01 (sample SAMN12384730, study PRJNA508395) | human gut metagenome | isolation source: healthy gut J | host: Homo sapiens | reverse complement strand
TGAAGAATATTATCAGAACCTGCGTGAATATAAGAAAACAGATCATGCTATTTGTTTCGGCTGGTATGCCGGTTATACTTCAGAAGCATCTCCTTCAGGGGACTTCATTTCACTGGTCTGCCGGATAGTCTGGACATTGTCAGTCTGTGGTCAGGTATTCCTTCCAACAATCCGGCTTATGTAGAAACGAGTTATTATAACGAGCGTTATTTGCCGACTGCTTATGAGGAAATGAATTATATCCGTACAGTAAAGGGGACTCGCGTTGTGATGTGTACGATTTGCCGTATTGGAAGTACGGAGTTTCCTAAAACCGACGCAGGTATCGAGGCTTATGCTTTGCATCTTGCGAGATGTGTGTTGCGTAATGATCTGGATGGTTTGGACTTGGACTACGAACCGGAAGGCGACTGGTTGCAAAATGATAACTTTACAAAGTTTATAAAGGTATTGGGAAATTATTTCGGTCCTCAATCGGGTACAGGCAAATTATTAATTGTTGACTTCTATAATCAGCTGCCTCCTAAGGAAACAGAACCTTATGTCGATTATTTTGTACGACAATGTTACACCACCGGTAGTGCTCAAAGTTTGCAATCTAAATTTGACCAGCTTAGCAGCTGGTGTCCTCCTGAAAAATTCGTTGCTACGGAACAAATGGGATGGTACTGGCAGAATGGTGGAGTCGAATTTACGGAAGCCGATGGAAATAAAGTAGATTCATGGGGCAATCCAATCTATTCTGTAATAGGTATGGCACGCTGGAATCCTACCACAAGGACGAAAAAAGGCGGATTCGGCGGATATTATTTTGAATATGAATACAATACCACTCGTCCTGCTAATCAGGCTATAGGTGATAAAGAGAAAGCCGCTATTCCTTATTATAGCCTTCGGCGTGGTATTCAGGAACAAAATCCTGCCGGAAAGCCTGTACAACAGTCTACTAAACAAGAAACGGAAGAAGAAAATGGATGAATTTTAAATTTGTATGCAAGGTATGAAAACATTGAATAATATAAAAAAGATATGGGGAGCTGCTTTGATAGGAATAGCTTCTTTTATGCTGCTGGGATGCCAGGAAGCCGCTCAAAAAGGTGACGGGTTGTTAATGACCGGAACATCTTCGGATAGATTGGTAAAGTTCGCCATTGATGGATTTCCATCTGCGTATGCTGTTTCTGTGACTTCAACTTCTCGCGTTGAATCGGATATTCAGGTGAATCTGGCTGTTGATGCAAGTCTGGTTGATACTTATAAATGAGGAAATGGGGAACCAATTATTATCCCATTCCGGATAAATCATATACATTTGAAAATCCGGAGGTTACTATTTCAGCAGGACAGGCAATTTCTTCTGCTGCCTCTCTTTCAATTGCCGATGATTCGGAATTTGTTCCGGGACGTGTTTATTTGATACCGGTTACCATAAAAAGTGCGACGGGAGATTTGGATATTATAGAAGCAGGGCGTACTATTTTCCTGAAAGTATCTCGAACATTGCGTTTCCATGCTCCGTATGTAGGACAGGCTTCTATGGCTTATCAATTTTTGCTTCCGGATCCTATTCCTTCTTTGCCTACTTATACATGGGAAGTGAAGATTTACGCCACTAAATTCCGTTCTTCCGGAGCTTCCGGTACTACCCGTGTTTGCTCATTTGGAGGTAGTGAAGCATCTGTAGAAGGGGGGGAGCAATTGATGATGGAGGCTTTAAATGTGACCAGAACCTGCTTCGTTTTTGGTGAAGGAACGGATGAACCGAACCAGTTGCATGTAACAACTAAACAGGGTAAAATGTCATCGAATACTCGCTTTGCTTTAAATACCTGGTATGCTGTTGCCTTGGTAAATGACGGCAGTACGTTGACATTGTATATCAATGGAGAGAAAGATAACTCAATGACAGTTGCTCCGTATGAATATGCGCTTTATGGAGTACAGATCGGTATGCCTTCAAAAGGCTATCAATCTTCACAATTATTTTATGGTCGATTGAGTGAGATGCGTCTTTGGACTCGTCCTTTGTCTGCTCGTGAAATTAAAGCAAATGTATGTGGGGTAGATCCTTCTACCAATGGGCTTGTGTCTTATTGGAGAATGAATGAAGGAGAAGGAACTACTTTCTATGATTTATCTCCGTCAAAGCGTGATATCAGTTATAAGAATGGAATCACGATTGACTGGACTTATGATGATACGAATAAATGTCTTGAATAAGGTAATAATAAATGAATAGACTGTATGATAATGAAAAACAATATAAATAGATTAACTCTCCTTTTGCTTGTTTTATTGGGAGGAGTAGGATTCACATCTTGTTCGGATGATGACAATGATTTTATTGAATTGCCGACAATAGAGATGCCACAGTCGGAGGCAGGACCTGTTTCTATTGATTATAGGGAGATACTGGATGCAGGAAGCTATGTCTATGATTATACTATCAAACTGGATAAACCTGCTGCTACTACTTTATTGTGTGACATTGCCGTGGACGAAAGTATGGTAGAGGCTTATAACGCTGCAAATAACACATCTTATAAGATGATGCCCGCTTTTTGTCTATGAGTTGCAAGCTAAAAAATGCGATAGTGAAGGCAGGACAGCAAGAATCCAATTCCTTATCAGTTAAGTTTTCATCATTGTTCGGTTTGGTGGAAGGTGAAGAATATTTGCTTCCTATTGTTGCAACAATAGATGAAACGTGTGTAGGACAATTTGTAACGGACACTCGTTCTGTTTCTTATTTTACGATTAGCATTGATGGGGAATTGATTATATACCGGGATTGAATATGAGTTCTTATTCAACGGATATGTATCGTACGTTAAGTTTCGCAAATGATGAAGTAGTTACGATTGAAGATAATACACATACGTTTGAAATGCTTGTATATCCATATAATTGGCACAGTGGAACTAATTATATAGGTACATGGCGTGGTAAAGATACCAACAATAATAATGAGGTTTTTAGTGGTTGTGAACTACGTGTGACCGGTGCAACGGGAGCGTCTAATATTGGTAATCGTCAATGTGACTTGACATTGGCTAATCAAAATATAACGTTGCCGGCTAATCAATGGGTTAGGTTGACTATTACTTGTGACGGAACGAAAACGGGCCAGAATACTGAGGTTGCTTATCGTTTATATATTAACGGTGAGGAAGTTGCTTCTGCAAAAACCTACTAAACGTTGGGGACCATCCTCTTCTCAAAGATTCAAGGTGGGATATACGTTGACTGGTATTCAGTTTGGTAATACAAGTTCAAGTATGTATTTTGATGGTCTGATTTCTGATATTCGTATGTGGAAGAAGTGTCTGACAGCGGAAGAAGTAAAAGCTAACTTGCGTACAATAGCTTCTCCATCTTCTTCGGACTTATATGGCTATTGGAAATTGGATGAAGGAGAAGGAAATACATTGAAGGACAGTTCGGGCAATGGGCGTGATTTAACTTTCTCCGGCTTCGGCAAATATCATTTGGAATGCAGAATTCAATGATTTGCCTCAAGATAATTAAAATGTGATTTTATATTGGGAGTTATTGTGTTTTTACGTAGCTCCCAATATTAACTTAAAAAAATGATGATGAAACGTTTTATGTCAGCTTTGATCGTTTTACTGTGCTCTATTGTTGGCGTATGTGCGCAACAACAGGGAAGAGCTGTATTGCGTTTTGATACTACTACTTGGAATTTTGGTAATATTCAGGAAGTAGGAGGCAAAGTGAGTCATACTTTTCATTTTACTAATATGCATACTTCTCCGGTTGTGATTGAAGAAGTGATTTCAACTTGTGGGTGTGCCATTTCTGTTTATAGTAAACAACCTGTAAAACCAGGGCATACAGGCACTATTACCGTAACTTTCGATCCTAAAGGGCGAACAAACTTTTTCTCTAAGAGTATAAGGGTTGTTTCTAATTCAGGGCAAAGTGTCAATACTTTTGGGTAAAAGGCACGATAAATACAATGAATCGTATAGAGGATGAATATCCTTATTCTTTATCATCAGATATTCTGGCAGACCGAATGACTCTATCTTATGATCTGTTACAGCATAATGGGAGGCCAAAACAATTGGAAATTAGAATCTATAACCGGTCGGATAAAATAGTCAGGTTGTCATACTCGCTGTTGGATAAGAGTGGATGTTTGTCGATATCTATGCCATCATCTCTTCAAGGTCGATCTTGTGCGACTATAAAAATAACAGCTTCTCCTTTAAAAGGCTTTTTACGGTACATTTAAAGATAAGAATTATTATTAGTGCCAATTCCGTACACAGTTCTCCTATACAAATCTTTGGTACAGTGATTGATGATATGAGAAAAGTAAGCACGGCAACTGCTCCCCGGATGAAGTGTTCACAGTCTTATTTTAATTTGGGGAATATCTCATTAAAAAAGCATATTCAGAGAAAAGTTAAAGTTACTAATGAAGGGGCGAATCCTCTTATTATCCGCAAAATAGAATGTCCGGAATTTGTTTCTACTAATATCCGGGGTGAAAAGGTTTTGAAGCAAAATGAGTGTTTGGAGGTTCTGTTTGAATTAAATGTATCATCTTCAAACCATCTATTGGATGCAAAGGTCAAGTTGATAACAAATGATGCTCATCAGCCTGTACATACAGTTATATTTGAAGGGGAAATGGGTAAGTAGGGTTGAATATCTCTATTTGAAAGATTAGAAATACACTATAAATTAATTGAGTCATTTTACTGTATATAACATTATGATAAAACGATTGTATATTTTGGTGATAGTACAGATGGTATGTACTTTGGGGTTTACTCAATCCTCTCCCTCGTTACCTGCTTACAAAGATCCCAGTTTGTCAATAGATATAAGACTTTCAGATTTACTTTCCCGCATGACTTTAGAAGAAAAGGTCGGTCAGTTACTTTGTCCTTTAGGTTGGGAAATGTATGAAATCCATGGTAGTGAGGTTCATCCTTCCGGAAAGTTCAAGCAATTGATTAAAGAAAGAAATGCCGGAATGCTTTTGGGCAACTTATCGTGCTGATCCCTGGGACAAAGAAAAACATTGGCTAATGGCTTAAATCCAGAATTGGCAGCGAAAGCCGGAAATGCATTGCAAAAAGTATGTGATGGAGAATACCCGTCTGGGAATTCCGATGTTTTTAGCGGAAGAAGCCCCTCATGGGCACATGGCAATTGGTGCTACAGTTTTTCCTACGGGTATCGGAATGGCGGCTACCTGGTCGCTGGAATTAGTAAAAAGAAGTTGGTCCAAGTTATCGCTAAAGAAATTCGTTCCCAAAGGTGGGCATATTAGTTACGGTCCCGTACTTGATCTGACCCGTGATCCCCGTTGGTCCCGCGTGGAAGAAACATTTGGTGAGGATCCTGTGTTGAGTGGCATTTTTAGGGGCGTCTATGGTTGACGGTTTAGGTGGAGGTAATCTATCACAAAAATACGCTACCATAGCTACCTTGAAACATTTTCTGGCATACGCTGTGCCGGAGGGTGGACAGAATGGTAATTATGCTTCAGTCGGTATTCGTGATTTGCATCAGAATTTTCTTCCTCCTTTTTTCGTAAGGCAATAGATTCAGGGGCATTGTCTGTAATGACTTCATACAATTCGATAGATGGGATACCTTGTACGTCGAACCATTATTTGCTGACTCAACTCTTGCGTAATGAATGGAAGTTTTGTGGCTTTGTAGTTTCCGATTTATATAGTATTGAAGGGATTCACGAAAGCCACTTTGTTGCTCTAACTAAAGAGAATGCAGCCATACAATCTGTAATGGCAGGCGTTGATGTTGACTTGGGTGGGGATGCTTATACCAACCTTTGTCATGCGGTTCAATCCGGACAAATGGATAAGGCTGTGATTGATACGGCTGTCTGCCGGGTGTTACGGATGAAGTTTGAGATGGGCTTGTTTGAGCATCCTTATGTGGATCCGAAAATTGCTGCTAAAACAGTACGCCGTAAAGAACATATCGAACTGGCACGTAAAATCGCACAGTCTTCCATAACACTTCTCAAAAAATGAGAATTCAATTCTTCCTTTAAGCAAGACGATAAATAAGGTGGCGGTAATTGGCCCTAATGCTGACAATCGATATAATATGTTAGGGGACTATACAGCTCCTCAGGAAGATAGTAATGTGAAAACAGTTCTTGATGGAATTCTAACAAAATTATCTCCTTTTCGTGTGGAATATGTACGAGGCTGTGCTATTCGTGATACTACAGTGAATGAGATAGAACAGGCAATTAAAGCTGCCCGTCGCTCCGAAGTTGTAATTGTGGTTGTGGGTGGTTCCAGTGCCCGTGATTTTAAAACGAGCTATAAAGAAACAGGTGCGGCTGTAGCTGAAGAGGGTAGTGTAAGTGATATGGAGTGTGGAGAAGGATTTGACCGTGCCAGTTTATCCTTACTTGGTAGACAACAAGAACTATTGGAATCTTTGCAAAAGACAGGTAAGCCTTTGATTGTCGTTTATATTGAAGGTCGTCCTTTAGAAAAGAATTGGGCTTCGGAATATGCGGATGCGCTACTGACTGCTTACTATCCGGGGCAGGAGGGTGGAAATGCTATAGCGGATGTTCTTTTTGGAGATTATAATCCTTCCGGACGTTTGCCAATCTCCGTTCCGCGTTCTGTAGGTCAGATTCCGGTTTATTATAATAAGAAAGCTCCTCGAAATCATGATTATGTGGAAATGTCATCTTTTCCGTTATATAGCTTTGGTTATGGGATGAGTTATACCACTTTTTGAATATTCTGATTTGCAGGTAGTGCAGAAATCTGCTCGTTGTTTTGAAGTCTCATTTAAAGTAAAAGAATACAGGGAAGTATGATGGTGAGGAAGTATCACAACTTTATATGAGAGATGAATATGCATCAGTTGTTCAGCCGATGAAACAGTTGAAACATTTTGAACGTTTCCATTTGAAAAAGGAGAAGAAAAAAAAAAGTTACTTTTGTTTTGACAGAGGAGGACTTTTTCTTGGTTAACTATACTTTGAAGAAAGTAGTAGAGTCTGGAAATTTCCATCTTATGATTGGTGCCGCTTCTAATGATATTAGGTTGCAGAATGTTATTTTAGTGGAGTAATTTTTTATTAATATCTATATTAAGAGATTTCCTGTTTCGTTTTCTCTTAATAAAAAAGAGAGAATATTCCTTTTGCGGAAATATCCTCTCTTTCTCACCTAAAACCTAAACCTTTTATTTCAATTACTTGCTACTATAAGCAACCAACATCCAAAAAACCAATTTTTCCTGTTCTTTCAGATAATCGCTCATCATCGAAACGGTTACTTCGTCTCCGGCTTGAGAAGCGATAGACAAGATCTTACGTTCTTCACCAATCAGATAGCTGATAGACTGCAGGATATTATTCAATGCTTCGTCTCCGTTGCTTACCTTATCCACTTCATTCACATTTGCTACTTTTAGATAATCGCTGAATTTATTGGCAGGAGTACCTCCCAGCATTAAGATACGTTCTGCGATTTCGTCCACCTTTTCAGCGGTGTCGTCATACATCTTTTCGAATTGGCTGTGAAGTACGAAGAAGTCATGTCCTTTGATATTCCAGTGGAAACCGCGAAGATTGGTGTAATACACTTGGAAGTCTGCTAATAGTTGTTGCAAAGATGCTACTACGTTGTTTGCTCCCGATTCGTTCAATTTGATAAATTCTAAAGTTTTCATATTCTTCTATTTTTAATGATTTATACTTGTTCTCTTTTTTTCTGTACTGCAAAGATAAGGCGTAAAATGCTTGCTGTCAAACTGAAAATTTCTATCTTTGCATAGATAAAATCTATAACTTAATAAGATTTGATAGATGACGATACAACAATTAGAGTATATACTGGCTGTAGACCAGTTCAGGCATTTCGCACGGGCAGCTGAATATTGTCGTGTGACGCAGCCTACTTTGAGTGCAATGATTCAGAAACTGGAAGATGAACTGGGAGTAAAGTTGTTCGATAGGACAGTGCAACCCGTTTGTCCGACACCCATCGGGCAGAAAGTGATAGACCAGGCTCGCGTGATTCTGGCGCAGGCAGCTCAAGTGAAAGAAATAATCAGTGAAGATAAACAGTCATTGTCAGGCGTATTCCGCTTGGGGGTATTACCTACTATCGCTCCCTATCTGCTTCCTCGCTTTTTTCCTCAACTAATGGAAAAAATATCCCGAACTGGATATCCGTGTCACGGAAATGAAGACACAGGATATTCAGCAGGCGTTGCATGCCGGAGAACTTGATGCCGCAATCATAGCAAGCAAACTGGAGGATACCTTCCTGAAAGAAGAAACTCTTTTCTATGAGCAATTTTACGCTTATGTGTCACGAAAAGAATCCTCTTTCAAGCATGATATGATCCGTACTTCTGATATAACCGGCGAACATCTTTGGCTTTTGGACGAAGGACATTGTTTTCGTGATCAACTCGTCCGTTTCTGTCAGATGGAGGCCGTGAAGGTTAATCAGATGGCCTATCGTTTGGGAAGTATGGAAACCTTTATGCGAATGGTAGAAAGTGGAAAAGGAATCACTTTTATTCCCGAATTGGCAGTGATGCAATTGATGGAAGAACAGCGGCAGTTGGTACGTCCGTTTGCCATTCCCCGACCTACACGGCAAGTGGTACTGGCAACAAATAAAGATTTTATTCGCCACAGTCTCTTATGCGTCCTGAAAGAGGAAATAAAGGCGGCGGTTCCCAAGGAAATGCTTTCTTTACAGTCCATACAGTCCATAATATACAATGTTTGTTATAGCACATTAGGGAATCCCTTTTTCCATCGAGAACAATCTCTTTCTGTAAAAAATGTAGCAAAGTTGCGTTATAATAATACGGATATGTTTTGATTTCTAGTCTGAATTGCTTATTTTTGAAAGTAAACAAAAACAATATTAATTACTATGAAAAAAGTACATTGCAGAAATGATTGGAACGATGGTGCTCGTTCTTATGGGATGTGGTAGCGCCGCCTTTGCTGGTGGTTTGGCTGATACAGTAGGTGCTGGTGTGGGAACAATCGGCGTAGCTTTAGCCTTTGGTTTATCCGTAGTAGCGATGGCGTATGCTATCGGAGGTATTTCGGGATGTCACATTAATCCTGCTATTACGTTAGGGGTGTTTTTGACGGGACGTATGAATGGAAAAGATGCAGGTATGTATATGATTTTCCAGGTAATCGGAGCTATTATCGGTTCGGCTATTCTTTTTGCTTTAGTTTCTACCGGTGCTCATGACGGGCCTACAGCGACAGGTTCCAATGGTTTTGGTGATGGAGAAATGTTGCAGGCATTTATTGCGGAAGCAGTATTTACTTTCATATTTGTATTGGTAGTGCTCGGCTCTACCGATCCGAAGAAGGGAGCAGGCAATCTGGCAGGACTTGCCATCGGTTTGACTCTTGTATTGGTACATATTGTATGTATTCCTATCACAGGGACTTCTGTAAACCCGGCACGTAGTATTGCTCCGGCATTATTCCAGGGAGGAGAAGCATTGTCGCAGTTGTGGCTGTTCATCATTGCTCCATTTGTAGGAGCTGCATTGAGTGCAGTTGTTTGGAATTATCTGGGAGATAAGAAATAACTCTTTTAGAAGAAAGAATATAAAGAAGAAAGTAAAAGGGCGGCAGTTTCACAACTACCGCCCTCTTTTGCGTAATTAATATATTATATTAAAAAAGAGTGTGTTTCGCATGTTCACATTAGATTAGTCGTCTAAGGAAATTTCACTTCATAAGTTTTCGGCCCGCCATAAATGGTGTTGACACGAATTCTTAGTCCCTTTTTCCCCTCCATCCGGCCTTTAATCTTATCCAGTTTGAAAGATACATATCCTTCACCCAGGCTTTGAGGATAATCACCTTCACTGTTATGACGGAATTCCAGATTGATATATTCGTCCTCCGCACTGTCTTCGTCAGCAGTGGGAGCAGACTCTTCTTTGTCGTTGATTACCAGATTCAGGAAATGTTTTTTATCTTCACTATGCGTTCCATAATATTGGAATTCAATCGTTAGATATTTATTATCCTTATTGATCCACATATAAGTCGTGTTGATCTTGTCATCTCCGACTTTTTCTTCGTCGTTGTCATCTTCACCCATCGTGATGATGTCTTTAGTTAAGATTGGATTGATACCTCTCACCTGAATATTAAGGTCGTATCCATTCACAGGCTCTTCCAGCTCGTTGAATATCACAAAAGCTCTTTTGTCCTCTCCACCCAATCTTCATTGTTCCATCCTTGTGAGTTGCTGGGATACATCTTTTTCCCGTCATCCAAAGTGAAATAAAATTCCTTGCTATCCTGGCTAATCATATTGATGGTGCTGATAGCCAGAAGATCGGACGGGTTGTCATCGTCGTCCAAACATGACTGGAGAATCGGCATTGTAGTCATAATAGCAAAGATAAAGGCAATGAATTTAAATTTCTTCATATACTTACTAGGTTTTAGATTTTATAATATTTATGTTTTCTGTAGTGAAAATGCAAGAGGATAGAAAATATTGCATTCGGATCTGTTAAAGAAACAAAAGTGATAAAAGAGTTGTTCTCTCTATGCAGTATTTCTATCTTTGCTGCATTTATAAGGTAAACACGTGTATAAGAGAATGGAAGAAATAGAGTTGTCGGAACAATGTAGGCTGGGTAATAATCGGGCCCGCAAAGAACTGTATGAGCAGTATGGGGGGCGTATGCTTGGCATCTGTCTACGCTATACCGGCGACCGGGATACAGCCCAGGATCTGCTTCACGACGGTTTTTTAAAGATATTCGATTCGTTCGATAAGTTCACCTGGAGGGGTGAAGGCTCTTTGCGAGCCTGGATGGAACGGGTGATGGTCAACACAGTTTTACAGTATCTTCGGAAAAATGATGTGATTAATCAGTCGACACCTTTGGAAGAGTTGCCCGAAAGAATATGAAGAGCCGGATGCTTCCGATGTAGAAGCGATACCACAAAATGTGTTGATGCAGTTTATTGAAGAATTACCCGCCGGCTATCGTACTGTGTTCAATCTTTATACATTTGAAGACAAATCGCATAAAGAAATCGCACAGGTATTAGGTATCAATGAAAAATCTTCGGCTTCGCAACTATTTCGTGCGAAGAGTGTGATTGGCAAAAAAGAGTAAAAGAATGGATAATGCATAATGGATAGATAGAGATGAAATATTATAGAATTGCATTTAACAAGCGAAGGAGAAGCTGAACTGGTTGAT
>VOFK01002898.1_pt1 | contig 11329 bp, 17 predicted proteins | sample 5384121 | NCBI WGS metagenome assembly VOFK01 (sample SAMN12384730, study PRJNA508395) | human gut metagenome | isolation source: healthy gut J | host: Homo sapiens | reverse complement strand
TACGACCATAATGCACCGGTGTTGCCGGTATATCCGCCAAGTTTTTTGCCATAAGCACAACTTTCTAGCGAAACTCAGATTGCCCAGAACAAAAGAAACCATGTTGGGATGGTAGAAGCGGGCACGGCGTGAATGCGGCATCCTCACTGCAAGCTTTCTTTTCAACTGCTCGGGAGTTGCCAAGAATGTTGCGTCAAGAGATACCCACAAATATCAAGTCCTCAAAATCACAGCCTCGAGGGTGGCTCGGAAGGGTTGTCTTCGTGGGGGATTGTATCTCGTCGATAATCACCTCTGTCTCCTTCCTATCTCGCGTTGCGAAGGTGGAGTGGAATACAATATCCACCAGAAGTTCGAAGGCACGGCCGAAAATGCTCGGTCGGAAAGCAGAGTAAATCATCGTCTCTTCCTTGTTGGTGTAAGCGTTGAGGTCGCCGCCCATTCTCCATGCAGTTCAGGAATGTTGCCATGCCTTGCGCTTGGCGGTACCCCTTTAAATATGGGTGCTCCACAAATGCGCCATACCCTGCTTTTTCAAGCTCGTCGCGCGTACCCGCATCTACGGCAAACCACAATAAGCCACTTTGGAGGCTGAGGGTTCGTGAATGATGCGCAAGCCATTGCAGGGATATATTGATTGAAAAGTTGGCGGTAAATTTTCTTTTTAAGTTCTTCATTCTGACAAGTGTTTCAAACTATTTGAGGCTTTAATAAAAAATACAATAAAAATCCTCATTGCCGTTTATAGAAAATTGCAGATATTTGCAATTGCTAAGGCAATTTTGCTACATTAATCAAATTAGCACATTAAGTATGATTGCATCCATTCAAGAGCTTTTTGCGAAGAGGCACAAGCCGTACTGAACATTCCAGTGACGGACGCTTATGAAAGAGCTGTAGAACTCATCGTAGAACAAGTGCACCGCAAAAAAGGGAAACTGGTAACTTCGGGTATGGGCAAGGCCGGACAAATAGCCATGAACATCGCCACTACCTTCTGCTCCACCGGCATTCCTTCCGTTTTCCTTCACCCCAGCAGCACAGCATGGTGACCTCGGCATTCTTCAGGAGAACGACTTGTTGCTACTTATCTCCAATTCGGGCAAAACTCGCGAAATCGTGGAGCTGACACAGCTGGCACATAACCTGAACCCGGGACTGAAGTTCATCGTCATCACCGGAAACCCCCGACAGCCCTCTAGCACGAATCCGATGTATGCCTTAGCACCGGAAAACCCTAAGAAGTATGCGTATTGGGCATGACGCCCACGACTTCGACCACTGCCATGACCGTCATCGGCGACATCCTGGTAGTACAGACCATGAAACAGACCCGGATTCACCATTGAAGACTACTCAAGCATCACGGCGGTTACCTCGGAGAAAAAATCAAGATCGCTATGCGTAAAGTAATAGGTCATCGGAAACCATACTGGACATCATATTCCGTGGCGAACAGCCCACAGCAGCCGTTCCGGCGGTTCGGTATTCAACGGCATCGTTTTCACTGGGACGTATCGGTGTTCCATCTGCTTTATCAGTGAAACGGGCAACGACCACGTGGGCAATATCATCCTCAACTTCATGCGCGAGAACAATATTCCCACAGACCATGTCAATGTGTTCCCCGACGGGAAGTCCCCCGTATCACTCGCTTTCCTGAACAACCGGAGCGATGCGGAATACATCTTCTACAAAGATTATCCCAAGCAGCGCCTGGACGTGGAATATCCGCAGATTCAGGAGAAGACGACATCGTAATCATAGGGTCGTACTATGCCCTGAATCCGGTACTGCGCGACAAAGTGGTGGAGCTACTGGAACGCGCACACGACATGCATGCCATTATCTACTACGATCCCAATTTCCGTTCGTCCCATAAAAAGAGGCCATCAAGCTGGCTCCCACCATCATCGAGAATCTGGGATACGCCAACATTGTACGCGGCTCGCAAGAGGATTTCTTCTATATGTGGGGCCTGCAGGAGGCCGACAAGATATACAAAGACAAAGTAAAGTTCTACTGCCGCAACTTCCTCTGCACAGCCGGCGCGGAGCAGGTTTCATTGCGCACCGGCACGATTTCAAAGGAATATTCCATCCCCCACTGGAGGCGGTCAGCACCATCGGTGCAGGAGACAACTTCAACGCAGGCATCATCTTCGGGCTGCTGAAACATAATGTACGCTACGAGGACCTCGATACCATGGACGAGGCTACTTGGGACCAAGTTATCCAATACGGCATTGAGTTTGCCGCCGAGGTATGCAAGAGTTTCAACAACTCCGTTTCAAAGGAATTTGCAGAAGCACGAAAATACCAGCCATAGACACCCTTACAAAAGGGTGTTCACCACAGATACATGGCCTGAAAATCCATGCAAATCTGTGGTAGAACAGCTTCCGGATTAACAAAATTCTCCCGCTTTCCTTTCATTTCTGCTTTTTTTTTTATTTGTCTATCCTTTATACCCTTAAGCATTCGCGCTATGAATACAAAAGGAAGCAGACAGCACTCTCCAACCCCTCCTAAGCAGAAATGGCAAAACATCTGCCTTGCCTTGTGCATTCTTTTAGGAATACTCGCCTCTTGCGAAACAGAAGAATCCTTCTATCAACCCCGATTCCCGGCAAACGATGTCCCGTTGACCCGGCAAGCGTTATTCAAGCCGGAAAACTTCTTTGCCTACACCGACTCTACCCTAAAAGCCGTGATTTCCGCACTACGCAGAGTGGAAGAAGAAAAGCATTTCACCGCTTCTTTCCTGTTGAAATACGGCATTCCTCTCTGGAACTTCACCTATAAATTGACTGGAGAAGAGACCTGTATCTTCGTTCCCCTCTACCGCCTTGACAAGCCACACTGCATCGATGCCATCTGGCTGTTGCACATCAAAGACGGATGGATGAAGTTTTTTCCATTGAAGCGTGATGACGAACTCATAAGAGAAAGCGACCAAGTGTTCATATTCGACTTGTTAAGCTATCTAGTATTTGGCGAAGAGAATGCGCAAGGACTCACATTCAAGCCTCATGCCCAGACCCGTTCGGTAATAACCGTCACCCAATGCTGGGATGTATATACCGGACCTAAAGACCAGCTGGAATACAGCTATACCAACTGCGTTAGTCATTCCTATTGGGTAGATGATGCCCTTATAAATAATAGCAACTGGAACAGTGAAGGAGGAGGAAAGCGGCGATGTGGGATTGGAGGAGGAAGTTCAGGAGGTTCCGGCTCTTCATCGGGCACTCCGGCAGGAAATATATTCAAGAAAAGAGGCCGACCAAGACTCGCTTTTATGGGTAATCACCGAAAACATGACAGCCCGAATCATGGAAGACTGTTTGGGAGGAGACCTATACAGCCAACTGAAAGAGAAAGTCAAAAACAACAAAATCAATCTGGAATTCGATTTCGGCAAAGGGTATTCCTACAATTGGGAAGAGCATACCTTGCACATCGGATTGGAAGAATTGGAAGCAAACAACCTTCTGCATGAAATGTTCCATGTTTTCCAAACCACACAAGAGCCTATATCATCGTTCAAAAAGTTCTATGATGAACAGAGAGATAGAAGCGCACTATGCGCAATACCTGTTCTTACAAAGGAGCGCGGAGTGGACGGACAAAAAACAAGATAAATATGCAAAAAGCCAACGCCTAAGAGCAACAACTTCATTGACTAAATATGTAAATCAGCAAGGTCATGTTACAACTTCATTCTTGGATATCTTTTGAAACCTATATATCTAATAATGTCGTTAATGCTTTCCGTCAGGAAGGATACGACAATTATCCATTTAAAGAGTATTCGGATATCACCAATATTTTTCCCCAACATAAAATTAACAACTAAAAAATTGTGACGAATGAAAAGACTATTGCTTATTACACTGCTTATAGGATACATCTACCCTTGTGTAGCACAGGACAAACCTATCAGAACAGAAGAATCACTTGAAGGAACAGTCATTTATAAAAAGACCACCACTTTCGAGGTAGATGGTTATACGTACCAATGCGACGTAGATGATTTGCAGCCAGTTTGTGACTCTTTTATAACAAAAGAAAACAAACTGACATACGAAAAAGATTGTGTATAAAGACACGGGGAAGATTTATTATATTGGCAGCTGGGTAGCAATGTAATTGAATATGACAGATTCATGAGTCAGCAAGCAGATTTCATAGTAGACCAAGCATTCACCAAAAAGCCATGGCAGATGAAATTGGGAAAACGGAACTTATGATAAACTCATGTTGCTCAGTCCAAATACGGAGAAGTAATGGAAGTGAATTTCAATTTTTTCTTTGAGCCATACGCCAAAAGTGCCACTACATGTATATAGGAAATCGAAGTAAAACCGAAAAGAACAAATTCATTTTTAAACCCATAGAGGAAGGAAAACAACTCCAACTACATTATGCTGGCATGGATGCAAAAGCCCAAGGGGAAACTCCCCCACCTCCTCCCAGGTTCGCTAATGTAAAAGCAACGCACAAATTAACAACTAAAAATTGTGACGAATGAAAAAGACTATTGCTTACTGCTTATAGGATACATCTACCCTTGTGTAGCACAGGATAAACCTATCCAGAACAGAAGAATCGCTTGAAGGAACAGTCATTTATAAAAAAACCGCGTCGAGGTGGATGGTTATGGCGTATCAATGTGACGTAGATGACGGTAGCCAGTTTGTGACTTTTTATAACAAAGAGAACAAGTTGACATACAAAGATATTGTATATAAAAAAGCCACAGGAAAAATATACATCGGTAGCTGGAATGAAAAAAAAAGTAATTGAATACAATAGCTCCATGAGTAAAAAAGCAGACTTCATTGTGGACGAAAGCTTTTACCAAAGCCATGGCAGATGAACTCGAGAAAGCGTGAGTTCACAATAACCATGCTGCTCGGTCCGGATACGAGGAAAGTAATGGAGGTAATTTCAATTTCACGACCTTTTGGCTTATACGCCAGGTACCACTGCATGTGTATATAAGGGAGTGAAATCAGTAAAACTGAAAAGAACAAATACACTTTAAACTTGGAGGAGTGGGGGAAAACAACTCAGTATCATGCTGTCATGGAGACAAAAAGCCCCAAACTCCCCCATTACACACCTCCCGGTTCGCTGATGTAACATTGTAAACCAACCTGCCTATGCACGAAAAAAGTTTTTTTTAAAGTTCAAAAAAAGAAATATAAAAGCTTGGCATTGCTGTTACCTTCTGTGGGTGAAATTACATATATTTGTGATGCTTTTTAATCACAGGTTACAAATTATGTATAAGAACTTATTGAACTTTTGTTTTGGCAGTGCTGCTCCTTCCTGCAATGGCACGCTGCCCCTCACATTTCAAGTTGTATGTGAAGAAAACAACGTGGGCAACTGCATTGTAAATGGGAAATGGCCCCCTCATCAAAGGAAATGTGAAGGTATATGCTTCGACCAATCCCAACCATATCCCCGAAGATGTTCCTGCTGCCGTCGCCAACATCTCCCGACCTGAAGATGACTGCTGTCATCACTACCGACCCTACACAAACGATACTACTACACACTTGTGGCCTTCGCCGACAAATACCGGCAAAGATTGCCACCCGCAACATCAACATCCCCGGCATACAGAACTTCCGGGACCTGGGAGGCTATTCCTCCTATCCCACCCAAAAAGAAAGTGCATTGGGGCATGTTATATCGTTCTTGCCGAAATAGACAAACTGAAACCGTGTTCGCGCAAAGAGCTCAAGAACATAGGCATAAAGGACCATCATCGACCTGGTGTTCATCTGTCGAAGCGAACAGACAAAGCCCTTTGCAACAGGAATTCAAAGTGATCCATATCCCCATTCCTACCGGCGACATGCGGAGTATATCCCTGAAAGGTGCAGGAACAGAAAATCAAGAGCGACACTGTTCACCGAATCGTGGAGCAGATGAACCGCGAGCTCATCAGCAACTACACCAAAGAATACCGCCGGATTTTCGATATTCTGCTGGACAAGAACAATTATCCCGTCGTTATCCATTGCTCGTCGGGCAAGGGCGCACAGGCATCGTATCGGCACTTGTGCTTGCCTCCTTGGGTGGACGAAGACATCATCATGGAAGACTACCGCCTCAGCAACGACTACTTCAACATCCCGGCGGCTTCCCCGATACGCCTACCAGCTTCCGGCACGCTCGCAAGAGGCCATCACCACCCCTCTTCTCGGCACGCGGGATTTCCTGAATGCCGCCATCGAAGAAATGGAACGAAAGGTATGGAGATACCGACACCTACCTGCAAAAGAGGCATCGGTCCCCAAAAGCAAGAAGAAAGAAAGAGACTTTGCAAGACATTCTTTAACGGATAATTGACAATGGATAATGGATAATGAGTAGCCAATAAAAAACGATTTTATCATGTAATTTAATAATATCAACCATCATTATCAATTATCCATTGAAAAGCACCTATCTTTTCTTGAAAAATAAAAGATAAAGATATACAGAAGATTTAATGAAGACATTTTGAAGAGCTCGGTGTGTCGCCGGAGATACGCCGCGCCATCGAAGAAATGGTTACGAGCAGCCCATGCCGGTACAAGAGGAAGTAATTCCCTCAATTCTTTTGAGAAAAGAAAAACAATGATGTAGTAGCACTGGCACAAACAGAACAGGAAAAGCAGCGTTCGGCCTGCCGCTCATACAGAAAGATTAACGTCAACAAATCGAATTCCCCAATCATTATTCTCTGCCCCCCACCCGCGAACTTTGTTTGCAGATAGCAAACGACTTGAACGATTATTCTAACATACCGATGGCTTCAGTGTTGCCTGCAGTTATGGTGTCTCGGTCCACGAGCCAGATACGCGCCCTGAAACGGGTGTACACATCATCTAGCACCGGGACGACCGGACCTGATGGAACGCACCGTGTCCCGCCACCATACCAGAACATTGAAAGCAGGGACGAACGACAAAATGCTGAACATGGGATTCACAGACAGCATCAACGCCATTCTCGCCGATGTGCCGCAGGAGCGCAACACCTTGCTGTTCTCCGCTACCATGAGCCCGGAAATCGCACGCATCTCCAAGAAGTACCTGCGCGATGCCAAGGAAATCACCATCGGACGCAAAAAATGAAAGCACCAGCAACGTGAAACACGTAGCCTTCTGTACATGCCAAAGACAAGTATGCTGCCCTGAAACGTGGTGTGGACTACTATCCGCAGATATACGGCATCATCTTCTGCCGTACCCGCAGAAATAGCTGACAAGTTGGGAAGGCGGCATAATGCCGACTCGCTGCACGGCGAACTGAGTCGAGCGCAGCGTGACGCCGTGATGAAGTTCTCATCTGCAACCTGGCAACTGCGCTGGCTGTTACGGACGCCGCACGCGGCTCGATGTGGACGACCCTGACACACGTCATCAACTACGGATTGATGACACCGGAGAGAGTTATACCCACCGCAGCGGCCGTACGCGTGCCGGCAAAATTGAATTTGTATCGCCATCATCAACCTGCGAGAGAAAGCGCAAAAATGCGCGAGATTGAGCGCATCATCGGCAAGAAATTATTGCAGGCGAAATGCCCACCGGCAACAGATAAGTGCGAAAAGCAACTGCTCAAAGTGATAGACGATCTTGAAAAAAGGTGAAAGCGAACGAGAGGAAATCGCCACGACTTTATGACCGACATCTACCGCAAGCTGGACTGGCTGAGCAAAGAGGACCTGATTAAACGCATGGTTTCGCATGAATTCAACCGTTTCCTGGATTACTATCGCGGCCGTGACGAGATAGAGACAGCAACCGGTAGTGAGCGTGGTGCAAGAAGTGGCGAGGGGCGACCGCAACGCATCGTAGAAGCAGCCGCAAAGTAGAACCCGGCTTTACCCGCTTGTTCATCAACCTGTAAATGGACAACTTTTTCCCCCAACGAATTAATCAGCTCGCTGAACAACAATACACGGACGTAGAGCTGGGACGAATTGACCTGATGCAAAGTTCTCCTTCTTCGAAGTGGAGGAAAAGGAAGCCACCAATGTAGTGAAGGCCCTGAACCGCGCCAGCTGGAACGGGCAACCGTAAAGTAATCCGTAGAGGTTGCCGGAGACGAGGGTAAGGAGGCTCCGAGGGGCAAACGTCCGGGTACAGCCGGAAGCTATGGGAAAAAAAAAGAGTTTGACAGCAAGAAGCGCAGCTACAAGGAAGACGGCAAACGGAACGATGCCACCGGCAAACGCAGCGAAAAGGCCGAAAGTCCTGCAAACGACAAGAAGAAAGGCAAGCCCAGCCGCGAAGAGCGGTTACACCAAAGCCCGTGGCAAAAAAGGATGACTAGCAACAGTTCTTCCAGGGCGACAATGACGTTAAGGATGCAGAGCCCGACTTCAGTGAAGAAGGGTGGGAAAGACGGACACCGAAGAAGAAGTGATATAAACTATAGAAAAAAGGGTGATAAAACCGGCAGCATCCGCTACCGTTTTATCACCCTATCCTTTTTCTTAACGACTCTTTATCCTTTATTTCGTGCAGCTTTTCGTACTGAATGCAACGAGCATCCAAACCATTTTCTCCTGCTCTTTCAGGTAGCCGGTCATCAAATCTGCCGTCACGTCATCGCCAGCTTCATTTGCCAGTTCAATTACCTTTCTCTCTTCACCAATCAGGTAGCCGTAAGTCTCGAGGATATGGTCCACAGCCTCACTGCCGCAAGAGATGTCGGACACTTCCTTCACGTTGGCAACCTTCAGGTATTCACTGAACTTATTCTCGGGCACGCCACCCAGCATCAAGATGCGCTCTGCAATCTCGTCAATCTTCTCGGCGGTATCGTCATACATACTCTCGAACTTCTCGTGCAGCACAAAGAAGCCGTGTCCCTTTGATGTTCCAGTGCATACCGCGCAGATTGGTGTAATGTACCTGGAAGTCGGCCAATAATTGGTGCAATGCTGATGCTACGCCAGCCACTTTTTTTCATTCAAATGCAAGTAATCTAAAGTTTTCATAATTCTATTGTTTTTAAATATTTATACTATTTTTTCTTTTGGGTATTGCAAAGATAAGGGGGTAAATCAAGGCTTGTCAAACAGATAATTTCTATCTTTGCATAGACGAACTCTATACATAACCTTCAAATGCCTTTGTTCATCATGACTTTACAACAATTGAATACATCCTTGCCGTCAACCAGTTCCGCCACTTTGCCAAAAGCAGCCGAATATTGCCGCGTGACACAGCCCACCCTCAGTGCCATGATTCAGAAACTGGAAGAGGAACTGGACACCCGGATTTTTGACCGCAGCCAGCAGCCGGTATGCCCCCCACTCCCGTCGGTATCCACATCATAGAACAAGCACAGAATATATTGGTTCAAGCCAACCGTATAAAGAATATTATAGAAGAAGAAAACACTCACTGACCGGCACCTTCAAGCTGGGCATACTTCCCACCGTAGCTCCTTACCTCCTGCCCCGCTTCTTTCCGCAGCTGATGAAGAAATACCCCGACCTCGACATCCGGTAGTCGAAATGAAAACAAACGACATCAAGAAAGCCCTGCAGACGGGAGAGATAGATGCAGGTATCGTAGCGAGTCTGGCAGGTATGGAAGAGTTGCAGCGAACCGTTGTTCTGTGAGCAGTTCTTTGCCTGTATCGCGCGAAGACGCCCTCTTCAACAACAGGGGCGTCGTGCTTCGTTGAACGGCGAGAGGCAACGGCTGCTGGAAGCGAGGGGCAAATACTTCCACCGATCCGGCTGGTGCGTTCGCGAATGAAGTCGGCACACCAGCCAGCGCTATCGCGGGCGCATGGGGGAACGCTTTATGCGCATGGTAGAAAGCGGCAAAAGGCGTGACAGCCTTCATCCCCGAGCAACCAGATTCCGCAACTGGGCAGCGTGCCCAGAAACTGTGTACGTTGCTTCATCCTGCCCGCCGGGTCGTTAGCAACGACCAATAAGAACTTTATCCGCCACACGCTGCTCAGGTGCTGGTTAAGGAGATAAAACTTTCCGTACCCCGGGAAATGCTCACTGAAAGCAGCAAGAAGCAGTCGTATAGATTTCATCTATCGCTCCATAAAATCTTTCAATCGGATTTTTTTTGTTCTATCGAGGGGAAAAGCATGCTATATTTTTGCAAACAGAAAAAACTTGAGGTCGGGGTTGCACCTCAGCATCATCAAACAAGCTGGCTTCTACATTCTGTCTGCACAATCTTCGCATTGGTGGTAAAACAAAAACTAAACCTATTAAAAGAGAGAAAAATTATGGAACCGATCATCAACTCACAACTCCGCGATTCAAAGGTTGGGGGAGACTTTAAAAACTGGAAGTTTCAAAACAGTATCCCACGAAGGCAATGCAAAAAGCGTAAATGGGCCATTTTCTTCTAGCTTCTATCCGGCAGACTTTACCTTCAATGCCCTACCAACTGGTGAACGCTCGCAAAATACCAATTCAAACCATTGGAAGTATATTCAAGCCACAGACTCGCACTTTGTGCACAAGGCATATGCTTCAACATCCGCAAGATTAATCCATGCTTGCCGACCCACAGGCGTACTGAGCCGCGCATTTCGCTCGATGATTGAAGAAGAGGAAGGCATGGCATGTCATGGCATTCCTCGTAAATCCGAGGGTAAATCAAGATTGCCGAGATACGGACAACAACATCGGACAATGCTACCGACGAAGCTGCTGCAGAAATTAAAGCTTCACAGATTTATTTGCCACACACGATGGAGAAGTCTGCCCATGCCAAGTGGAAGAAGGAGCCTGAAGCCGAGCAGCTGACCTTGGAAAAGATTTGATGAAAATAATCAGGAGGAGCAGCACTTTCACACCATAGAAAGCCCACCTTTCCTGAACGTCCACAGTACTTGTACAGAGTACTGTGAGTACTCACAAGGAGAATACCAGTACTTTCTCCGATAGAGATTTTCGAGGAGCGTAAGATAGAAAGTAAAGTTGCAGGGAACGGAGAAAAGTGTCTCCACAGGCGGCAGGATGTTCCATGCATCGGCGGTAATCATTACTGGGGCAAGCTGGCGCAAACTGAATGTGGAGGGCGAAGCGGAATACATAGGACGCGGCGTGGCATTTGTCCGCATTGCGACGGTCCGTTCTATCAAGGCAAGCATGTGGCGGTTATCGATGGAGTAACTCGGGGATTGAAGCTGCCATCGACCTGGCAGGCTGCACGGAAGGTAACGGTATTCGTTGCCGATACACTGAAAGCCGACAAGTGCTGCAAGAGAAAGCCCGGAGCCTGCCGAATGTGGAAAATCTGACCTCGTCACAGACGGTCAAAGTTGATGGAAAC
>VOFK01002126.1_pt1 | contig 11329 bp, 21 predicted proteins | sample 5384121 | NCBI WGS metagenome assembly VOFK01 (sample SAMN12384730, study PRJNA508395) | human gut metagenome | isolation source: healthy gut J | host: Homo sapiens | reverse complement strand
TCAGTAGCTGCTAGTTCAGTTACGTATTGCTTTACATATTTTTTGTCAAACTAGAGTTTTTCCTTGGCTGTTTTTTAAAAAGTGCTTTGAACAAAAATACTATGACATGCCCAAATCCACATTGTAGCTACATGGTAATCCAAAATATGAGGCATAGGAAGCACTATAGACTCGTCTTAGATGGTATATAAACTATCTTCAACCTCCAATAAAAATATAGCTCATCCAGGTAAAAAGCAAGCCTTGAGGATTTGTTTTGGTATAATTTTTCTTTCTAAAATAAAAAAATCCGCCTGACATTTATACCTGTCCTACGGATTTTTTTGAGGTGATTTGAAATGTATATTTTCAAAGAAAAAAGCCCTTACCTATTGGTAAAGGACTTTTACTATGGTCGAGGTGACAGGACTTGAACCTGCGGCATCTTTGGTCCCCCAAACCAACTCTACCAAACTGAGTTACACCTCGTTTTCTCCCACAGCTTCATTATTATACTATATGCAATTCATTTTGTCAACACTTTTCTAAACTTTTAAAAAATTTTTAAGTTATAATTTGCTGCTTATTTGATAGCTAATATTTTATCAATGCGGTAAGAAAGGGCGATCCGGTAAGCCTTGTGAATTCCATGCTGAAATATCAGAATGATTTCTCCAAAAAAAACGGATTATATTGATGCACCGTTTTTGTCCAATCACGATATGGCAAGGGTTGCCAATACGCTGGTGAATGATCCGGATAAGATTAAGACAGCAGCAGGTCTCCTGATGACAATGAACGGCAGTCCGTTCGTTTATTATGGGGAAGAAATCGGCATGAACAGTTCCGGAACAAAGGATGAAAAAATAAGCGTATTCCGATGGTGTGGTCAAAAAACTGACACCACAGGAATGACAAAGGGACCGGCAGATATGGATGCCGGCATTGAATCTCCGTTTCCGGCAGAAGATGAACAGGAAAAAGGATAAGGATTCTATCTTAAGTTACTATAAAAAATGCGCTTCGTCTGCGGAATCAGAATCCGGAAATTGCAAGGGGAACCATAGAAAAAGTAGAAAGCCTGTGTAAAGATTCACAGGCGGCAATCACGAAAACGTATCAGGACAGTACCATCGGAATTGTGTATAATCTTGGGGAAGGAAACGGTACGGTTGACCTGAAGGGAACAGCACTTGAAAATATGAACCGGGAGGGAAGCCTGACACTGAAGGAAGAGACGGTACAGCTGAAAGATGGGAAACTGGAGATGCCGGCATGCAGTATTGCTGTGTTAAAATAGTAAAGTATAACAAATTATAGTAGTTTCAAGTTGAGTTTTTTGTCAGATTGTAGTATATTATCTATATTATAGGCGGGGAGGAATCGTCTGAATTAACGGAGGCGTATGCAATATGAGAAAAAACGATGAGCAGAAAACAAATAAATTAAAGAAAGAAACGGTCAAAAAAGAAAAAACAAAGAAAATACCGAAACGTGACAATGCTTCCCGAAAGGAAAAAAAAGATAAAAATGAAAGAGTCATCCGGTGGGCAGAAAAAGGAAAAATCGGAAATTCCATTCTATCGCAGCATTGCGATGCGGCTGGTTGGGGCTTTTTTAATTCCGGTGATAGGTGTACTGGTTCTTGGTATTACTTCTTACAATAATGCGTCCAATGCCATTGTGGATACATACAAAGAATCTGTACAGCAGACTGCTGATACGATGCAGCAGTATATCAATCTGGTTATCACGAGTGAGAAGGACGAATTTAAGACCTATCTGACCGAGTCGGATCTGCGTAAGTATTTTGCGGGGTTGATGGATATGTATGATGAGAGTTCCGTGCGTAAAGACTATCAGGGGCAGACTGCGCAATAAGATGGCACTCGACAGCAAGATTCAGGGAGCCTATATTATCGCGGACAACAAGCGTACGATTGACTGTCAGGGAATTGTTCGTGACCGAAATGTTTATACGGACTATGTCGGATGCGATCAGGGAAAACTGGTCAGCAAAAGTGCAACAAACTGGTTTTTCTTCGGGGCAGATGAAAGTTCGGATAAAAGCACTGGATCTGGGAATTGATTCCTACTGTCTGCGAATTACCAAAAAAATGAACAATCAGCCGGCCATGATGATCATAAACATCAGTGATTCCTTTATCCGTTCCGCCATGCAGTCACTGGACCTGGAAAGGGAGGCTATGTAGCATTAATTACGGATACGGATGGAAAAGAGTTTTTATTCCGATGAATCCGTCAAGACGGAAAAAGCACTGATTTACGGTACAAGTTTTTATAAGAAAGCATTGAACGGGAAAAAGATTCCGGAAACCAGATGATTACATTTAATGGAAAGTCATACATGTTTGTATACAGTAAACTTTCAGCCGGAGATCTTATGGTTGCGGCACTGATTCCTTCTGACCGTCTGCTTGAGCAGTCATCCGGAATCAAACAGCTGACAACCGTACTTGTGATTGTCTGTATGATCATCGCACTTGCACTTGGGTTATTCCTTTCGAGTCAGATGACAGGAACCATCAAATATATTCTGCGTCAGCTGCGCAAAGTTTCCAATGGAAACCTTACGGTTCATCTTTCCGCAAAGCACAAAGATGAATTTGGTTTACTGTGTGATGGTGTCAATGATACCGTAGAGCATATGAAATCGCTGATTCTGGATGTCAATGATGTGAGTCAGCAGGTTGGAGAAGCGGCAATTCATGTGGCAGAGGCATCCGGAACATTCCTTGAAACTTCTAAGAATATTCAGAGTGCAGTTGAAGAGATTGAGAGTGGTGTGAACAAACTGGATACCGGTTCCGATAACTGTATGAGTCAGATGGATTCCTTATCCGGAAAGATTAATAATGTAAGCTCCAATGCAGATGAATTGGGAAAACTTACTTCTGCAACAGGAGAAACCATTACCACCGGTATATCTTCTGTACAGACACTTACGCAGACATCCGAGACCACTGCAAACATTACAAGAAATGTCATTCAGTCAATACAGGAACTGGAAGAAAAAATCAAAATCCATCAGCAACATTGTTTCTGCGATCAATGATATTGCGGAACAGACGAATTTACTTTCCCTGAATGCGTCCATTGAGGCAGCGCGTGCGGGAGATGCCGGCAGAGGATTTTCTGTGGTCGCAGAAGAAATCCGAAAGCTTGCCGATCAGTGTCTTGCTTCTTCTTCCCAGATTTCTTCCATTGTAGATGAAATCGTTTCCAAGACGGGAGAAGTGGTAAATATCGCAAGACAGGCGGAAGATGCAGTTTCTTCCCAGTCTTCCGTTGTAGAGGATACCACAAATTCCTTTAAACAGATTGACCAGCTTGTAGCGCAGCTGATTCAGGCACTGCAGACGATTTCGAATAATGTGCAGGAAATGAATGGTGCACGAAACGAGACACTCAGTGCAATCGAGAGTATTTCCGATGCGTCCACCCAGACGGCAGAATGTTCTTCATCGGTACATTCGGCAGCAGGTACGCAGCTGGATGCAATCAAGAATCTGGATGAAGCATCCCAGGGTCTTACGACCAAGGCCCAGAGCCTGCTGGATGCACTGTCAACGTTCCAGGTTTAAGCAAAAAAAAAAAGCCTGAAGATGAAATGCTTCAGGCTTTTTTTATGGAGGAAGAAAAAATGCGGACAATTATCGTAGTCATTTATGTTTTTTTATTTTTGATTCTTGGACTGCCGGTTCTCGGAATCGAATGGATTATCGCAAAATTTGATAAACATGCAGCCGATATCAGCCAGCTTCGGATTGTGCAGTGGGGACTGCGCTGTGTATCTTTTGGCGGGGGTTCATCTGACTGTTGAGGGAAAAGAACATGTACCAACGGATCAGGCTGTACTTTTATTGGAAATCACCGTAGCATTTTTGATATTGTCATTACTTATGCACAGTGTCCGAATCTGACCGGGTATATTTCCAAAGATGGTGTCAATAAGGTTCCGCTGCTGGGAATATGGATGCGCCGTCTGTATTGTCTGTTTCTTGACCGCAAGGATTTAAAGCAGGGACTTAAGACCATTCTGACCGCTATCGATCAGGTGAAGTCCGGCATTTCTATCTGTATTTTCCCGGAGGGAACGAGAAATCGTGACCGGGAGGATACAACGACGCTTTTGCCGTTTAAGGACGGTTCTTTTAAAATAGCACAGAAGACGGATGCCCGATTATTCCGATGGCACTTACCGGGACGGCAGATATTTTTGAAAATCATTTTCCGTGGCTGCACAGTACAGAGGTAAAACTGACGTATGGAGAACCGATTATTCTTTCGGAGCTTTCCAAGGAAGATCAGAAACATATCGGTGTATACTGTCAGAATGTGATTCATGAAATGCTGCAGGAACACAAAAATACAAAAAGAATAGATCGCACGACCGCTGCATAGGATAGCATAAGAACGAAAATAGAGTGGTCAACCATGAAAGATAAAAAAAGAAAGTATATCCTGATGATCATTTTGCTTGGGGTGCTTATGCTGCTGAGCGGGTGTGTGCGAAAAGAATGTGAGGAGAAGGTAAAGGATCTGGAGTTTACCGTGACAAAGGAGGAAGAACTTCCGGAAGCCTTAAGACAACAGATTGAAGAAAAAAAGGAGGGGATTTCCGTTTTTACATACAGCGATAATGAATATTTATACGTTGCCAGAGGTTATGGAATACAGGAGACCGGAGGATACAGCATCTCCGTGGAAGACTGTTATCTGAGTGATACCGCCATCTGTGTAAAGACGAGACTGCAGGGACGGAAAACGGAGAAGAGGTGACAAAAAGCACCTAGTTATCCGTTTATTGTATTGAAGCTGGAACTGCGGGAGGAAGAGGTACTGTTTCAATAGGGTACTTAAGAACTATTGTAAAAAAGTTTAACACTCTGCTATACTAAAGCTACTAGATATAGTATTTTCTAGAATATTCAACTCAAATGGAGGAGGCAACAATGGAACAGGCACAGATTAGCAAGGTTCGGGCATCCGTTCATCGGCAGCGCGGTAACAGAGTGAAAATTCAGTTAGACCGTGGACGTAACAAGGTAGATATTCAGGAAGGCGTTATCCAGGGCGCATATCCAAGCGTTTTTTACAGTACTTGTAGATGACGAGCGAGAGGAAAATCCTCCACAGTTATTGTCATTCAGTTACACTGATATTATTACAAAGGACATTCGAATGAAACTTTGTTAGAATGAATAAAATTCCCTTTCTTTGAATAAGTATTAGTATACTTACTTCAAAGAGAGGGGATTTTTTTGTTTTGGAATTGAAGAGACAGCTGTTCAGACAGAATTTACTAAGGAGCAGGGCGTTTACCCAGATTACGACTGGATGATGACTGTATTGTAAAAAGACAACAAACCGGATCTGTTGAACATTATACATACCAGGGGTTCTGTTATTTTTTTGAGGATGTCAAGGTGAGCAGCCAGACGGTGTGGGTTACCGGACAGTTGCGTTTTGTCGTGTTATACCGCAGTGAAGATAACCGGCTGGAATCTTTTACGGACAGTATAAATTTCGGAGAAAAAATTTTTATGGATGAGGTGGAAGAACGCGATACCGTCAATCTGAGCGGAGATCTGGAGGATCTGAATATCAGTGCCTTCAATTCCAGAAAGCTTGCCGTGCGTGCTCTGCTTGGTATTCATGCCGTGTGTGAGGTGCCGGTGGAAGAAGAAATTGTAAGTGGTGTTGAAAATGATCCGGATATTCAGCAGAAAAAGCCGGACGATGCAGCTTTTTGGCACTGACATCCGCGAAAAAGGATATCCTGCGTGTGCACAGTGATATTGCACTGCCACAGTCCAGTCCGAATATCGGACATCTGCTTTATGATTATGTGGAAGTGCGTAACCGGCAGGTGATCTGCACCGGGGAGCAGATGCAGATTCAGGGAGAAGCGTATGTGAATGTATTGTACAGCAGTCCGGAAGGAAAAATGGAGTGGTATGAAACGATGGTTCCGTTTTCCGAATCAATAGAAGGGGGAATGACCGGAACACAGCCGGTCTGCTGGGTACATTGCCAGACGAAAGAATATGAGGTGGAACCGGCAGAAGATTATGATGGCGAAATGAGGGCGCTGAGCCTGAATCTTTCCATGGATGTGGAAATGAAGCTGTGGGAAGAAAGGAATGTGGAACTTCTGGCAGATGTCTATTCGCTGGAAACAAATCTTGTGCCACAGAAAGAAATGGTCTGTGCAAAAAAACTGCTGATTAAAAATGAAGCAAAAACTGCGGATCTCTGAACAGATGAAGCTGGCGGAAGAACAGGAACGGATCTTACAGCTGTGTTCTTTTGAGGGGCATGCAGAGATGGATCATGTGGAACCGGTGGAAAACGGGTTACAGGTAGAAGGAATCCTGACGGTTGATATTTTGTATGCAACGACGGATGACAGTTTTCCGATTGCACATACGCAGGAACAGATTCCGTTTACACAGATTGTTGATGTTCCCGGCATGAAAGGGCACACGGAAGATATTTCTTATGAAATCGAGCCGGCGATTGATCAGCTTGCGGTGAATCTGCTGGATAACGAACGATTTGAGGTCAAGGCGGTTATTTCCCTGCAGACAATTGTACAGCAGGAAGTGTGCATGGAAAAAATTGTGGATATCCATAAGGAACCGCTAGACGCGGTGGAACTGATGAAGCAGCCGGGAATTGTTGGCTATATTGTTAAAAAAAAAGAAGAACAATTATGGGACATTGCAAGACATTTTCATACTACCGAGGCAGAAATTATGGAGACAAACGGACTCAAATCGGCAGATGTGCAGCAGGGCGATAAGTTACTCATTGTAAAGAAAGTGAGTGAATGTTAGAATTGATGATAGAAAGCGTCAAAAGGAGAAAGTTATGGAAAAACAAAAGAAAAAAAGAAATTTCAGGACTATGCACCACCGGGCAGAAACCGTCGGGGGGATACAACTTAAACGGGGTATATTATTCGCGTGATGGACAGCGGCTGGATGATCAGACCAAGAAGAGCTGGAGCCAGCGGGAATACGAGCGCGCGGAGCGCGAAAAAATACACTGCCGGGCGAAACGGGAGCAGGGAGAAAGTGAGGTTGATGCGCAGGGAAATCCGGTCAAGGACAATTCGGGAGTCAAAAAAAGACCATCGCAATTGTTGTGATTGTTCTGGGCGTGATCGCTTCCATCGCACTGCCGGGATCTGCAACATGGGCGGTGATATTTGCAATCGTTACACTTATCAGCGCCAGAAAACAAAAAGCAGAGTTACGATGCCGGGGACTGGGAACGTTTCCGCACAAGTGCCAAAAAAAAAGCAACGAGGTGGCTTTGGGTAACACTGGGGGGTTGTGCTGTGTGGGTGTGGTTGCAATCTTCGGAATCGTGGGAATGTATTTAAAGTCCGACAACGGGGCTGTGGGTCTGATTCGTGAGGCAATTCAGACGATTCGGGACGATGAAAGTTCCCATCCTTCTGAAAATTCCCACAAAGATGCTGTAGCAGATTCAAAAAAGTAAGACGCCGGATGGAAAATTTAAGAATCTGAATGGGGAGAATGTGTCTTATGTGCATGGATTTAATACATTCGCTCTTGCCGGAAACGAATTTTCGATTCCGTGTAAATTTTCGGAGTTTGAAAAAGCAGGATTTACCATCCGTAACGATGAAGAGAAAAAAGATTAAGCCGGGAGAATCTGATGGTTATGCATACTATGAGGAGGATGGAACTTACCGCGGGACGATCTTTATTTTTAATACATCAGATAAGGATATTGTGCCGGAAAAGGGAATCGTTGGAGGAATTACATTAAATCCGGGTTCACCGGGTTCACCGGTGAAAAAAAACGATCTGAAACTGGCAGGGGATCTGGGGTTTGAGAGTCAGCCGGATGATTTTGGACAGGTTTTGGGATATCAGCTCACAAATTATGTGAGCATGAGCAATTATACGTCCTATGAGTGGTATTTTGAAGACCAGGGATATTATACCAGCCTGCAGGCACAATATGGGGAAGATGGAAAACTGAGTACGGTCTGGTTAATGAATAATGCTGATTTGCGGAATTAATGGCTGTTTTTGAAAAAAATTTATGAATTTTTCCTTAATTAGTAAGAAAAAAACCAGTAGAAAAAAATATGTATTTTGTGCCAATAAAGGAAGGTATGGGAGCACTCCCATGGAAGATAAGTCTGGAGGCATAATATGCATAAGAAAATACATGTAAAAAACGAAGAATAAGATTTGTGCGGCATTATTGGTGTTTGTTCTGGCAGGGTCACTTACCGCAGGTGCGTGTGCGGTGCCGAATGTGTATGCAAAGACCGAGGCCGAAAAGAAACGTGATGCGTACAAGAAAAAACTGAAAGAAAAAAATCAGCGATATTGCAAATATCAAAGACAGTCAGTCGGATGTAAAGACAGCATCTCTGTTGCCGCAGCCAAGATGAAAACACTTTTTCCAAGCAGGAACAGCTGAAGTCGGATATTAAGGACAAGCAGAATGAAGTGGAGCAGGCAAACAAAAAAGCTGGAAGAAGCAAAGGAAGAAGAGCAGAAGCAGTATGATGCCATGAAGCTCAGGATTCAGTATCTGTATGAGAACAGTACCGATAATTCCATCTGGTCGGCCATTCTGGAGTCCAATGGGCTCTCCGATATGTTAAACCGTATTGAATATGCGACCGATCTGTACAAATCTGACAGGGAACTTATGACTTCTTATCAGAATGCGGTAAAGAAGGTTGAGGACTGACTATGCAGCTGGCAGATGAGATGGACAGTCTGCTTGCTTTGCAGGATAAGTATCAGACCCAGCAGGGGGAACTGAAAACCCTCATGGCGAAGCTTGAAAACAAAAAGATGCCTATGCGCAGCAGCTGTCAGAAGCACAGAAGCAGGCGCAAGACTATAAAAAGACAATTTCAAACAGCAGGCAATTATCCGTGCACAGGAGGCTGCGGCAGCGCGTGCCAATGCCAACACCTATGACGGTGGAGGTACCGGTGCCAGTGGTGGAATTGCAAGTGATTCCTATCTGAAAGATCCGGATTGCAATCCTTCACAGACAACAGATGTGGGCGGTGCGGATATTGTGGCTTATGCGCAGCAGTTTGTCGGAAACCCATATGTATGGGGAGGAAACAGTTGACCAATGGTGTTGACTGTTCCGGATTTGTACATCAGGTCTATGCACATTTTGGAATCAGTACCCCACGGTATTCCCAGGCATTTAAGAGTGTGGGACAGCCGGTGTCTTATCAGAATATCCAGGCGGGAGATGTCGTGGTATATCCGGGACATGTGGCAATTTACATTGGAAACGGAAATATCGTGGGAGGCGCAGTCAACAAGAGCCGGAATTACAAACAGCCGTCCGGTGAACTGTCATACAATTACCGCAATCCGCAGACTGGTATAGGAGTTTTTGATGAGACCAAAACATCTGGTATCCATTGTTCTGATTGCAGTTGTGCTTGTGATGCTCATGAGAAATAATAATAGCATGACGAATGAAAGGCCGCTTGTGTACCGGGAGTCTCTGGATGAAGTGGCAGCGCAGATCAATGATGAAAAACTGACCCTCAGAGACATGGCATTTTTATGTCGGATATGAGGAATATCAGATTCAGCAGGAGGCACTGGTATACGATCCGGATGATCCGAACCGTTACTGGAGTATGCGCGTAGAAGGGGGGATTTATGAATGCCGTTGCACGCAAAAAATGCGATGCAGATGGCACTTCATGATGAACTTTTTTATCAGATGGCCATGGAGGAAGGCATTACACTGGATGACAATGACCAAAAAACATATGGACAATAAACTGGAGGATTTCTGGGAGGACCTAACGGAGCGTCAGGGGAAACGGCACTGGGGATTTCCAGAAAAGATGCAAAAAGACGATCCAAAGGATTGCATACGCCCAGAAATATCAGGAGGTGTATGCACAGCTGCATAACCGTACCTATGACGATTATGCGTATATGGAGGATTCCTATCAGAAGCTTTTGAAAAAGCAAAAAAATACAAAGTGAATGATAAAGTATGGAATCGTGTGAGTTTTTGGAAATGTCACATACAATAATAAAAAGAAAGAAGATTAAAAAATGTCAGTAAAATTAGGGAAGAAATGATCCATGTTGGTGCGGAAGCGGCAAGAAATATAAGGCGTGTCATGCGGCTTTCGATGATAAACTTGCACGTTTGGCACAGGAGGGTCACGTTGTTCCGACACATGACCTGATCAAGACGCCGGATCAGATTGCAGGGATAAAGGAGAGTGCCAAAATCAATGTAGCAGTACTTGATTACATAGAAAAAGAACATTCACGCCAGGAATGAATACAGCGGAAATTGATAAGATTGTCTATGATATGACCACTTCCATGGGAGGTATTCCGGCACCGCTCAACTACGAAGGATATCCATACAGTGTATGTACTTCAGTGAATGAGCAGGTATGTCACGGATTTCCTTCCGAGAAGGTGATCTTAAAAAGAGGGGGATATTATCAATGTAGACTGTTCTACCATTCTGAACGGATATTTTTCCGATTCTTCAAGAATGTTCTGCATCGGGGATGTAAGTCCGGAGAAAAAGAAACTGGTTCAGGTAACGAAAGAATGTGTAGAACTTGGACTTAAGGAAGTAAAGCCCTGGGGTTTTTGGGTGATATGGGTCAGGCAGTTCACGATCATGCTTATGCTAACGGGTATACCGTTGTACGTGAAATTGGCGGTCACGGTGTCGGCCTGGAATTTCATGAGGAGCCGTGGGTTGGTTACAATTCCAGGCGCGGAACCCAGATGGTACTTGCGCCGGGTATGATCTTTTTACCATCGAGCCGATGGTTAACATGGGCGGTGTGGAGATTTTCATTGACGAAGAGAACGACTGGGAAGTATACACCGAGGATGGAATGCCATCTGCACAGTGGGAGATCATGGTTCTTGTCACTGAGGATGGCCATGAAGTACTTAGCTGGTAAAGGTTCACGTATGCCATACATCTTTGATGTATGCGTGTAATATGGGGGAGTACAGATGAAAAAGGATTGTCTGACAACAGTTTCAAAGGTTGACTTTAATACCTTTGAGCCGGAAGAGGATAAAATACGAATTGAGGATATTGCACATGCCCTGTCGATGATGACGCGGGCAAACGGGCATTTCCACGCAGTTTTTTCTGTAGGTCAGCACTGCATCCAGTGCTGCCATGAGGCAACTGCGAGAAACTATCTGCCACAGACGGCACTTGCCTGTCTGCTTCACGATGGAGGTGGCTTTGTCGCCATCAAAAGCTGGAGATTTTTCAAATTCCTTTCGCCGGCGGT
>VOFK01004285.1_pt1 | contig 11353 bp, 16 predicted proteins | sample 5384121 | NCBI WGS metagenome assembly VOFK01 (sample SAMN12384730, study PRJNA508395) | human gut metagenome | isolation source: healthy gut J | host: Homo sapiens | reverse complement strand
GACCGTGTTGGACGTGCCCACTGGTTTACCTGTAAAGAGTCTCTTCTGCAAAACTTTGATATTGGCAGCCTGAGTGGATCCCACCCCTTCCCCATCCGTGGAAATCAGAGAGCCGCTCCCTCGTCACGCCGATGGTACTGCGTAACAGTGGAAGAGTAGGTAGCCGCCGTCTTGAAGAAGGCGATAGCCGATGGAGAGGAGTCAGTCCGTAAGGGGGTGACTCCTTTTTTTGGTATATATCCTCTCTGCCTTTTTTATTTTTAGGTGTACTTTGTTGTTCGGATGGATAAGAAATTGTAATTTTGTGCTTTTGTAATAGCTAAGAACCTCATATGGATACTGAAAAGAAAGAGAATAAAAGAAGTAAATAAACTTTCGCTACTTATCGTAGCAGTTATAGTATTGGTACTGATTATTGCTGGTGCCGGTTATTATATTTATCATCAAAAGCAGCAAATGACTGATTTGGTGGAAACCTTTGATCTTGAGAAAGAATCTTTTGGAGGATGAATATAATGAATTGTCTCTTCAATATGAAGGTTATAAAGTTTAGCGTAGGCAATGATTCCCTTTGTTGCCCTTATTATCTACGGAGCAAGCAAAGGTACAACGTTTATTGAAGAATTGCGTACGGTGAAGGCTACGAATGCGAAGGAAATAGCTCGCTTGAAAAGGAAATTGGATACCTTACGTAAAATCATGCGTAACTATGTTGTCCAAATCGATTCCTTGAATCGTGAGAATGAGCAATTGAAGGTTGAAAAGAAAGAGGCTGTTCAGAAATATCAGAGGGCTACTTCACAAGCTGCTACCTTGAAAAAGGAAAAAAAAGAATTGACGGAAAGAGTAACGTTAGCTAGTCGTTTGGATGCGACGGATATTAACGTGACTCCTGTGAACTCTCGAGGTAAACTCGCTAAGCGTATTAAGAAGATGCAGCAATTCGTCGTGACTTTCAAGATAGCGAAGAACATTACCGCTCCCTGTCGGCGAAAAGATGGTATATGTACGGATCATGAAACCGGATGACGATATATTGGTGAAAAAGCCGTGCGGATGTATTCGCTTTTGAAGGAAAGGAAATCAATTATTCTATGAAGAAAATGATAGAATATGAAGGTGAGGAGGTGGCAGTGACCATGTATTGGAATATCGAGGAATTCTTATCTCCGGGTACTTACCGTGTGGATATTTTCTCTGACGGTAATTTGATCGGACAGAAGAGATTTACCTTGGATGATTAACTATGAAATTATCTCCCGACTTTGAGAAGTTCCTAAGTTTTATTCCGGAGATTCTGTCTCGAGATGAATCTTTCCCTAAAGGATTTTGGAAAGTTGTACTCGAGGTGTGACAATCCGGAAAGGGGATTATTTGATTCGTACGGGCGAGTTGTGCCAAGATGCCTATTTTATTAATAAAGGGCTTTTTATCAATCAATATATTAATGAGAATGGGAATGAATGCGTAACCGGTTTCTCCTCGGATAGTATGTACCCTTTTGTTTCTACAATAGGTTATTTTACACAAGTCCCTTCCGAGTTTGAGGTGAAAGCTATCGAGGATGGTGAATTGCTCTGTTTTCCCGGACGGATATCGAACGTTTGTCGTTGGGATATCCAGCTTTCGCTACCTGTTATCAGAATGTGATGCTGATGATTATTTCCAAGCTCTATTCAATGTTCGCTGTCCGTCAAACCTGTAAGGCGGAAGAATTCCTGAAATATCTTTATACGAACCACCAATGGATCGTAAGCCGGGTCCCCTGATAAATATAGCTCAATATATGGGGGGTTAGTGATTCTTGGTATTGTAAGTTGAAGAAACGTATCCTTTATTGAATTAGTTCAATTTTATATTCGCTTTAAACCCTATACTTTTGTGCGGGTTTTTATATTTTTGTCACATAGGGAATATGATGGCATTATATAGGTAGGTTAAAACGATATAAAGATGAAACGAACTATCTTACTATTAACATTTGTAGTCACGGTGAGCTGTATGCACGCTCAGCGAATGTTGTTGATTGAAGAGTGCCGGAATCTGGCGATCCAGAACAATAAGGAGCTACAAATCTCTGGCGAAAAGATCAAGATGGCGGATAACGAGAAGAAAAGCCGCTTTTTACCAAGTATTTTCCTCAATTATCGGCAAACGGTGCCTATATGTGGAACCAGAAGGATATAAACTTACTGGACATGGGCGCTTTGTCCTCATCCTTGAGCTCTTCTTTAGGTGGCTTGGCCCAATTACCGATGATCCAACATTTGATGAGTGGGTGAACGATATGCAACATTTGGATGTGCAGAATATCTGGGTGGTAATGTATCGTTGGTGCAGCCTGTGTTCATGGGCGGGAAGATCGTTAATTATAACCAAATCACTAAGTTTGCCAAGCAATTAGCGGAGTCAATGAATAATTTACAGTTGCAGGACTTGATTTATAAGACTGACGAGACCTATTGGCAGGTCATATCTTTGGTGAATAAGAAAAATTGGCGGACGCTTATGTGGGATTTGCTCCGTAAGATGGATAGTGATGTGACCGCTATGATCTATGAGGGAGTCGCTACCGAGGCCGATGGTCTTTCTGTCAAGGTGAAACTGAATGAGGCGGAGATGGCTCAGACTAAGGTTGAGAATGGTCTGGCTTTAACCCGAATGCTTTTTAGCGCAAATTTGTGGTCTGTCTTTAGAGGAGGATTTATCGCTTGCAGACGAGAAGCTGGATAATTTTCCGGTAGAGACAACACAAGCCTCGGCCGATCTGAATGAGGCTTTCATGAATCGTAATGAACTGAGAAGTTTGGATCTGGCAACGAAAATCTATAAGCGAAAAAGAACGTATTGCTTTTGGCAGAGATGTTGCTAATGTCGCTTTAGCGGCGAATTACTTCGTCACGAATCCGAATGTTTTTAATGGTTTTAAAAATGATTTCGCCGGTATGTTTAATGTCGGAGTTATGGTAAAGGTACCCTTGTCCGGTTGGTGGGGAAGGCACTTATAGGCGTAACTCGGCGAAAGCGGAAACGCGCATAAAAACACTGGAATGGCAGGATGCTCGTGAAAAAGATCGAGTTGCAGGTAAATCAATCCGTTTATAAAGTGAATGAAGCGGGCAAAAAGTTGATCGCTTCTTCCCGTAATATGGAAAAAATGCGGAAGAGAATTTGCGGCGTGCGAATTTCGGTTTTGAGGAAGGGGTTATCCCGGCTTTGAACTTAATGGAGGCGCAGACAGCATGGGTTTCTGCTCGCTCTAGTTTTGATTGATGCTCAAATCGAGGTGAAATTAACAGAAGTTTATCTAAGCAAGGCTTTGGGTAAACTGTCCGCAAAATGAATAAGAGTAATAACAAATAAAAAATATACACAGAGATGAACGAGAACAAGAAGTTTTCTATCAGTAACATGATGTTAGCTTTTTATCACGGTATTGGTCGTGATCGGATTGGTAGCCTTGGCGGGTTTCTTCCTGCTTACACCGCCTGACGATATTATAATGGGGGCAGGCCGAGGCCACCCAAGTTCGTATCTCCGGTAAGGTTCCCGGACGTATCGCTTCTTATCGTTTTGGCGAAGGCGATCAGGTAAAAAGCCGGAGATACTTTTGGTCTTTTTAGATACGCCCGAGGTTATGGCGCGAAGCTGAAACAAGCGGAGGCGGCTCGTGCGGCAGCGGAGGCGCAGAACGCTAAAAGCGATTAAAGGAGCCCGTGAACAGGAAATCACGGCCGCTTATGAGATGTGGCAAAAGGCGCAAGCTGGATTAACTATCGCTAAGAAATCTTTCGATCGTATTCAGAATTTATACGAGAAAGGGGTGATGTCCGCTCAAAAAAGAGACGAGGTGGAGGCTAATTATAACGCTATGGTAGCGACAGAGAAGGCTGCCGTTCTCAATATGAGATGGCAAAAAGAAGGTGCCCGTAAGGAAGATAAGGCTGCCGCTGCCGCTATGGTCCAACGTGCGGAAGGTGCTATCGCCGAAGTGGAGTCGTATGTGGGGCGAGAGCGCTTTTGGTGGCTCCGATTGACGGGAGGTTTCAGAACGGTTCCCGGAAGTCGGTGAGTTGGTTGGTACAGGCGCTCCGATCATGAATATCTCTGATTTAAATGATGTATGGGTAACTTTCAGTATTCGTGAGGATCTGTTGAAAGATATCAAGATTGGTTCGGAAGTAAATGCTTTTTATTCCGGCGTTGGGGGACTCTACCGGTGAAGTTGAAAGTCTATTATATGAAGGATATGGGTTCGTATGCCGCATGGAAAGCGACAAAGACGAATGGACAATATGACTCGAAGACTTTCGAGGTGCGTGCTCGTCCGTTGGAGAAAGTCGCTGATCTTCGTCCGGGAATGTCCGTGATCTTAAAGAAAAAAAAGGGAAAGAGATCGTATGACCTATAAAGAAAAGTTTGCATAGAATCTGGCTTATCGCGAAGCGTGAGGTGCATCGGCTGGTGGCTCAACCGATTTACTTCTTTTGTATGCTGATCGCTCCGGCTATCTGTGTCATTTTCTTTGTATCGTTGATGCATGAGGGATTGCCGACCGATCTGCCGATAGCGGTGGTGGATATGGATAACTCTGCTACCTCACGCAATTTGATTCGCCAGCCGGATGCCTTTTGAGCAGACAGAGGTGTATATGAAAAAACCATGTCGTTTACCGAGGCTCGTCAGGAAATGCAGAAAGGGAATGTATATGGAATTTTTTACATTCCATCCGGTTTCGCCGTGGACGCCACATCTGGAAAGCAGCCCCGGTTGTCTTTTTATACGAATGGTACCTATTTGATCGCCGCTTCCTTGCTGTTTCGGGATATGAAAACGATGTCGGTATTGGCGGGGGCCGCTGTGGGTTTACAAACCGGACAAGACTAAAGAGGATATACCGAAGCGCAGATCATGGGACAGCTAGGCAACCGATCGTGATCGATACGCATCCGATCGGCAATCCGTGGTTGAATTATTCGGTATATTTGAATAATACGGTTTTTGCCGGGTATCATTCAGTTGATGGTATTTCTAGTGACAGTATTCAGTATCGGTACGGAAATTAAATATTCCACATCCGTAAATGGTTGGATATGGGAGGGAGTTCTATCGCAGTTAGTTTGTTGGGAAAGTTATTGCCGCAGACGGCTATTTTTACGGTCGTAGGCTTTATGTATTGTGCGGTGTTGTATGGATTTAATTCTTTCCCGTTAAATAGCGGTTGGTTTCCGATGCTTTTGGCGATGTTTTGCTGATTATATCCTCTCAGGCGGTAGGCGTATTTATGATCGGCGTATTACCGACTCCCCGTTTAGGGCTTAGCTTCGCCAGTCTGTTCGGAATGATCTCGTTCTCCATTGTCGGATTCTCGTTTCCGGTACAAGGTATGGACCCTACGTTGCAAGCGTTGGCACGTTTGTTTCCTCTGCGGCATTATTTCTTGATTTATGTCGATCAAGCCTTGAACGGGCGGGCGCTATTCTATACGTTGGGCGAGTACGCTTGGTTGTTGGGATTTTCTGATCTTGCCGTTCCTTATCGGGCGGAACTTGAAGAGGGGCGTTGTTGGATTTCAAATATCTACCGTAAAAACTGTATGTGATGAAAGAAACATCGTTTACGATATATCATAAAGGAAGGTCTTCTGGATAAGTTTTATATTTGGAAAGATGAATTGAGAAACGTGTTTAAGGATGCGGGGGTCATGATCTTCTTTTTCTTGGTGCCTTTCGTATATCCGCTGCTTTATTCATTTATATATAATAACGAGGTAGTACACGAGGCGAAGATGGTGGTGGTAGACCAAAGTGATTCCTATTTGAGTCGTGAGTTTACCAGACGGGTTAACGCCACGCCGGATGTGGAAGTAGTGGGTGTTTGTCCGGATATGGCGGAAGCCAAGAAGATGTTAGATGAGAAGAAGGCCTATGGAATTTTGTTCTTTCCCCGGATTATAGTAAGGGACCTGCATGAAGGGCGACAGACAACCGTCTCGTTGTATTGCGATATGAGCGCCTTATTGTTTTATAAGGCTTTCCTTTTGGCGACGACAGAGGTGTCATTGGATATGGGTAAGGAACTTCGGATGCATAATAATCCGTCGTCTACGGATAAGATGGACCCAGATCACGGTAGACCCGATCCCGTATGAATCGGTAGCGTTGTTTAATTCCCAGAATGGCTTTGCCAGTTTCTTGGTACCGGCTATCTTGATCTTGGTGTTGCAACAGACTTTGATATTGGGTATCGGAATGTTGGGGAGGAACGGCCCGGGAAAGAACCGCTTTCATAGTCTGGTGCCTATTTGCCGGCATTTTAATGGGACTTTGCGTATCGTGTTCGGCAAGTCGCTGACTTTATCTTTTGCTGTATGTGGTGGTTTGCATCTGGGTATTGGCTATTGTCCCTAAGTTATTCTCCTTACCTCAGGTTGGTGAGCCACTGACTATTTTTGTTGTTTTTACTGCCTTACCTGTTTGCCTGTATTTTTTATGTCTATGACGCTATCTGGATTTATGACGAGTCGTGAGTCACCTATGTTGGTATTCGTTTTCACGTCTGTCATCTTGTTATTTATCTCGGGTGTCTCTTGGCCGGAGGCGGCTATTCCTCCGTTTTGGAAAGTGGTGGGTTATTTGTTTCCTTCTACCCGGGTATCCGGGATTTATTCGTATCAATACGGCTGGCGCTTCCTTGCATGAGTGGCGCATGAATATCGGGTATTATGGATTCAAGCGGGCGTATATTTCATCTTGTCTTGTATCATTTACCGTTATCAGATCATACGTAGCCGCAAGATGATTATTAAGCAATATCGGTATATGAAGATGCGACGGATGTTGCGAGAGAGAGAATAATCCCTCGTTTAGGTCTACCCTAATCGCTCATTTAGGGTGTCCCTAAACGGGGGATTAGGGTGAGGGTAAATGTGTGATTAGATTTTTAACTTTCGGTTTATACATATCCTCAGCCGTCAGGCCACATTCTTTCATCATGCGGATACTGTAAGACAGATCGCTGACGTTTGGTGTCACGTTGTTACTTCCAAACGTGAATTTAACGCCGGCGGCTTTCGCCTTCATAATGATCGCTTTATTTGGAATATTGTATAGTTCGTTGATCTCTAAAGCTTTTCCGCTTTTTTGCCAATGCCTCGACGAAACGGTTCATGCGGGCCTCCGTCCAGAATTCGTCAAAACGCTTATCCATCGGAGATGGCAAGAAACAAGGATTTACATAGATATCTACCGGCTCTTCCAATACGGAGCAGATACGATCTACGATCATGTCCATATATTGCTCCTCATTCTCGATCCAAGTCTCTTCCGGAATCCATAGGCGGGTACGGCGACCTTTATTGTCCTTGAACGTCAAAGCGTCCGTAAACACATAGTCGAATTCTTTTAAGAGTCTCGGGAGAGAATGGGTTATCCATTCGCGTCCTTCCGCTTGCATGCCAAGGATGAAAGGCTGTGAGCGCATCTCATTTAGGTAATCCATGACTTGTTGGTCGTTCGTGATTGGGAAACCGATGCCGCAGTTCGGTGCGATCGTATAATTGATACCGGTCTTGCGGATTGCTTAGCGGCAACTTCCTTGGTTAAGCCACCTTTTTTAAGTGCACGTGATAATCTAATACCGGGAAATCCGATTGATGTAATTTAATGATCTCGTCATTTTTTGCTCATCGTTAGCTTCCGCCAATTGTGTTGATATCGATCGTGGATTCATCAATTACGTTCACGGTGATGTTTCTTGATCTGGATCTCACCGCTACCATCACTCTCTATGGCAAATGTCCCTTCCGATAATAAGGCATAGGCGTTAGCGTCCGTACGATATGGGGCGGTCGGGTTGGATATACTCCACAAACCGGTTCGCCGTTTATATTTACATCAATCTCTTGTCCGCTACCCGGATATCCATCTTGAACCATTGATCTTCTTTTTACGAAGCTTTTGGTCAAATTCCTCACGGAAACAAGACTTCCTGTCATTTTCCACCAAACCTTATCAGCCCGGTCATTATTGATAGCGATACGATATCCTTTTCTTCAAGGTCGGGTCCGTATGGAACCAGACGGCGCCTTTGCCTCCCGGGGTAGTACGTAAATCAAGGGTCAGATCGAAGTTTTTGTATTTGCCGTTTTTCAGTACGGCCAGTGCATCCGTACCTTTCAAGGTCATTAATGTCGTCTTGAACGGAGACATCGCCTGTCATTTTCCATTTGTTACTATCTTTGCCATCGAATAAGGTACCACTGCCGGAAACACTACAGGCTGTGGTCAGGACAAAGAGAAGGCCCATCGCTAGAATTGATAATTTTTTCATGATATAAATGATTTAAGTAATAATATATCCTCCAAAGATAACGAAAATTAAAATACAATGTCCTTTTTGAAGATTTTAACTTCCATAAAGATATAAACCTAAGAATATAGTCTTACTTTTGTAAAAATTCTCAATCAAACTTAATTAATAGTACTTATGCAGAACAGACGTAATTTTTTTTGAAGCAAGCCTCTTTGATGCTTTTGCGGGTGGGTTGGTAGCCCCCAGTTATTATTATCTTCTTGTGGCGGTAAATCAGGACAAGCTGCCGCTACAGACATCGGAGTCTTCTAAATATATAGGGGCTTCAATTGTATTCTTTAAGAGACCTTGTAAAGGAAGAAGGTATCCAGAAAGTATTGGAAACCGCCGCTAAGATGGAGTTATAAGAATCTGGAGACAGCAAGCTATGATAACGGTAAGATTTACGGTTTAGCTCCCGCGGAATTTAAGAAAAATGGTGAATGACCTAGGTATGAAGTGTTACGAGCGCTCACCTTGGACAGGCATTTACGAAAGAAAAAAAGCCGAGGTTATGAGTTGGTGGGATCAAGCGATTGATGCTCATAATGAGTTAGGCGTTAAATATGGTTCAACCGTGGATGCCGGTTAACGATAAGACTACATTGGATGACTTGAAGATGTACTGCGATTATTTCAACACGGTTGGTTATAAGACCGCTGCCGCTAGCATTGCGTTCGGTTATCATAACCACGACTTCGAGTTCCGTAAGATCGACGATCAATTGATCTATGATTTCTTGTTGGATAACGTAAGCCCGAACCACGTATTCTTCGAGATGGATGTATACTGGGTAATGATGGGTGGCGGTGATCCTGTCGCTTACTTGAAGAACCGTCCGAGCCAGTTCAAGGCTATCCATATCAAGGATGAGAAAGATCGGCGCAAGTGGCAAGATGAATTTCAAGCCTATCTTCGATCAAATGTACGCTAATAACGTAAAGGATTGGTATGTTGAAGTTGAGCAATATACAAACAATGATCCGGTTGCCAGCGTTCAGCAGAGCTATGATTTCTTGAATAAGGCTGATTATGTGAAATAATCCCGTTCGATGATAAAAAAAAAGAAGAGGCTACTTCATTATCGGGTAGCCTCTTTTTTATGTTCGCTTATTTGGAATACTCGTTCAATCGGGTGGATTTCGCAAGCTCGATGATTTGTTTCCAATCTTTAGCTAAGTTTTCCATATCCGGATATAGTAAATCCGCTCCGGCATCTAATAAAACTTGATCGGGGAGAGGTCCGGTGTTTACGGCTATCGTAAAGATATTGGCTGCTACGGCAGCTTCCTCCCATGGGAGCGTTCTCTACCACAAAAAGCTTCGTTAGGCTTCACATGCGCTTTTTGAAGAAGTCCCATTAAATAAGGTTCGGGGTGTGGCTTGCCATATTTCACGTCGAAAGCCGTAACCATTTTCTCTCGGTTGAAATGTCCCGGATAGGTGTGGTTTAGCTTATCGATCAAGCTATGTTGGCCGGAACCGGTGACAACCAATCGTTGCAGTCCGGATGCTTCCACTTCTTTTAGAACCTCTGCGGCGCCGGTCATGGGGGGCACCGTCATTAGAGGTATTGAATAGATCCGCTTTCTCTTTATAGATCGTTTGCTTCTCCTCGGCGGTAGCGTCTCGTTGGAAAGTGCGTTGGTATAGCTCGTTGATCGTGCTTTCCCAGTACGTCCTTCGAACATATAAAGTCTTCCGGCCGAGAAGTTAGCTGATGGAGGGTCGCTACCTCATGCCATGCCCGTGCATGAAAACGCATAGGGTCATATAATACACCATCCATATCGAAAAAGAACAGCTTTGGGAGAAAGGATTCCTGCCTGTGTTTACGCAGATATCGGATAATCGCTTCTTGAATCATGTTATTACCTTCTTAAAAACCAATACAAAGGTACGTAATAAATTGGAATTAACAGAAATGGGAGGAAAGCTTCTTGAAATTAAATAAATATGATATATAATGGAATTTCATTTTATGAAAACAAAAATGGTTTAAATGGGTGCTTACTTTTTGATCCACCTACATGTACACCCTAAACCGGATTGATAAATTTTTATAATTATCTGGATGAGTTGATAGATGTATTGAAAAATAAGGGATATAAATTTATTTCGTTGAGATAATTAATCAATAAATTATGACGTAGTTCGGTGAGAACTCTAGTTAGCGCATTAATAACGAATTTTCAAAGGCTATAACTTGCTATGCATAAGTGATATCATAATACTGTATACTATTTCTTATTAATTATATTTCTACCAAAGTCTCACTTGTCTATCTGAAAGGGGTTCAATTATACCTGCATTTAGGTATATAATATTTCTGATATGCATTGATTTTTAATATATGATATTTTTTGATATTCCCCAAATATTCATATATTTGCAATGATTAAACAACTAAGTTCTCACCGGACTCTTTTCTGGTGAAGAATGGTATATTTATTATCTAGTATGAATAGAGGGAGAATTAGTACAATCTCTTGTGGAAGAAACAGGATTGCCGAAAAAAATGTTGTTAAGGGCCGTAGTGAATGCGTTACCGACTGTTGTGGCGAAAGGAATACGGGAAGGAGAATCTATTTCCATGAAAAAGGATTTGGATCTTTTTTGTACCGGCAACAATCCGAGCGATTGGCACGTAATCAAAACAGGGGAGTGGAAGTAACGATTACTCCACGTGTCTCGGTCAAATTCAAAGCCGGGAGCGATTTACTTAAAGAATTAAATGAGTAATAAAAAACTATTCAAACGACGAAAAAACGGTTTCCTCGTGATGAAAACCGTTTTTTTATGGGGTAAATCGTATTATAAACGTGCTTTTGATAGCTTCGCTTTCTTTCTCGTATCCCGGCTTATTCAACAGGGCGAACATATTCTTCTTATAAGCCTCGACACCCGGTTGATTGAAAAGGATTCACACCTAACATATAACCACTGATACCGCAAGCTTTCTCGAAGAAATAGAACAACTGACCGATATAGAATGCGCTT